>Ga0222654_1000143_pt1 | contig 62545 bp, 44 predicted proteins | sample AntAcemetagen421_FD_179805 | JGI IMG/M metagenome (GOLD analysis project Ga0222654, IMG submission 179805) | Saline water microbial communities from Ace Lake, Antarctica - #421 | ecosystem: Environmental > Aquatic > Non-marine Saline and Alkaline > Saline | place: Antarctica: Ace Lake...
CCTACTAGATACATTAGCGTACCTAGTCCGTCTGCAACTGCACCGTAGTTGCCGTACACGTTTGCACTACCAATTGAACGTAGTTCTGCACCGTAGCGAATTGAAGAACTAGGCATAAGTTTACCAGATGCACCCTGTGTTGCATATAATCCTCTATTAGCAAAGTACGTAAAACTATTCAGCCATTCTACTCTTACACCGTTTGTCATTGTGATACAATCAACACCTGGTGTAATAAATGTACAACTGTGGAACAACATGCTTGCTTCTAAACTTGCACTATCTAATACTGCACCGTCTATTAATGCGCCCTTGCCAGCATCGCCTTGGTTAAAGCCTCTTGGATCATCAGCACTAGTTACTGATCCTTTTGTAATAACAGTTACATTTCTAATATACGGTGAGCGTGTGTTTACTAATCCGCCTGACGTGAAACGGAATGCATAACCAGAATAAAAATCTTTGATAGTAATGTTTTCAATAGTAACATCGTCTTCTACCAAAAATGCATCATTACTTTGTGTAGCAACTGTAGGTTTAATTATTGTATTTCTTAAATCTTCGCCTGTTATACTTACATGTGAAGGAACAGTTAACGGAAATTCTTCTTCATATTCTCCAGGATATATATGAATAACTAATGGCCCAGTTGTACTACCGTCGCTTTGTGCAAGTGCATGTTTTAGTGTACGGAACGCACCATGTTGATGATCTCCTACATTGGTATTACTACCAAGTGTACTAACATAGAATATGTTACCTTGCCTACGTGCTAAACTTGATCCAGCAGCCCCTACAACAAGTTCATCAAGTTCAATTGCCTTTCCGTTAAGTAGATTACTATAAATGTTTAACCATTGCTTACTAACTTTACCTAAGTCACTTGTGTTAGTTTGATTAGGAATTATATCACTATTAATATCAGATGCAAATGATACATTGTCTGTATTGTCGTTACCTAGTGTAAGATTGCCGCCAAATTCTATGTTGCCAGTTGCATGTAGATTACCAGTAATATTCCAATTGCTTTGAATATTTACATTGCCTAATCCGTTTGGGCGTATTTCAATATTAGTATCAGCTGTAGTTGTACTGATAGTATTAAAGTCTATTTTTAAATTGTCAGTTGCAATAGCAGTTGCAAAAATATTGTTAGCAGCATTAAAGTTGATAAAGCCGTCGCCGGCGAGTGCAACAATTTGACTATTATCAATAGTAAAGTTTGCAATATTGTTATAAGTAGATTCTAAGTTTACTGTACGGAATACAGATGCTATAGTAAGAGCATCTGTAGCAGCTTCGGTATTAATACTAATTTTAGAAGTATTAACATCAAGATGCAATAATGCAGTTGACCCACTAGTATTTTTAAAATTAAGATCTACGCCCTGGCGTTCAAGATTATCTTTTAATACGCTGCCGCCAATACGGCCATTTTGTGGTTCTGACATCTAATTGCTTCCTCTGACAATGTATTTATTTGTCTAGGTTATGAACTACAGTAACAGGTTTGCCTGTTGGAACAGGACTTGTAAACTTGATCCACCAACCTGTGCCTGATGCAGTGTAAGGGTGATTAGGGCCTTCGTTTGCGCCTCCTGACGAAATATCAGCAGTTTGGTGTATTGTGTAGTTTGTTGTTGGTATTTGTAACACGTTTTCAACAAGCACTAGTATATTATTTGCATTTGCAGGAACAGGATAATCTGTGTCACCGCTTTGTAATTCGCCAAATACTGTTTCGTCTGCTGCTACGTTACCTACACCTAAATTCTGCCAAACAATACCTGGATCTTGATTTGGTTCTTTAAAGCGCACTTCTCTCCATGCGCCATTTTGATATGCTTCTAGTTGTTGATCAGTAGAGTTATATCTAACTTGACCAATAGCAGAACTAGTAGCAATTCCAGCGGAGCCAGGACGCTGTGGTAATGTACCAACTGGAACACGTAATGCACGTTCGCTGACCATAACTATTTGGTCATCCATGTCTTGTTTAACACCTTTGGATGAAGGTTGTATACGTCTTAGGTTAGTTGTCTGCTGTTTGATCAATCTCATATTATACTTCCAAATAGCTCACAGTCGCCGTAAGGCTTGTAAGTCCGGCTCCTATGTCTGGTTCAGTAACAAATGATAATTTATCACCAACTTCTAATACAATTCTTTCGCTATCAAATGTAAATGTTTCACCTACTGGTAATTCTAAACTATTAATAACTCGTGTAACTGCGTTACTTAAACTTGAACTCTGTGGGACAAAGTGCATGTCAAATGTTGCTGTACCGCTGCCATTATTACAAACCATAATATTTGTAATTGCATAAGATTTACTTGCTGGAACAGTTATTATGTCTAATTGCGTTGTTGTTAATTGTGCGTTTACTATTGCCATTTTTATTCCTTAAAATAACATTCCGAATAGGAGTGCTCTGTTCTTACTTACTAATTCGTCTCTGCTACCTTGGTCGTTAGCAAAAAATATTCCTGATTTTCCCGTATACTGATTTGCTATATAAATCTTAGTACCATCATTTGGTGCTGCTGGTGCAAAACTAGCATCGTCATCACTCGGTACACGATTTAAATGTAAAGTATCGTCAATTCTAATACTTCCTGTACCAGAAGACTTTAACACTAGATCTTGATTACTTGACACTGTGTCAATAACAGATCCTGTAAAACGTAGATCATCAAATTCCCAACGATCTGCATATAACTGACTTACTGTGTTTCCATCAATAGCAAATGTAATTACACTATCAGCTCCTGAGTTCTCAAAGTCAGCAATTACAATACTTGATTTAGTAACATCGCCATCACCAATTTGGCTTAGGAAAACGTTTGCAAAGTTATATGCAACATAATCAACTACTGCTTGTGTGTTTGGTATTACGTCTGCTTTCGCAGCATCATAGCCAGTTAATGTTGCACCAGCATATGTAAATACTTTTTGTTCGTAGTCTACTGTAGGATTTACACCAATAGTGCTAGTTCCAGCGTCTAACAATAAATTTTGGCTTCTTGAGTCAATTTTACCTGTTGCTAATGGCATTAATGCACTAGCACTATCAATTGCTATAAAGCCGTTTACATCTTCGTCGTACTTAAAAAATGTATCTGGTAGTGAACCTCGCTCAATTTTTATACCGGCGCTATTAAGTGTAATACCTGCACCTGTTTCACCGCTATTAAGTGTAATAATATTATCTTCAATATCTAATTGGGCAGTGTTAACAGTTGTTTGATCGCCTTTAACTATTAAGTTTCCAGAAATTTCAACATAGCCTGTTTCAAATCCTGTATCCAAATAGATAGTGCCGCCGGCTTGAACAGCTACTTTGTAGTTACCATCTGGTACATTTAAATACTTTGACATTCTTATTTCCTATATAAAAAGTATGGGGGAACTTAATCCCCCAAACTATTTTTACTCTTTACTCAAACTGATCTGAACCAGCTAGTTCTTGTGTTACTGTACCTGCACTACCGTAAGCAGTGAAACCAGTTGTGTCAACACCAATTGTAAATGCTGTTGCACTAGTTGTAGTAATTGTGTATACCTTGTTGTTAAGCTCAACCATGCCAACTACGCCAGTAATTCTTACTGTGTCGCCGGTTACTAGTAGATGGGCTCCTGTACATGTAATTGCACCTGGATTTGCTTGTGTACATGCGTTCATTGTTAATGCTGCAACTTCTGATGCATCACCAGCTTCTTCTATTTCAACTACGGTAGCTGTTGCTGCACCATACGCCCAAGCAATACTTTCGCCTGAATCTAGTGTAACTTTACGTCCAGAAATTTTAGTAACTTGCTTGATTGCCTCTGCTGCGTCTTTAACTACAATACTCATTTCGCCTGCTGCAATAACTGCTGCTGCTTTGTCTACTAAGAAACAATCTTTTTCAATTACGCCATCTGTGCAACGGAATTTCTTACTTCCAAGTTGCTTAACAATATAACCGTTTACTGATTCTGTTCCGTTATGAAACTGTACTTTAATTTCGTTGCCAGCCGCTGTCGGTGCTCCGAAAAATCTTTTGTTTAGTGGTCTTCCCATTTGTTTTCTCCTTTAAAACGTTCTAGGTTTACGCAGTGGGTCAGTTCTGCATAAGTCCGCGATGCGGCACGATTATTGACATTAGTATTTATCAATTACATTAAGTAGCGGCGTATACCCAGAGCGCGGGTTGCTCGATATAAGTCTATGGAAACTTTATTACTTTGATTTCCACCTAAAATGTAATAGTATTCTGTATTGTTTATTACAGTAGTGCTTAAATAAAATCCTACATGTCCTTGCCAGCTAATATTTCCTCTTGGGAAAATTATAAGGTCGCCAGGTGTAGGTTCTTTAACTGCTACTCCCCATTCTAAAAAGCTTCTTGCAGCATAAGGGTATTTGTGTAAAATATTGTTAGGTATTCCACTTTCGGTTAATACAGCATTAACAAAAGCAGCGCACCATTCTGTACGTTTAGGATCAACTCCTATATACGCTGCAAGTTCAGATCTGTGTGTATTTTCTGAATAGTTAATGTATTGTGATGCAGTTAGTGCAGGATTACTGTGAGCGTTTGCTGACTCGACACTGTAGTCGCATGCACATAGAAATATTAGAGATAAGAATAGTAGGATATTTTTCATACCCTGTATTTATCCATAAAAAAGGGCTCCCCCGTGGGAGCCCTTTTAATTTCACTGTGTTAGTAAAACTTTACTGGAAAGTTACACCAGCAGCAATAGCAACGTTACCTAAGTAATCAGCTGCATTACCAAGCGATGAAGCAGTGTTGTTCAACTCAACATATCCATAACGTGTCATGAATGATACTGTTGGTTCGAACGTACCTGGATCAAGTACAACGCCTGAGCTCATTAGTGGGATATATGGGCAATAGAACGCTGGTGCGTCCGACTCACTTGCGCCTTTGTATCCGATAAGCACTGGTGCTGTATCAGCTGCATATGTGTTAACATATACTTTCATTGCAGTGTTCAAAGTACCAACCATCTTAGTGTTAGTTGGAGCTTCAAATGTACCTTCAGTTGTTCTTGCGAACGCTGAAGTTGTAGCAGACTGTAGGATAGTTAGTGCAAATGGTGATACCACTGCCCAGTTACCTGCGCCTCTACGTGTACGCTGTGCAATCAAGTTACTTACGCGGTTGATTTGAACAGCTAGTGCAGCATGCTCGTCACCTACGAAAGTAGCTGTACCACTTACAGTAGTTTGGTTGTAAGTTTGTGCAGCAGTGCCACTCAAAGTTACTAGTGAACCAATTACTTCTTGGTCGATCTCAGCAGTAATCTCTTGTGCAAGAGCTGCCATGATTTCAGCTTCAACATCAATACCATGCATAGACTGTGCGTCTTGTGCAGCTTCAAACGTCCAGCGAGCTGACAACTTACGTGTCTTAGCTTCTACTGTCTGCTTTAAGATTTGGATTGACATTTTACGTCCAGCTGCACCTTCTAATGCTGCTGTACTTGCTGCCTTAGCAGTTGCCGCATCACCTGAATATGCTTCAGCAATTTTGAATGGGCTTAGAGCCTCTTCGCCTGCTGTAGTATTAGTGTTACCTGTACTTGTGTCATTCATTGTTTCTGAATAACGTACACGTAATGTGTGAATTTGACCAACTGGTCCAGTCATTGGTTGTACGCCAACTAAGTCGTTAGCAATAACTGTTGGCATTACACGACGGATAACTGGTAGGATTACACGGTTAAGTGTAGCTACGTTACCTGCTGATGTTGCGCCTGCGGTTGCACTCTCAGACAAATATCTGCGAGTATTTTCTAGTGTAGCAGCCATAACAGATTTCTTGTTGCCTTGCAGGCCTTCAAGAAGTGCGTTTTTGGTGTCTACCCAGCGTGATTCTAGTAATTCTGACATCATTATCTCCTTAATTTAATCCAGCAAGACGACGTATGTCTAATACATTAGATTCGTCTGCTTTAGTTGTCATTTTTGGTTGTTCCGTACGGTTGCCTGTGATTTCTTTGCCTTCTGTAAGGGGTGCCTTACGCTTTGCTGGAGTATTTCCGTCAATAACTGATGGTAAGTACTTGTCAAAAGATTTTTGAAGTCTATCGGTTTGTACTGATTCCAGTAAGTCTGTCATAATCTCACGCTGATATTTGCCTAGTGGCGAAATCAATGAGCTCATAATTTTTGTTCTCTTTGCTGATTCAATAAGTCTAAACTTATCTTTACTAACTGATTCTGCAAGAGTTTTTGCTTTAGTAGCAAATGCTTTCGCTTCTACTAATTGCTTATCTTTAACATTTAATACGTCCATAAGCTTACTAACTTCTGAATTTTCATTCAAGTGTGAAGTTGTATACTCATTAGCAAATGCTTCAAATATCTTACGACCGAAGTCGTTGCTTCGTGCTGCGTCAATATCTTCTTTCAATGCGTGGATTTCACCTTTAAGTGATTTGCCAACCATTTCAGATACTGCTGTAGCACTTCTTTCGATAAAGTTAGTTTTAACTTTTGCGAAGTGTGTTTTAGCTTCACGTACAAGGCGTACCTTGGTTTCAGCTAAGTCGTTTTTATCTTCTGCAAATTCTGCAATTTCACCTGCTAGAGATTCAACAACAAACTCTTCTAACTTGGCATATGATTCAGCCATTGCTAGTTTGTCTGCTCTTAATTCTTTAATTTCGCCTGCTAAGTTCTCAGCGACGAAACCCTTCAGTAGATTAGCATTTTCACGCATTGCAACAGCATATTTTGCTTTTGCTTCTGCGAGCTGCTTGCGGTCTTCCACAAACTCTGTAATCTCTTCAGCAAGACGCTCAGATAGCATTGAGTCGATAGCTTCAACCATAGTTGACTTATCGTGCTCATACTTTGAAGCAAATTCTTCACGTAACTCAGCAGTTGCCTGCATTTTGTTTTCCTGAATCTTTGATTCCCAAGCTTCTTCTATTTGATCTCTAATTTCAGTTGAAACAACGTCATTTTCAAATAGAGTTTTTAGTGCATCTATCATTTCTTTCTCCTGTTTCATTGGAGTTTACTAATCATACTGATTAGTGATTCCTTAAGATACTTTTGTGCCTTTACATCGTGCTTAGTTGCCTGTGCTAGTTCCCATGCCTTCATTCCGCCACGTGCATTCATTAAATTTTCATAAATTGCTGTGGGGTATGCACCAGGGGCGCTAGGCTGAGCCACAACGTCCACAGTGATTATTTCAAAGTCGGAAACGTTTCCGCTTCCGTCTTCTGATACGTTACCACTACCACGCGACGAGACGCCTAGTTTAACGCCTGCCTCAAGCATCGTTTTAACTAGGTTTCCCATTGGTGTTGGTAGTATTTTTAGTTTACCGTAACCGTTATCACCTTCCATCCACGTTTCCGTGATCATATGGCTTACACGATCGATATTTATATTAAGTCCTTCTGGATGATCAACTTCTCCGAGAACACTGTATCCTCCAGTAATTTGATCATTGAGAGTTTTGACAGCCCTGCCTATTTCATTTACAGGGTACACTCGCTGATTAGCATTGCGAACGCCACCTTGGATCATAATACCTTTTAAATAAAGGTCTTTTCCATCGTTGGCATTCTCAAGTACTATATTAGCTTGGTCGAATGTCAAATGCTCTCGTAGGTTTATCATCTAGTTTTCCTTAACCTTGCTTACTTAGCTCGCTTGCTTAACTTGTTTAGAGTTGAACCAGCTGCTTTGTCAGCAGTTTCGCCAGCGCCTTTTTTCTCTGCGCCATGCCCTGCAGGAACAGTTTTACCTGCTTTTGCAGCCTTGCCACCAGGAACGTTAACGTTACCAGTACCAATGTCTTTTGCGTTTTGATCGTTTAAAGCACTGCCTGCAATTTTCTTGCCTGCGCCTGTTTCTGAACTAGCGTCTGAGCCAGCTTGATTCAAGTTACCTGATGTGCCGCCCATGTTGTTTGGCTTTGCAACTGCTGACTTACCGTTAGTACCGTTGTCGCCCATTGTTGCTGTTACTTTTTCTACGTACTCACGCATTGTTTCGCTTGCTGACTTTTCAGTTGTGTCTTCTTCAACTTCTTTGTCATCTTCGTCATCTTCGTCTGCTGCTTCAAAAGCATATGACTCTTCTTCTGGCTCTTCTTCAGCATCCATGTCCATGTCGTCTTCTGCATCGTCGTCAGCTTCTTCGCCATCGTCTTCGCCTTCGTCGTCACCAGCCATCATTTTTTCAAATTCTGCTTTAAGGTCGTCTAATGCATCTTCTAAGTCTTCAACACGATCTTCAACGCCTGCATCATCTTCTGCATCGCCCATATCGTCGTCGCCTTCTTCACCTGGCATCTCCATGCCTAAGTCATTAGCTAAATCGTCTGTTTTGTCGCCACCAAACGGCTCGTCGTCTGCTTCAACTTCAAATGTATCTAAGCTAAAGTTTTCGTCTAGGTCTTCGTCTGACTCATCTACTTCTTCATCATCAGCTTCGTCTAGGTCTTCGTCTGACTCATCTACTTCTTCATCATCAGCTTCAGCTTCGTCTTCTAGTAGTGACTCATAGATATCGCGTGATTTCTCAACTACGATCTCGTGAAATAATTCTTCTGCTGCTGCCTTGTCTTCGTTAACAAGTAGCTCTAGCATCTTCTCAAATTTATTTTGATCTGACATTTTTAACTCCTATAAATGTTTAGTTCGCACAGGCAAAGATACATGTGCGGGGCTGTCATATTGTATTTACTATTTATACAGAAATGTATGTAGAAATAGGCCCAAAACGACTCGTTTTCATAAATTTATGAAAACTTAAAGATTTTTTTAAATTCTTCAACATTAATATGTTCTAAATTGGGTATTTTTTTAAACTCTTTTGGAATAAAGCCATTGTCTCCTAACACACGTATATATCTCTTTTGAGAATATTTTTGGCAAGTAATCATAGTTTGCTTTGTCCAATTACCGTGATATGTTGCACGTTCGTGACTTTTTTTATAGTTAGGTGTATCAGCATATATGTTATTAATTTTATCATCAATGCCTTGATAGTCAAAACCAAATATATAAATGTCTTGTGTATCGTGTGTACTAGCAAGCCATAGCGCAGTAGGGCCACTACTCCACCCTTTACTAGGGTTAAAGAAGTTAAACCCATTCATACCATTAAAAGAACGATTAGGATTAGTCCATACTGAATGACTATGCTGATAAGCTGCTTTATTAATTTCCAAAATCATTTTGGTATCGACTGCAACTAAAAAGTCTGGGTCAAATTCTCTGTATAATGCATTACAGCCGTATACAGTTCCTTTGTCGTTTAGTTGATTTAGATCGATTGACTTTCGGCTAGTGCCATTACCTAGCACAAATGCTGTTTTTATCAATTATTAAACTCCGCCTGCCTCTGCGTTTGCTGCTAGACCATACATTTGCTTGACGAACTCTTGTTCTTCACGCTTTTCTTCTGTATGTAGCTCAGATGCTTTGCGGATACGATTGATTTGACTAAGAGTCAATCTTGTTTTACGAGTATCGTCTTTTTGCATTGGCGAATCGTCATAGTCTGCTTCGTAGCGTTTATCGTCTACAAATTCAACAGTTTCACGGTCGTGATAAAATAATTCTCTTAGTATCATATTGTATTTATATCGTTTGCTCAGTTCCTGCTGCCGGAGCACCAAGTTCTTGCCCTGTAACAGTTTCTGGTCCCGTACCATCGCCGCCTTCAACTCCGTCAACGTCATCAGGAGCTTCGTCTTCTAATCCACCTAAGTCTGCGCCAATACCTGCACTACTAATTCCTGCATCGCGCATTTCTGCACTTGGATCACCTGGCAACGGCTCTAGATTCTCTTCATTCTCTTCGCGCCACATACGTTCGTTCTCTGCAATCTCTTCATCGTTCATACCTAAGAAGCGTTTCATAGCAAAGCGATTTGAAAGATAAGGTATTGCACTCATTTGTGTAAATGTTGGAATACGTGCATTATCAATTTCAGCTTGTCTGTAACTTGCAAAGTTCTGTGGTGGTTGGAATTTAAGATCAAACATTGCAGTATCAATGTTTACGCCTTTTTCTAACAAGTAACGTTTAAACTCTGTGTCAAACTCTTCGACAATTAAGTTTTGTAGTCTTTCACAGTAAGTGTTAAATCTTAACTCTTGTATGTAGGCTGTGCCAACTCGTCCATCATTGTACTGAGCACCACTGTCCTCAGCCCCGGTTGGTAGATAGCTGCTAGGGATTCGTAAACCACGTACGAGCTTATTAGTAAAATATCTAAGGTCATCAATTTCTCCAAGGTTAGTACCGCCTGGTAATGTTTCAACTTTTGATCCACGCCCTTCAGCAGTTTGTGGAAAGAAGTAATCTTCGTTGATTGACAAAGGATTGTATGAACTGTCTATGACATTAGCACCACCCCCTGTTGACGATGGGATTCGTCTCTGGTGTATTTCCGTCTTAACACGCTCCACAAACTGCATAGCAAGGTGTGATGGCATGTTGCCCACATCAACATAGAATACTCTGCGCTCTGGAGCACGTTGTACACGATATATAATAATTGCGTCTTCTAATAATTCTTTTTGCTTGTATACTTTAAAAATAGTTTCAAGTAAACTATTACCAAACGGATAGTTGTTGTCTAATCCTTCTGATAAACTTAAATGTACAACATGTTCTGCATCTACAGTAAACTCTGAATCGTCTGTACTAAAGCGACTTCCACTCATGCTGCCGGCTGGGCCTGACATGCCTTTTGCGCCGCCTGCAGAACTAGATGACTGATATTGTCCGCCGCCTGCTGGGCTCATGTTACCATTGTTTACATATGGTGTTGTTGCAATGCCATCTTTAAAATTAAAGTTTACATTCTTAATAACATACTGCTCAGGAGTTTTACCTTCGCTTTCATTTACAATAATACGTGTTACGTTTGCAGGATCAACATGAAACCATTTTTTAGTTTCTGGATCTCTAAGAAAGAATTGATCGCCTGATTTAAATACATTGCGTAGTATTCTAAATATCTTTGTTTCAAAGCTTTGTAGTTTATTCCATTGTTGTAAGTACTGTCCAATAATATTAACTTCGCTATTGGTTGCCTTTTCGCCTCTGTAGTCTACAAGGAAGGGTGTATTGTTTGATGCGTTCTTTTGTGTACAAAACTCAGCAAGGATATCAAGTGCAGCATTAACTTCACTGTCTTGATCCATTGTGTTATATTGTCCGTAGCGTTCAACTCTGTTTGGCGAACCTACATACACATCAGGCAAGTAACTTGAATAGTTAGAACGTGCTGGGCCAGCCATATTACCATTGCCGCGGCTTGTAAACGGAGAGTAACTTCCGTTTTGATTATCACCCGTTGCTACTGGCGTAAAATGTTTCTTCCAACTCATTGTTTCTTCCTTTAGTTACCAGTTACACTTGCGCCACTTTTCGCAATGTTACCTGATGTTATATTTTTAGTGTTCTTAGCAGTTGATTCTTCAAAGCCTTTAATTAATCTTAATTCTGCTAACACTTGGTTCATAATAGTATTTAACTGTTCTGAGCCTGCTCCACCGCCATTGTTGAGTCCGCCAACGCTGTTTATCATGTCACCTGCGTTAGTTCCTGTTCCTTTGGAAAACATTCCATTATTGTCTTTAGCTAGTTCGTCATTCACTTTATTCAGAGCTACAACTAAATCTTCCATAGCATTAGTATAACTTATAACTCCGCTAGTGTCAAGTGAATTCAGAGCTACAACTAAATCTTCCATAGCATTAGTATAACTTATAACTCCGCTAGTGTCAAGTGAATTTACAGCATCAAACTGTGTTTGTAAGTTTGGTATTTCGGCAAATGTCTTTAACCCAGTTGCAAAATTTGTAAAATCTATAGTTGCAATCCTTGATAGCTTCATAGGATTTAATCTAGTAATACCTTTGTTAAAGTCATCAAAACTTAGTACTGCAACTCTTTCCATTAGTTTTACTTGGTTTTCTGTTAGCAGTGCTGCTGCTGTTGCGCCTGGTGGTGGCATAGGATTTTTAATTGCGTCTACTGCTGGCACAGGATTTTTAATTGCGTCTACTGCTGGATCATCACTAGCTAACATTTTGTTTGCGGCACCTGCTGCTGATGAGCCCATCCACCATCCTGCTGCTCCGCCTATTAGTCCGCCAAGTGCTCCGCCGATTGCAGTTCCTAATACAGGAACAACCGAACCTAATAGAGCACCGGCTGCTGCTCCTCCATAAGCACCAGCTGTTGCTCCTGCCATGCCGCCGCCAGTTTCTACTACTGCTTGTTGCTTTTCATCTTTAGTCTTAGTATCGTCAGTTAAAGTCTTGCCAATATCATACGCTCCAAACAGTAATCCTGCAACACCAGCTTTGCGCATTATGCCTTTTGCCAGTGGACCAAACCATCCTGTTTTAGGAACTGCTTGAGCTACATATCGACCTGTCCTAGGGTCTCTAGGTTGCGCTCCGGTGCTTGTAGTTGTCTTAACTGGTACTTTCGGTGCTGTTGGCATCGCAAAGTTTTTCATTTTCTTTACGCCAGCTGCCATCATGGAGCCTACGCCGGTTGCTAACGCAATGGTTGCTCCTGGCGCAAGGAAAAATGCGCCGATTGCAGCAACCAATGCAGTTGTAACTGGATCGGCTTCCCACATTGATTTAACACCGTCTATCATTCCGTTAACTAATGAAGTGCCAAGGCCCTTGAACATAGGAACGATAGAATCTTCTAAGAAACCGCCTTGTCGGCGATCTTCGTCGGGTTGAAGTGGGCCTATTATCTCTGCACCGAGGAAAAAGTCTTTTATCATGCCAGATAACGCGGCAGTTCCTTTGGCAAACATCTCGTGAATTGCCTTTTTAGGATCATCTTTAAATACATTAATAAATTTTAGTATGCCCGGCGCTAAATCGTTATTAATATAATCACTAATTTTCGTAATAGCCTCTGCAAAGATATTTTCGCCCTGGATTACCTTACCTTCTGCATCTTTCAGAGGCTTGCCCTGATCGTCAAATTCAACGCCTGACAATACACCTACTAATTCTCTTAAAGCTGGACCAACTGCTTCCATTAGAGGAGTAATAACTTGAGTTTGAAATGCCGATTGTAAAGTTCCTAAGGCTTCAGTAAATGAAGCCATTGTCTCAGTATTCTTGTCGCGCTTATCAGATTCTGCCTGGGCGTCTTTGACTGCTTGTTCCGCTCTTGCCCTATCAAGTTCTCCAGTTGTGCTGATATAATCAGTAAATTTTATTGTTGCATCATTAAAAAATCCTGAAATTGTTTCAGCACTGCCGCCTATTCCAACAGCAGCAGCATCTAGTAGTGTTCCAAATTCTTTAGCTGATTCTGCGTTTGCATCCATTAACGCTACAGTGCCTGTTAGTATTCTTGCTGACATTTCATCAGTCTTAACTGATTCATCTTGAGCAGTTGCTAGACTAGATGTTAATAGACCCATTTGCGTACTCATAGTAGCAGTATACATTCGAGCGTCTTCAGTTACCGCAGGCATTCCTAAAAATTGTGCAGCTAGAGCATCCACCGCAGATTTTCCGCCGACAGCCATTGCTTGCTGCATCACCATTTTAACTTTTGCTTGTTCTTCTGCGCCCATGGTTGCAAGTTTTCTTTGAAATGCTACATCTTGCATTTTTTGATTAACAGCTTCAGCAGTAGCCTTTGCTTCAGCGCCTGATAATTTAGCAAGAGTATTTAGATGTTTTGCATATTCGCCAGCATTTGCCGTTTGAGCTTCCAGAGCCTTACCTTCTAGTACTTTACCTCTATTACCTGCTCGTGTTATATATGAATAATCGAGCATTGCTTCGTTGATATCTTCGAAAGTAAATCCTAAGTTCAAAAGATCTTCTCGCATTTTGCCGTTACTATTAGTCATAGCAGCAATCATTTTTGCACCTTGAGTTGCTGTTCCGCCAAAAGCTGCAAGTTTATCTGAGTTTGACGAAACCATGCTAGTGAATTCAGAAAGTGACATACGAGCTCTAGCTGATGTGTCTCTAAGTTCAGTTAAGCTATTATTAAATGATGCTCCTGACATAGCAACGTTTTGAAAAGCAGCAAAACTATCATCAAACAATCCAGTAAGAATAGAAAGCTTGCCTCCAATTAAAGGTAAATGTCCAGCAAATGCACTTAGTGACTTTTCACCAGCTGCAAATGCCTTTACCATTTCAGTGCCGCTTCTAGTAATAGCGCCGAAGCTATTAAAAAGACCAGTGCCAATCGCTGATGCCATCGACTTCAGCGCCTTTGTAGCAGCATTAACTTCTTTGGTGTGTTTCTTTAATTCATCTCTATTCTTAGTGCTAATTTTAATAGTGTCACCAGTTGCGTTGCTTAAATCTTTAAGCTTCTTAGTAACATCTTTAGGATCAATGCCAGCCTTTTTGGCCATCTGCTCAGTGACAGCTACAAGCCTTGCGAGAGTTACTTCACTAGCTATGCCATCGCCACCTACATTATTAATTTGTACTTCATCAGCCACGTTGTGTTTTCCAAGTTATATACGCATATAAATAAAAGAGATACATACTATTACATTGTATTTATACGGAGAACAGAATGTCAGAATTTGATCCAGCTAAGTTTAGTAGCAATATTGAACAAAACCCATTACGCAAGTATTTTAGACAACCTAAAGTATATGTTACACTTCCGTCGAGAGGAAAGTTCTATGAAGAAGGTGTACTTGATATGCCTGACAACAGTGAATTACCTGTATTTGCAATGACTGCAAAAGACGAGTTACTTATTAAAACGCCCGATGCATTACTTAATGGACAGGCAACTGTTGATGTAATTCAAAGTTGTATGCCTAATATAAAAAATGCTTGGCAAATGCCTAGTGTAGATTTAGATGCATGCTTAGTAGCAATTCGCATAGCTACATACGGCGAAAGTCTAGCAATTACAACAAAAGTTCCAGGTATCGGTGAAGAAAGAGATTTTGCAGTAGACCTTAGAACAGTATTAAGTAAAATTGTAACTCCAGAGTTTGATAATATGTTAGTAATTAATGATATCAATATCGAGTTGCGCCCGTTAACGTATAAAGAGTTTACTGAAAGTAATTTGAAAACGTTTGAAGAACAGCGTATTTTTACTTTAGTCAATGACGACGAGATGGATGATGCAGAAAAACTAGGCAGATTTAGTGCTAGTTTTAAAAAGCTTACTAATATAACAATTAATATGATGGTTAAAAGTATTGCTAAATTACAAATCGGTGACACAGAAGTAACTAATCGTGTACATATTGAAGAATTTATCGATAACGTAGATAAAGAATTCTTTAAAGGCATAACTGATCATCTTGAAACGCAACGTGAAAAGTTTGCAATCGAGCCTATTAAAGTACAAAGCAATGAAGAAGATATTGCAGCCGGTGCTCCAGAAACTTATGAGATTCCAATTACATTCGATCAATCGAATTTTTTCGGATAAGGATCTTAGCTTGGCCGGTGGCTCAGATCCTAGAAGAAGTTAAGAACTATGAAAACCAACAAAAAGAAATTAAATCAGAAGTAATGAAGCTTTGTTGGTACATGCGCGGCGGCATGAGTCTTGACGAGGGATTTTCTACGAGTTATGAAGATAGGCAGTTACTTAATGACCTTATCAAAGAAAACTTAGAAACAACTAAGAAAACACAACTGCCATTCTTTTAAACGCCAGTTTTTCCAAAGCTACTTAGTCTTTGGTTCTTATCAAAGTTTTTATCAACAGTAGTACTAGTCGGCTTTTTAACTTTAGTTTTAGAAGTAATATCTTTTTGTAATGCAGTTAGCAATCGTTTCTTTTCTTTCATATTAAGTTTAGAAAATGCAGCCTTAGTTGTAGCATACACAGACTTAACTACTTTGGGATCAGTTACTGTTGCTTTACTTGGACCTGGCTCTTGAGCAGCTATACTTTTACCCATAATCTTATCTTTAACCAAAGTAGTAAACACTAATCCAATTCTGTTCTTATCCATCGGAGCTGTAGTGTCAATCTTAGAAGTATCAACATTCTTAGACTTCAAAAATTCAATAACATCATCAGTAGTAGCAGTATTAAACTTTTTACCTTGCGTACCAAGACGTGTTGCAAATTCAACTGACAAATCCTTAACAGATTGTTTTACATCAGCAGCTCCTGCTTTCTCAGCACGATTAATAGATCTACCTTGTTTAGTGGCAAAGTTAGGCATTTCTAACTCATCAAGCTTTTGCGATTCATTAAGTAAGTCGTTTATTTTCATCTGATGTATCCATTAATGTTATATGAAAGTATTTATTACTTTTTATATCAGTTAGTGTATTAACTTCGTTAATACAAGTTTTCGCTAACGCTCAAACTACTTACACTTCGTTTTAATTAAATAATTTATATATGAACAAGCAATATTACGAATGTAATATTGTATTAATTTCATGTAGATCGTTTCAGTCAGACGGAACTATTTCTAGCTCCGTCGTCTTTAAGATAAACTTCATGTGAGTCTTATCCAGCAATGACATTGGAAGTAGGTAATTATTATACACAAGTTCATTGGGCTCTGACCTTTCCCAACCTACATCGACATCATGTAACATAAAGAGCGCATTAACTGTGTTAGTGCTACCTTTATAGTACATTACCTTCCGCTTCGTTCCTGTTGCTAAGAAGTTTTTATGAACTATGTTGTGTTTTTCGACTGCCAACAATACAATCTATATCAACCAGTGAGCCCAATTTGTTTGGTGGCTTCCTACCTCTGGGTAGTCGATCAATATGTACGTGTGCTTCTATACGAGAGCTTTTTCCACAGCGGTATTATTATCCGGCCCGCTAACCTTATGTGTTGGAATGTTTGCCTGTGGATGCCTGTTGAGCTTGTATATTAAATCTGCCTATAAACAAGTATAGTTGATTTCGATGTAGCTGTCAACTGATTAAATTAATTTTTTTGCCTGCATGTGATGTTCTAGTAATGCCTGTTTGAGTTTGTCTGATCCACCGACTCTAACATTTATAATACCGTTGTAGTATTCATCTGTTTCAAGTACTCTGCGTTCAAACTGTTCTCTTGCCTCTATGTAGGACATTTCGCCCCTACCTTTACATAGGTATAGTATTTCTCTTGTAAATTTATCTGCGCCTAGTGCTGCAACGTCTGCGTTCAGTCTATCACTGGAGCCATAGTATTCTCTCCAGTCACTTTCTTTAGTTCCGCGCCGTTTATTTTTCTTGCCTTTAAGTGGTGGCTTAGTAGTTTTAAACTTTGCTAGTTTCTTGCCTATGTATTTCTGGCCTGTAGTGGTGTTGGTAATAAGATAAACAAATCCTTCGTAGTCGTTTGGTATTTGGTCAATCTCGTTGCCTTCGTAAGTCCACTGCATGAGTATACTTACCGTAGCCTAAATTATTTTGCCTAAGTTCTGGTTTGCCTTGTTGTGTTATGATGGTTATGTATTTGATCTGCGCGGTCTTTTGCTAACGTACGAATTTCACGCAAGCACTTTCGTACCGCGCGATGTGTTCGTACACTATTTCGTCTTTCAAATTTTTCATTTGCTGCAAAATATGCCAGATATGCTTTTACAAGCAAGTCATGTGCGTCATCTTCCATTAGTTTGTAACCTCTAAGTCATTTGCATATGATTTACAATTTTGTCCGTGCCATCTTTTGTAATTCGTAAGCATTGTAGTTTTTCCACAAAACTCGCAAGTTTTCTGTCCGTTTATTCGTGCTAATTTTTTTCTCTCTATAGTTTCTTGTGATTGCTTTCTGCCTTTAAGTTTTTCGCCTATTCTTTTCATTAGCTCAGGATCTCTAGATTTTCCTAACTTATTTTGTCTAATTTTTTCTTTTGTAGAATCACTTCTCTTTTTTCCAGTAGTTTCATTCTTACGCTTTTCTCGCATAACAGAAGCATATTCGTCTCCAAAGATTTCTTCATATGACTTTCCTTTTTTTGCTTCTGACATTTTTTTCTTAGTTTCTTCGCTGTGATTTTTTCCAAAAAAAGGATTGTTTTCTTTGCTCATTCTTTTAGATTGCGCAATTGAATGTTTGATTCTTGCCTCTTCATAGTCTTTTTCTGTAAATGTGTACTCTCTTTGCTGCGAACGACTTTGTTTATTCATCATTCTCCATAAAGCGCTCCACATCTTCTGATTGTCGACTCCTGTTGTAAATTTAACTAATAACTTGTGACACAAAAAATGATCTTCAGCACTAAGGCACACAACGTTGTCTCTTTTATTAGATCCATTCAGTGATTTAGGAATGATATGATGTCTTTCACAATATTGAGATTTTGGATCTAGTACTTTGTTATTTTTTATAATATCATAATATTCTTTTAAATAATTATTTTGCGTAAACATTATATCTCCTTTAGAATTTACTTAGTATTTATACGATACTAGTAATATCTAAATCTGGTTCGTATGAGGTGAAGCCATTTTCTTTTACTACTCGTAACACATGATTAACTCTTCCAATGAGTTCATCTTTGTGTGAGATAAGATAGATGTTCTTTTCACGTTCCCGTGCCATCTTTTTAAGTATGCTTAACGAATTTTCTACTCCAGCAGTATCCATACCACTGTCTATAAGTTCATCAATGAACAATAAATTAATATTCTGGTATAAGCTTTCCCAAACATCACGGAATGCAAAGCTCAAGCCTAAGATAAGTCTGTTACGTTCGCCTCTTGACAAGTTATCAAAGTCTAGGTCTTGTCCTAACTGAGTAATCTCAACATTCAAGTCATTTAAGAATACAACTTGATGCGGCAAGCCAATCTTATCAAGATAATATGTAAGTCTGTTGTTAAGATATGCTAAGTTTTGATCAATGATCTTCTTACGAATGAAACTATCTTTGTTTGTAAGTAGCTTTAACAAGAACTCTTGATGCTCTTTATAACTTGTAAGCTCGTTAACAACACCCCAATCAACTTTTTGGATAGCAGTTTCATTTAGGTCGGTAATTTGTGCAGTATATGGGTCTTCTTCGGCGATCTTTGTGTCTAATGTCTGTTTTAAGTTGTCTACGTTGCTTCTATGCTCGTATGCTTCTTTTGCACTATCGTAAAACGTTGTAGGCTTGCCATTAATGTCACCAATTGCTTCGAGATCAGTAACAACATGTGATAATTTGTCAGAAACTTCTACTTGATAAGCGTTTGCGTCAATAAGTTCTTTATCTTTACGCTCTGCGATCTCTGCCTTCTTGTCTGCATGTAATTCTTGACCACATGTGTAACAAGTTGCATCATCAAGATCTGTAATATCCTTAACAAGCTTTGCAACACTCTTATCTGCACGTTGTAGTGCTGGTTCCAGTGTGCTTAGTTCTTTTCTCAGAGAAGTTATCTTGTTATTGTGTTCAGTCCAGTTAGAAAGCCTTTCGTGCAGCTCAAGTTCAGTCTCAATATCTAAATGTTCTAATTGATCAATAGCATTTGCTAATTTATCTTGGTCTTGCTTGTGTTTAGACACCCATGCACGTTGTCTACCGACTAATTGTTCAATACTTACTTCAATTTTTTCGTTTGCAGTCTGAATAGCATTAATCTTTAGTGTTTCTTCGGTGATAGCGTCTTTGCTCTGACGAGTTTGCTCTTTAAGTAAGTCAGCTTTCTCGGATAGTATAGTAATACCTAGTAATTGTTCGATGATAACACGCTGATCATTAACACGCATACTTAAAAACGGTTCAGTATAGGTATTCAGTGCAACAATATGTTTAAACATATCATGACTCATGCCCAACAGGGTGTTTACATCGTCTTGTGTTTGTCTACTGTCGCCTTGTGACTCGTCTACTAATGATTCTTGATCATTAATATAGAATTTAAAGAAATTAGGCGAACGTCCTCGTTCAATGCGGTAACTATTGCCATCTTTTTCAAATTGCAATGTTACTATCATGCCTTTGCTGTTAGTTTTGTTGATCAAGTTGTTGCGTTTGATGTTTGTAAGTGCTGTACCATACAATGCATAGGACAAAGCGTTGATAATAGTAGTTTTACCGGTACCATTACGTGATCCACTGTCATCACCGCCTTGATCTAAGTTCTCACCTAGTACCAATGTTAGTTGTTCGTGGTCAAAGTCTACTGCTTGAGTCTGATTGCCCACACTCATAAAGTTTTTTACGGTAAGGTCTTTAATCTTTATCATATTATGATTCTAGTCCATTATATATTTGCAACAACAAACTTTTATCAAAGTTAGTAGTGTCAAGTTCTGCTATTTCATTGCTTACGATTTGATCTACACTTTCAAACTGTGCAATATCAAGCTCTGTACTCATTTCTTCTAAGTGCTTCTGTGCAATAAGTGTGATCTCACGACAGTTGTACTGGGTAATGAATGTTTCCTTGATAAAGCTTGCTTCTTCGTAACTAATAGGAAGGTCAAGCGTTACTCTCAAGTACATTTTAGGTTTAATAAAGGTATCTGCGTTGTCAATTAGGTTACTAAGTGTTACAGTACGGTACTTAGGACAGTTGGGCCAGTTAATAAACTCCGGCTCTTTGTTATTCTCTTTATCAAGTATCATCATACCACGGTCATCATCACCTACGTCAGCATAGTTGTGCGGAAATGCATTACCAATGTAATGAATAGCACCTTGCTTCTGACGTTTGTGGAAGTGTCCACTGAATACATACTCTTGATGCTTAAAGTGTTCAGGCTTTAGGTCACCATGATCAGGCATTCTAACCAATGCGTTCATATAGAAGCTAGGAAGTTCAAAGTGTCCAAACAAATACTTTGTTTCGATGTCTTTCATCTTCTTCCACTCGTCACCAACAAGCCACGGCACAAGTGCAACATCATCTTCAATGAAGATTTCGTCTATAAACGTAATGCCTGGAATGTGTTTTGCAAAAGCAGTACTGTTAACGTCACGCTTGTCTTTATAATACAAGTCATGGTTACCATCAAAGAAGTAAAACTTCTCAAATGCAGCACCAAGCTTTTCCATACTTCTAATTGTTGCATCCATAGTGGTAAGGTTAAGTGAATTTCTGTTGTGATGCCAGTCTCCGCAGAAGATACCAGTTTCGCAACCAGCAGCTTGAGCTTGTTCTATGTACCAATCAATAAATTCTTCGCAATCTTCGTTATGAACACGACTATTGCCCTTCAATCCAAAATGGATGTCTGTAAATACCGCAGCTTTTTTAAACAAGTTTTATTCTCCATATGTACTTGTTAAAGTATATAGCAAATGTTAACACCTGTCAACCTATTTCTTGGAACCTGTGTATTGAGTGATCGGAGCTTCTTCATTCCGCTTCACACTTGCTTCCCATTCGCCTTGATTCTGTCTTGTATAACTAGGAGACAAGTCATTCATCTCTAAGATATCATCTCTAATGTTTTGATTGCGTTTTTCTATGTTAATAACACGTACAAAACTATTAGTAACAGCAGCAGTATAGTATGCAAATGGATTATCTGACTTAGATTCGTCAAACTGTAGTCCAATTTGTGAAAGTTGCAAGATAGCTTGTCCTTTCATTTCATCATTATATGTGTAACCACGTACATTGCCTCGAGTTGCATAACGATCAACAAGTTTTAACCACATCATAGCAAGGTTGTTAGTTGCTTTACCGTGCTTATGATTAAAATTGCCGTTATCCATCCCGCCTTCCCAATGGCTTTTACCTACTAGGATAATTTCGCCTTCGTCATCATACTTGTAATGTTTAAATGGGGGAAACGGTAGCTTAACTTTTGTATCAGCAATAGTCTTAGGGTTCTTTTTGCGACCTGGCTCTTCTGGAATGTGATCAAATGTCATTACACGGAAGATTAGCTCTTCTTTTGTAATTTCAGATGCTAATGTTTCGCATTCTGCTTGTTTGACCTTCTCACCTAAGCCTTTCCTGCGCTCGTATTCTGCTGAAGACATCTTCTTTGCTTTATTACGCTTTGCTTCAGCAACAGACAGTCGATTTATTTTACCTACATCTAGTAAAATAATATCATATTGACCATATTCAGGTTCTAAATAACTGTTGAACTGATTCTTTGATTTGTGTATTTCTTTAAGTATGTCTTTATTGTTTAGATAATTCTTGGGACGCATCATTCTCTCCTATAGTGTTAATTACTATTATACACGACAATTGTATCAGTGTCAACCGAAGAATAATTATAATATACATACATAATTTTGTCAACTAAATAGTAGTATAGGAGACAAGATAATTATGGCGTTTAGTATTAAAAAAGCTTCCACAAACTTTCTAAGTAGCATTGTAAGTGATGTCGGCGGCGCAATTAAATCTGCTATCGGCGATACTGTAACACAGAAGCTAGGTGCCTTAGGTCCACTAGGAAAACTAGCTGCGACATTTATTAACCAAACGGGTGGATTTGGATCGTCTAATAATAACAGAACGATTTCTAGAGCAATTATTGCATCAACTAATAGTGTTACTGAAGCAGGTGATTGGCGTGTTAGTATTGGTGTCCCAGACGTTATACTAGACGAAGGCGATATACTTGCGCCGATGAGAGCAACTAGCCAAGGAGTTTGGAATACAGGAAATAAAATGATATTTCCTTTTAACCCAACGGTACTTTTAAGTCATAGTGCAAACTATTCACAAGTGCAACCTACTCATACAAATTATGCATACAATGCATACGAAAGCAGTCAAGTAGATGCAATTACAATCACTGGCGAATTTTATCAAGAAAACGAAAACGATGCAAAATACTGGATAGCATGTTTGCACTTTTTAAGAACTGCAACTAAAATGTTTTACGGAAATAGTAATCCGTTAGGAAATCCTCCAGTTGTTTGTAGACTTAACGGCTATGGTAAACATATATTAAATGATATGCCAGTTGTAATAACAAACTTTACTACAGATTTACCAGTTGATGTAGATTATATTATGTGTACCGTTAACGGGCATCCTAACTATGTTCCTACACAAAGTTCAATTACAGTTACACTACAGCCACAATACGCAAGACGTTCGCAAGCAGGATTTAGTTTAAATGATTATGCAGGCGGCAGACATATTGGCGGCGCGGAAGGATTTGTATAATGGAAAAAAACAGTTTAAGTCCGTATGCACGTACTCCAATTAATCAATCTGGATATTTAGACATACTAAAACCTCGTCCTGTTCCTGCTAACAGAGACGATATTGTATTTGAAATAACAACTGAATTTACATATCGTCCTGATTTACTAGCACACATTACATATGGTAGAAAAGATTTATGGTGGGTATTTGCACAGCGTAATTTAGATATATTAAAAGATCCTGTATTTGACTTTGTCGCAGGCACTAAAATATTTTTACCAGATCCTTCAGCATTACGTAATACATTAGGATTTTAATATGGCATTTGATTTAAAATCAGCAGCTAAAAATGCAGTAAAATCTGCTACAATAGATACTGTTACTAGCAAAATTAATTCTAAAATTCCTGGAGTTAGCAGCCAGATGATGTCATCGGCACTAAAAGGCGGAGACATTAAAGGCGCTATTGGTGGAGCACTTGGTGGCGGATCCGACGGACTGATTGGTGCAATAAAAGGAAAATTAGATGGACTAGCAGCTAATTCACCTGAGCTTCGAGGTCTGACCAACACAGCACTGAAGCTAGTAGAAAAAGGCGCAGCAGATCTTAAAGGTCTGGGCGGCGAATACGGCCTGAAGATGGACCAGTATAGAGAATTAGCAGACAGAACTGGTATATCCGGCAATTTTGTTGATAGTGGATTTTTGCCGTCATACAAAGTTGACGATTCTGCTGCAAGTAAAGTTCCTAATCCGTTAAGAAGTTACAACGGAGTTAATTATATAATTACGTTAGGCGTACTTAGTGCAGAAGAATATAATAATCCTGACACTTATAGAAACATAGGAAGTTTTAAAAATTACATAATACAAAGTGCAGGCGGCAACCTAAACAAACGTTATCAAGTGTTTGACGAACACGAAGGCAACGTTAAAGGCAATCACCACATTGACGCTAAAGAAACTCACGCAGAATATTACATTGATGATATCGAATTAGATTCAGTAGTTGCACCTAATGAAAATACTAGAATGACATTAGGAACATCGTTAACATTTAACGTTACTGAACCTTATAGTATGGGAAATTTTATACAAGCAATTAGAGGCGCAGCACATGATGCAGGATATGCTAATTATGCACATGCTCCGTTTTGTATAAAAATTGACTTTGCTGGCTATAATTTAGACGGAACATTTAATGCAAATTTTTTAACACAACCAATGTTTGTTCCGATTAAAATAACGGAGATGGATTTTAGTGTTTCTGGCCAAGGCAGCAAATATGCAGTTACAGCAGTGCCAATGAGCGAAACAGGGTTATCTGATGATATTAATAAAATTAATACAAATGTTAAAGCAACAGGTGTACTATGTTCAGAAATTCTTGAAACAAATGACCAGTCGGTAACAGGTGCAGTTAATGGAGCTATTTCAGCTTTAGAAGAAGCAGGAGCACTTGCACCATATGATAGATATATTATTTGTTTTCCAAAAACACGTAAAGAATTAAAAGACGCATATCAAAAAGGAGAACAAGACGAGACTGCGTTTGTATCTACTCCTGAAGATTTAGAAATTCAACGTCAAGGAATTGATTTCGAAACCAACCCAGAACTACGAGACACATACCAGCCAAAAACCATAACAATTAAACCTCCGAATGACACATATGGAATACTTAAATCGTTTGCTGAAAATACTAATTTAATGAATGCAATAGGACTAAGCCCATTAAATGAAGATACAAATGCAGCTGGAAACACATCCGCAGCAGACCCAAAAGCAGCAACCAATCCCGAAACAGGACAAATTGATCCAGCTGGGAAAGCAGCACAGCCTGCAGATAAAGCAAGAGATCATCAGTTTACTCAGGGCGAGCTAATTACTGCTATTATTGAAAAAATGGTATTACAAACAACTTACGCTGCCGAAAAGTCAACTGAAGGCGCCAAAAATGGTATGAACAAATGGTTTAGAATTGATACACATGTTTACATAGATGAAGGCGCCTTAACCGAAGCAACAATGGGCCGACGACCTAGAGTTTATGTGTACAGTGTTATCGAATATGAAGTTGATCAAGCAGTTACAATGGCTGGTAATCAAGCACCGCAAAATACTAAAGGACTAAGGCAACTTGCGCAGAAAGAATACAACTATATCTATAGTGGCAAAAATGAAGATGTGTTAAACTTTGATTTAAAATTTAATAATGCATATATGATGACTGCATTTGCAGATCTTGGAATGGCCGCAGGCGGACTCCGAGGTGCGGCTGATAATGCAACAAATATTGCCTCTGGTAACGAAAAAGACAAAGGCGTCACAACTCCAGTAGGTGAAAAAAGAACAAATGAAGAAGGTAGCGCAGGTACAGAACTTGTGACTGGCGTGGATACGCCATCCGGATATCAAGGCAGTGACGTTCGACGCAAAATTGCTGAAATCTTCCACGATAAAATTACAAAAATGAATGTAGACATGGTTACTGCTGAGATGGAGATACTAGGAGATCCTTATTTTATACCGCAACAAACCGGTAACTACGTTGGTGCTGTTGGAAATACGATAGCTGAAATTAATGGCGGCACAATGAATTACTTAGACCAGTCAGTATTTTGTATTATAAATTTTAGAACTCCGTTTGATTATCAAGTTAAAGGTGCAACAATGGAATTTCCACAAATTGTACAAGGGTTTAGTGGATTGTTTCAAATATGGGCAGTTACTAATAATTTTAGCGGCGGCAAGTTTACTCAAGTTATTAAGCTAATAAGACGTAAAGGCCAAGACGATGAAGCAACAACTGCAAATTCAGGAACGATGATAGTAAACAACGATTCAGCATTAGTAAAGGATGGCGTACAATCAGACGGCACAGTTGGAGGACAGCAACCAGGAGTTGATTGTTTCCCAGCTCCAAAAAGTGATGATATTAGAGAAATAAATCCAGCAATTGGAGCAGATGTTGCCGCAGCAGCAACAAATGGACTTGATCAGCTTGAGAACATGCTCAGCAACGCAGCTGGTGACTTTAAAACAGCAATCGCGGGCCTTGAAAAAGATAAAAACCCCTTTGCAAAACTTCCGGATTTAAGCAAGATTATTCCAGGTGCAATCTCAAGTGGATTAAAAGACGCAGCATTCAGCGCAGTAGCAGGTAAGCTTGGCGGCGTAGCAGGAATTGCTGCCGGCTCACTAGCAAGTAATGCAATAGGCGGCATTGGAACAGCTTTAAAAGGCGGATTCAACCCTACTGGTCTCCAAGCTGGACTTGCAGCAGGACAAAAGGCAACTGATGCAGTAACAGCTTCTCTTGCTGCAAATGAAAAAATTGCTAGTGTATCTGGCGCTGCAAAATCTAAAGCTAGTTCACTATTAGGAGGCACGTAATGGCAGAAAGTTGCCCAGAAAACACTCAAGGCAAATTAGATCAATCTAATGGCATTAAAGATAACCCTCGCGAACCGTATTTTCTAGATCCTAGCCAAAATGCCCCTTGGCCAGTATACGAAACATATGATGATTTAGAGAGCCTAAAAGGGACTATAAGAAACACTGATGAGTTGTATAGTAATACAATTGTTGTTGTTATTGATGATCAAGGAATACACAATCTAGGATATCCAGGTACACCTAAATTTTTCACATCCATTAAAACCAGTTTGGGATACAGTAGGTTTAAGCCTTTGATTATTTGGGGCATAAAAAGGAAAAAGAACATCGATGACATAGCCGAGAATGCGAAGATGCGCATAGAGCTTGGACTGCCAGTATCGAGAACTATGAACATGTCCGAAACTATGGAATATATACGGGTTAATGCCAACGGTGGTCACCCAGATGGCACACCAGATACAAGATGCGGCGTACCTTATATTGTACCCAATCCGGATCTAGACTACTCAAGACCTCCAGGCGTAACTGCATCCACATCCAGCGCCACAACTGGAGTTACAGTTAAAACTAAAACAGTTAATGATCCTAAAACTGCAGGCACCGTTACAACAACAGAAATTAGTGTGGCTGACCAAGTTAACAATCTTAAAGTTGGTGACATAGCTACTCCAGAACAGATGAAATATATGGCACAAGGTGCACCTGCCTTAAAACCATGTTTGCCTGACACAACAGGAACAGGATCTGGTAGTGTTGCTCCAGCACCTAATGACGGAAGAACACCTGCGGCTATTGCTCTAGCGGCTGCTAAAAAAGCAGCATCTGGAATAGGCTCGCTTGATGCAGCAGGAGCCGCAGCAGGTACAGTTGTATCTCCAACCGTAGTTACTACGCCAGGAGCAGCAGCTAATGGCGCTGTGCCAGCACCCGACAACTCTCGCCCGCGAAACGTATACATATATAAAGCAATGCAAACTGGTTTAGACAGATACGACTTTAATAGTGGTAAAAAGGTTTTTACTCCAGATACTGGACCAAGTATCGAAGCAGTAGAGCCAACACCAACTACTGCACCTAACGCTAACGCAACAATAGGACCACAATAACATGGCAGGAAACGGCAACTACACAAGAACAACTAGCAGTAGTACATCTGGTTTTGCAGACAGAGGACCGTATGAAGCAATTGTAGTTAATAACCTTGACACAAAATATATGGGCGGCATGACTGTTGAACTATTACGATATACAAGCGCAGGTAGCACACCGGAGAAATCTGGACAGTTATTAAATGTAAAATACCTTTCTCCATTTTACGGAGTAACCCCAAGTTCTGCACTTACAGCAAATGAAGGTTACGAACACACACAAAAAAGTTACGGCATGTGGATGGTGCCGCCTGATGTAGGAACAAAAGTTCTTGTAATATTTGCAGAAGGCAATGCAAACTTTGGTTATTGGATTGGATGTATACCTGCAGAAAATATGAACTTTATGGTTCCTGACGGCCGAGCATCGACACAAAACACAACTGCAAATACCCCGCCAGGACTAAGAGGAAGAAAACTTCCAGTAGGCGAATATAACAAAGCAATAGAAACAGGTGCAAGAGTCGATCCGACACTATTTGCTAAACCGTACAACAAAGATTTTACAGAAACACTTGAAATACAAGGTTTGTTAAATGACGAATCCCGTGGCACAACTACAACTAGTTCAAGGCGAGAAATGCCTAGTATGGTATTTGGCATTAGTACTCCTGGTCCTAAAGATCGCAGAGACGGATCTCCAACAGCAGAGATCGGAACAGCAGGAAATAAGATAGCAGTTCCTTCTAACAGACTAGGCGGAAGTTCATTTACAATGGATGACGGTGACGAAAGATTTGTGCGCACAACACACGCAGAAGACGGTCCTCCGATTTATAAAAATAAAAGCGACAACGAAGCGGGCGGTGACAGCACTATCCCACAAAATGAATTACTGCGTTTTAGAACTAGAACTGGTCATCAAATATTAATGCACAACAGTGAAGACTTAATTTACATAGGAAATTCTAGAGGAACTACTTGGATAGAAATGTCCAGTGATGGTAAAATTGATATTCATGCACAAGATAGTGTTAGTATTATGACCGAGAACGATTTAAACATTACTGCTGAACGCGACATTAATATGGAAGCTGGTAGGAATGTTAATATTAGAGCTACAGGCAGAAACCAAGACGGCGAAGGCGAAACAGGCAGAGTTCAAATTGAATCTAAACAAGACTTTAATTTGCATGTTGGAGCAAATAGTAAAATTACAGTAGGTAAAAATCAGCACATAAAAGTAAAAGAATCGCAATATATTGACACAACAAAATCATTACATATACATTCAGGTAAAGACAACAGATTAACAGCCGCAGGATCGACACATATTACTAGTGCTAAAGAGCATAGAGAAACAGCAACGTATGTTCATATGAACGGACCAAAAGCAGCGCCATCAAATGTTGCTGAAGAAGTAACTCCTTTGACAACAAATACATTACCTCGTACTGAATCCGGCGGGCAAATAAGCTCCTACGAAAGTATATTAGCAAGATCCCCCCAACATGAGCCTTGGCCGCATCATGAAAACTTAGATCCGTTATCGTTTAAGAAAATTTACACAGATAGAGATTCACCTGGCGCACTTCCTAGTGCAGACCGTATTGTTACTCCAGACACGTTTGATAAAAATTTACAAGGCAGAAAATCGAGTGGATATGTACAAGGCAGCGGCGGCAATATTAGTACAGGAAATTCTAGTCGTCCAGGTGGTAGCGGACAAACACCTGTGCCTCCAGGAGACTATAACAGTGACTATGTGTTTGATGAAAATATAGGAGCATTAAGTGAAAAATACGAATCTCGAGGCAACCCTGCTATTATTGGATGGGATAGTACCGGTGGATGGAGTTACGGAAAATACCAACTAGCAGCAAATACAGGCGCACTAAATGAATTCCATAGTTGGTTAAAAAAGACACACCCTAACATTGAAAGTCAACTAAAGACCGCAGGCGGACCAGCAGGAGGAAGAGCAGGCAGTGCAGCATATAAAGAAGCTTGGTCTTTAGTAATGGGAACGGCTGCAGGAGGAGAAATACAAAGTCAGTATGCTGGAATACAATATTATGTTCCTGGCGCCAAACGAATCTTAAATGGATCTGGAGTTAATCTTGCACTCCGGTCTACGACAGTACGCCAAGCAGCATTTTCCACAACAATACAACATGGTGCTGGCGGAGCGTCAAAAGTTTTCCGAAATGCATTAGCTGGATTAGGATATACACCAGCTGATATAACTGCAACAGTGCCTACTGACGCAGCGTTAATTAGAGCAATATATTCTGAACGCCGAGCTAAACATGGTGGCAAATATTTCCCTAGCAGTAGTGAAGGTATCAGAAATAGTGTTGTTGACAGATTTCATAATGAAGAGGCAGATGCAATTAGAAGTTTAAACGAAGAAATTCTAATTGCACAAGCAAATCCTCCGACATCAGACCCAACAGATAATAGTGCAGGTACTAACACCGTAGCACCGCATCGTGGCGCTGTTTAATTAAGGTAAATATAGTATGAGCCAATTAGAAAAAAATCTTTATAAACGTGTTACCGTAAGCCAGCCTACTCAAACAGCAAACACTGGCAGAAAATACAGAGGATTTTCAACAGTTGCAGACGCTAAGAGCTTCAGTGTGTATGACTACGAGCTTATAAAGCAAGATTTAATTAACCATTTCCATATACGCCAAACTGAAAAATTAAGTGATCCTACATTTGGCACCATTATATGGGATATTCTATACGAGCCATTTACAGTTGACGTGCAAGAAGCAATTATCGAAGATGTTACTAAAATTATTAACTACGATCCTAGAATAAAGGCTGAAAATATTGTTATTGATACGTATGAGCAAGGCATACAAATTGATTGTACTATAACTGTACTTCCTTTTGGTATAACTGATGAATTGCGCTTCAAATTTGACAAAGACAACGGTCTACTCCAACAATAAAAATTAAATACACACATTATCATTTCAGGTAAATACATTAGTAAACAAGGAAAATGATATGTCTTCAAATGATAGACAGTCCAGGCTATTAGTAGCAGAGGACTGGAAACGAATTTACCAAAGCTTTAGGAACGCAGATTTCCAAAGCTACGATTTTGATAACCTAAGACGCACAATGATTAACTATTTGCGTCAAAACTATCCAGAAGACTTTAACGATTACATTGAATCGAGTGAATATCTTGCGCTAATTGATATGATTGCTTTCCTTGGGCAAAACTTATCATTCCGCATTGATTTAAACGCTCGTGAAAACTTTCTTGAAACAGCAGAACGTAGAGAAAGTGTATTACGTCTTGCACGTATGCTGTCTTACAATCCTAGACGTAATCAAGCAGCAAACGGTTTACTTAAATTTGACACTATTAAAACAACTGAAAATATTTTAGATAGCAATGGTTTAAACATGGCAGGTATTACTGTTAAGTGGAATGACCAAACTAACTCAAGTTATTTTGAACAGTTTGTTAAGATTATGAATTCGGCATTGCCGTTGTCTAACTCAATTGGTAATCCTTTAAAGTCTGCATTAATTGCAGATGTGCAAACACAAAAATATCGCTTAAATGCTACAAACACTGGGCAAGCAATTTACCCGTTTACTAAACGTGTTGAAGGGGTAAGCACACGTTTTGAAGTAGTAAGTACTGACATATCAGGCGAAAACGTGTTAGAGGAAGCGCCACTGCCTGGCAACAGTCCTGCATTTTTGTTTAGAGATGATGGACAAGGAGCTGGTAGTAATAACACTGGATTCTTTATGCATTTCCGTCAAGGTAAACTTGAGACAGGAAACTTTGCAGTAAGTAATCCAACTCCAAATCAAGCAGTACAAATTGATGCTGAAAATATTAACGACAGTGATGTATGGTTATTTGCATTAAATAGTGCAGGCTTTGAAAGCAGTGAGTGGACAAAAATTGACTCTACTGAAGGCAATAACGTTATCTATAATAGTTTGTTTAATAAAACTAGAGACGTATTTGCTGTAACAACACGCATTGGCGACAGAATTAATTTAAACTTTAGTGATGGTGTGTTTGGAAACTTAGCTACTGGCAACTTTAGATCGTATTACAGGACTAGCAATAATCTACGTAGTGTGATTACTCCTAGTGCAGTAGGAACAGTAAGCATTGATATTCCGTACCAGTCGAGAAACGGCTCAGCGCAAACACTTACAGTTGGTCTTAAATTAAATTACACAGTTAGTAACGGTACCGCATCAGAAACTAGTGCAGAAATTAAACAAAATGCACCAGCAACATATTATACACAAAACCGTTTAGTTACTGGCGAAGATTATAACATTGGTCCGTTAGCAATTAGCCAAGACATTATTAAAACTAAAAGTTCGAATAGAATTTCAAGTGGAATAAGTCGGTTCTTTGACTTAAAGGATGCAAGCGGCAAGTATTCAAATACTAGTTTGTTTGCAGATGACGGCATAATTTATAAAGAAGAATTTGCCGAAAAACAATCATTTACTTTTGCAACACAAACTGACATTGAAGGTATTATATATAATACTATTGAAAGCATATTAAGTAGTGCAACTGCACAGAACTTTTATCTAGCAAAATATCCAAAAATTATAGTAAGTGATCTTAACGCAACTTGGTCTCAATCTAGCACAAGTACAAATAGATCATTAGGTCTATTGCAAGATACTGATAGTAATGCATATACTGTAGGTACGTTTACTGCTAATAGTTTGCGATTATTAGAAGCAGGCTCGATGTTGAAGTTTGTTGCTCCTACTGGCAAGCACTTTATGCCCGACGGCACATTAATGGAAGACAGCAGTAGCGGAGACCATTTAGGAAAAACAACATACAAATGGTGTAAGTTAATTTCTGTAACAGGAGACGGCACAGTAATAGACGAAGATGGCATTGCTCCTATTTCAGTAAACGATGTTATACCGACAGGCGCAGTACTACAGCAAGTTATACCAAATTTTTCTAAAGTATTAATTAATGACATAAAGACACAATTAATTGACCAAACATTTGAATACAAGGATTTTGCACTACGTTACGATCAATATGTCAGACAGTGGAAACTAGTATTAGCACAAGACATTAACACACTTAATGCATTTGCTACTGGTAAAGCAGGCGACATAACAGGTGCTAATTTAGATTCAAGCTGGATGCTATACTTTAAAACAGACGGCGAAAAATATACAATTACATATCGAAATTTAAGATATGTAATGGAAAGCGCAGACGAAATTAGATTTTTCTTTGACGCTGCTGATAAGATTTATGATCCGTCAACAGGACAAATTGTTAGAGACAAAATTGATATATTAAATATTAACCGTAAGCCTGGACAATTAATTCCGTTCACATCAGACTATAACTGGACAATTACTGATGCATATAGAGATTCTGAAGGATACTTAGATAGTCGTAAAATTCAAGTTCAATTTATTGACCTTGATGATGACGGTGTAGTTGATGATCCTGATATTTTTGAGCAAATTGTCGGCGAAGAAGATACAACTATTCTTACAAAAGACAAATTAATATTCCAAAAGAAATACACCACAACTGACGGTGTAGAAGATTTTAAATATTTTGCAAACACAACTGCTGAAATTATTGTAGTACAAAACGAAGCAGCTATTGCTCCGTACAGTGCTAGAGTAGAAGGACAAATATTTTACTTAATTAACGAAGGTATTTTTAGGAAGCTTAATAAACTACTAAACAATACAGAAATTAATACAGACTATAAAGCATTCTTTGGCAGAGCAGATTTAAAGTTCCATTATGTACATGTTGCAGACAGTGGCTATAGAATTGATCCAAGTGCAAGTAACATTATTGATACTTATATTTTATCTAAAGCGTACGACATGCAAGTAAAGCAATATGTTGCTGGAACACTTTTAGTACAGCCTAAGCCTCCTAGTAATGATGAATTATTTAGAAGCTATGGCAGAGAAATAAACAAAATAAAAAGTTTAAGTGACGAAGTTATCTATCACCCTGCAAAGTATAAAATCTTATTTGGCGACAAAGCCCCAGCAGATCTGCAAGTTAAATTTAAGATTGTTAAAAATGCTGGTGTAGTTACCAATGACAACGAACTTAAATCAGACATTATTGAAGCTATTAATAAATTCTTTGATATTGAAAATTGGGACTTTGGAGAGACATTTTACTTCCAAGAACTTAGCGCCTATATTATAAACCAGCTGTCACCAAAACTGGTAAGTATACTAATAGTACCGCGCCAAACAACACAATCGTTTGGTAGTCTATTTGAAATAAAGAGTGAGCCAGATGAAATATTTGCAAGTGCAGCGAAGGTGAGTGATATCGAAACAATTGATCAATTAACAGCAACTAATTTACAAGCTAGCGGAACAGTAATTAACACTGTTGCAACTAGCATAACATCAGGAATATCAAGCAGTGCATCGACACCTGCAACAACGTTGTCACTAGGCGGCGGGCTAAACACAAATTCAAGTGGTTCGGGATCAAGTGGTTCGGGATCAAGTGGTTCTAACGGTGGAGGCTATAGTTACTAATGGCTAAGAATGATCAAAACGAAAGCGCACTACCTGTTCCAGGACAGAATAATAAAATCACTGCAAGTGACTTTTTACCTAAGTTCTTTAGAACACAAGCTAACAAAAAGTTTTTGCAAGGCACACTTGACCAACTTATACAACCTGGTGTTGCTGAAAAGATAAATGGTTATTATGGTAGAACAACTGCTAAAGCATATAAAGTAACTGACAACTATATTGATGATGTATCAGCTAATAGAACTAACTATCAGCTAGAACCAGCGACAGTTATTAAAGATAACTATGACAATATAACTTTTTATAAAGACTACAATGACTACATAGGGCAACTTGGTGTATATGGCGCAAGCGTAGATAATCACAGTCGTTTAAACAGCCAAGAAACATATGCTTGGAATCCAAGCATAGATTGGGATAAGTTTGTAAACTTCCGCGAGTACTACTGGATGCCAAACGGTCCACTTAGTGTACAAGTTAGAGGACAGAGTAGAGATGTTGTTAGCACATACACTGTAACTACTGAAGACCAAGGCGATAATATTGCTTACATATTTAACGACGGATTAATACGTAACCCAGAATTAAATCTTTACCGAGGACAAACATACCGTTTTGAAATAGATGCACCTGGACATCCTATGTCAATTGCTCTTAGTAGAACGTTTACTCCAGGCGCGACAGTTGACACTAATGTTAGTACATTGTATACTGACGGTATAACTGTGTATGACAAAGATGGTAATGTTACAACTCTTAGTTATATTGAAAAGGGAGCAATTGAATTTACTATTCCATCAAACGCTCCTGACGTACTATATTATATTAGTAAAAATGCTATCGATACAAGTAACTTTATTAAAATTTATGACATTGAAGAAAATACATTTCTTAATATCGGCGAAGATGTATTAGGTAAGAAAACTTATACTAGTGCAAACGGCGTTGCGTTATCTAACGGAATGAAAGTTAAATTCCAAGGCGATGTATTGCCTGCTGAATATAACACTAACGATTGGTATGTAGAAGGAGTCGGCGACAAAATTAAATTAATTAAAGATCAAGATTTAATTATTCCAGCTGCATACAGTGATATTAATCGTATAGCATTTGATGCTGATAACTTTGACACTATGCCATTTTCTGATGCAACTGCATATGCAACTAATAAAGACTACATTGTCATTAACCGCGCAACACCAGACAGAAACGCCTGGAGTCGCTACAACAGATGGCACCACAAAGATGTAATTTTAAAGAGTTTTGAACTTAATAATTTAACAAGAAATGTTAACGAAGAAAATAGAGCGAAACGTCCTATTATAGAATTTGAAGCAGGCTTAAAGCTACACAACTTCGGAGCATATGCTAAACAAGATGTTGACTTAATTGATACATTTACTACAGATGTGTTTAGTACTATTGAAGGACAAATAGGATATAATATTGACGGCATTAATCTTGCTGATAATATGCGTATTTTGTTCACAGCAGATACTGATGCATTAGTAAGCGGAAAAATATACCAAGTTAAATTTGTTAACATTGGAAATAACAGACAGCTTAGTTTAATTGAAACTACTGATACATTACCTATCGATCTTGAAACAGTGTTAATTACACAAGGTGTAAAAAATGCAGGTAAGAGTTATCACTACCATAACGCTAAGTGGACTACTGCACAAGAAAAAACAACACGTAATCAAGCTCCTACATTTGAATTATGCGACACAAATGGTAACAACTACAGCAATGAAACTTATTATGGATCAACTACGTTTAACGGTACTAAGTTATTTTCATATGCTGTAGGCACAGGAACGGTAGACACTGAATTAGGATTTGCACTAGATTATAAGTCTATTAATAACTCAGGTGATATTGTATTTGATTTTAACTTACTGTCAGATACATTTACTTACCAAACAGATGATAATTTATACACACAAAAAATTAATGGCGGCTATTTAAAGAAATATAGTTCACTTACTAAATTTGCTTATGTAAATGGATTTAGTAGCAAGCCTACTATTAGTAAACAGTATGTTATAAACGAATATGCTGCAACTGCCATTCAGGTTAATAACTTTGAAATTAATGTCTACGATAACTCGAGTAGTATTGCAGATTTAAAAGTAGTTGTGTTTGTCAATAACAAATTACAATTAATAACTACTGATTACACAATTGATAAAACTAAAGCCAATGCAGTTATTACATTTGTAAAAGATTTAGTAGCCACTGATGTTATTAAAATTAAAACAGACAGTAAAGCTATTAAAAATTCTAATGGCTATTACGAGTTTCCGTATAACTTAGAACGCAATCCTCTAAACGATGATGTTAACCAATTCACACTTGGTGAAGTAATAGATCACGTTGATAGTATGCTAGAAGATATTCCAGGATATGCCGGTAATTACTTAGGATCAAGTAACTTGCGTGATTTAGGTGACCTAGATGAATTTGGTAAACGCTTTGTTAAACACAGCGGCCCAATCAACTTGCCGCTGTACCACGTAACTAATAAAAGTTATAATATTGTAAAGGCATTAAAATATTCTAAAAAAGAATATTCAAGATTTAAGAAGACTTTTTTAGACACCGCCGCAACATTAGGATATGACGGTCCTATTAAAGAACATGTTGACCTTATATTAAAAACAATTAATAGTGATAAATTAAAGTCGCAGCCTTTTTACTTCTCAGACATGCTGCCTGATGGCGCATCTAATAAAATAGCGTATACTATATTAGATAAAAGAACAACAGAGTATCCAATTACTGGAACTTTTAATTTATCTAAACTGAGCGCAGCAAGCACAACTGTATATTTAAATGGTACACAGTTAACTTATTTGAAAGATTATAATTTTAATATTGCTGGCTATGTTACAATCGAAGCTGGACAAATAGAAAACGATTTAATTGAAATACACGAATATAATAATACTGATGGTAGCTTCGTTGCTCCTACTCCTAGTAAACTGGGATTATTTCCAAAGTATTATCCTGAGCTAACTATTGACGATACTGTACTTGCTGCTGAGCCAACAACTACTGGCCCATTTAAAGTATATGGCGAAGACAGTGCAACTGGTACTAGAGGCTGGTTTTATCCTGTGTACACAGCTAAAAGTGCAGCAGGCGCAGGTACTGCATCGAAATCCCATGTATTTACAGGAATGAATAAAATATTTTATATTCCTACAGCTGGCGCAACACTTGGCGGCAATGACAATATCGAAGTTACTGAATACTCAGTTGGCGTTGCTTTTATTAAGGGCCATGACGGCAGCTATATTAAAGCGTATAAAGACTTTAGAGACGAGTTACTATTAGAACTAGAAAAAAGAATTTTTAATAATATTAAAGCAGAATATTCAACTGATAGGTTAGATGTTAATACTTTCATCGGTGGAGAATTTAGAGTTAATGAATTTACTAAAACTGAAATAGATAATACGTTGCTTGGTGATTTTACGCAGTGGTTGCAGCAAAATTTAAACAATCAAACTTATACAAACAATACGTTCTACGACAGAACTAATAATTGGACATTTAACTATCAGGATACTACTTCACCAGCCGGTAATATAAACCCGGGATTCTGGAGAGGCATGTATTCTAGAGCATTTGATACTGACCGTCCTCACAGCCATCCGTGGGAGATGCTTGGCATCTCTACTAAGCCATCTTGGTGGAACACAGTTTACGGACCTGCTCCGTACACTGGCGACAACTTAGTTTTGTGGAAAGACTTAGAAGTAGGTCGCATCGCAGATCCTCTTAATACTAGAATTGATCTCAACTATGCTCGCCCTGGATTAACTAACTGTATACCAGTTGATAGTAACGGTAAATTGCTATCGCCGATAAACAGTAAGTATGCTAAAGATTTCCAGATACAAAGTGCAACACAAAACTTTAAATTCGGCGATCATGCACCAATCGAAAATGCGTGGCGCAGAAGCTCCGAGTATCCGTTTGCTGTACTAACTGCAATGTTGTTAAATAAACCTGCTAAAACAATGGGCTTAGGATTTGATGTTTCTAGGATATCTAAGAATTTAGCAAATCAATGGGTTAACATAGATACAAATGCTCCTATTGTTATTAAAGATTTAACATTGCCAAACACATTTGATTCAGCTACACGAATTAATACAGCAGGGTTAGTAAACTACATTTATAACCTTGTAGCAAGTGATATATTATCAGTATATAAGAGTTATAAAACTGACTTGTCGCTAATTACTAACCAAATTGGTGTTAAGATTGCTGGATTTACTAGTAAAGAAAAGTTTAATTTGATACTAGACAGCAGATCACCAACTCAGTCTTTAACACAAGACGGTATATTTGTCCCACAAGAAAACTATCAAGTATTTTTAAATACAAGTAGTCCTACTGAACTAGCAATATACAGTGGTATTATTATAGAACGAGCTGAACTAGGTTATATTGTAAGAGGATACAATTCAGAAAAGCCATACTTTGAATATTATGAAGCACTAACTGGGTCGTCTGCAAATATTGTAACAGTTGGCGGCATATCTGAAAAGATAGTTCCTTGGGATACTAATACTGCCTACATTAGCGGTGAAGTAATATTGCATAATAATGCATATTACAGAGTTATTACTTCTTTTACTAGTGACACAACGTTTAACACTAACGATATAGTTAAGCTTCCTGCACTTCCTCTTACTGGCGGAAGAACAGCAGCATTTAAGAAAGATTTTAATACTGTATCCCTTAAAAGAGTCCAATATGGAACACGCTTTACTACAGCACAAGATGTCGTTGACTTTATTTTAGGCTACAATGTAAGACAACAAGAGATGGGATTTAGTTTTGAGAATGTAATTGCTGGATCTAACGAAGTTGAAAACTGGAAGCAAGCAGCAAAGCAGTTCTTATTCTGGACAACACAAGGTTGGGCAAACAACTCACTGATTGCATTAAGTCCGGGCGCAAACTTATTAGAATTCCAAAAAGATTATGTTATAGTTGATAATATTAAAGACGATTTCTACGGATACAGTATTCTTAAAGCAGACGGTTTATTTTTAGATTCAGAATTTAATAGTCTGTTAAGAGATCAAAATAGTTTTGGTATCGAAACTATTGGCACTGACGAAGGCTTATACCATGTGTCTTTACCGTTAATACAAAAAGAACACGTTGTATTAATAGATAATACTACAGACTTTAACGACACAATTTATAATCCAAGCACAGGTTATAGACAAGAGCGAATCCGCGTTAACGGTTACAGATCTGATGATTGGAATGGCGGATTAAATATTCCAGGATTTGTATATGACGATGCAAGCTTTACAGATTGGACTCAGTGGAAAGATTATAAGATCGGCGATATTGTAAAGTACAAGCAATATTACTATGTGGCAACAATAAATGCTACAGGGTCACAGAACTTTAATTCAACTAACTGGTATCAGTTAAGTGAAAAGCCTGAGTCACAGTTAATGACTAACTTTGATTACAGAGTTACACAGTTTACGGACTTTTATGATTTAGATTCAGATAGCTTTGATACTGAGCAGCAAAAAATGGCACAGCATTTGATAGGTTATCAAAAGCGCCAGTACCTTGCTAACATTATTAATGATGACGTAAGTCAGTTTAAATTCTACAGAGGCGCAATTGCAGACAAAGGCACAATGAATGTGTTTACTAAACTGTTTGATGCACTAGGCAATACTGCTGATAACTTAGAATTTTACGAAGAATGGGCAATACAAGTTGGTCGTTATGGTGCAGTTGATGATGTACAGCAAGTAGAGTTTAACTTGCTGCAAGATGATATCCAAGAGTCTCCGCAAGCAGTTGAGCTTGTAAACGCTATACCTGAAACTAACTTTGATAAGATTTATAGAATTAAACCAAACGAAGTATTTGACAAGCCTGCAGGATATACTCACGCACCGTTTCCTACTAAGACACTAACTAATGAATATATTAGAACTGGCGGCTATACTAACGAAGACGATGTTGACTTTATTGTTGGCAATTTAGAAGACCTTGCAACTGTTGATACTAACCAAATTAGTTTAGGTGATACTATATGGGTAACTGACACAGACAATAAGAACTGGACAGTTATGCAACTAACACAAGGAACTGTTAATGTAGTTGGTGCAGACACAGTTGCTGCCACTTTTGCAGTTAACGGATTAAGTTTAGTAGAACTAACACTAGATAAGTGGGTAACTGGAATATTTGCAGTAGGCGACTACGTTGGCGTCCGTGGCGCACAAGAGTATAGTATTAATGGATTATATGAAGTTGATAATATTAATCTTAATAAAATACAAATAAGAGTTCCTATTGACAGCACCATTTCTTATTTTACAATTGAAGATAATAGAAGTTTTGCAATGTCTGCTCTAAGAACTATAAGAGTAAGTAATGTTGCAGGAATTAATGCTGCAACAAATCAAGATATTTATAGTAAACAGCGATTATGGATTGATACTTATAAGAGTGAATGGGCAGTATTAGAAAATAATTCTGTATATTTAAATTCTCAAGCAATTACAAATCCTTCAGATTATGACAGTACTGATCAAGGGTTTAGTGATAGTATTGCTGTAAACGAAAACAATACTAATGTTTTTGTATCAGCACCAAATGACTTAAACGGCAAAGTTTCAGTATACCGTAGAACAAGAGAACAGTCTAATTTATTATTAGACCAAGAAATTATTATAGATAATAATGACTTGTTTGCTATTGCAGATTCTGACTTTGGAAAAAGTGTTGCAGTATCACCGGACGGAGAATATCTTATTGTAGGTATTCCGCAAGCTAGTAATGTTAAGACTAAACTAACTTATAAAACAGACGCAAGCACGGGCGCAAGCACATTTGACTTCCAACCAAACGCTGTGTATACTAAAAATAACATTGTACGGTATAGAGAAAGTTTATGGAAAACTAATAGGTCGATACTTCCACAGATTGCAAATCAGCCATTTAGTACTTTTGATACATATGTAAATCTTGTAAGTGCAGCAGATTCTGATAGTACAACTTTAAACTTGTTAGTTGCAGGTGATGCAGGGTTGCCAGGAAATTCGACAACTCATATGTTAGTCCGCGCTCCTAAAGATATGTATATTGGCACAACAGCCGGCGATACAATTAACTTATTCTGGAACAGACGTAGTTACACGTATCCTACATTAGATAATTTTATTCCTTTTGAAGGCTTAATTCCAGAATTAACACCAGAGTTTATAAGTCAAGATCATACAATTGTTGAAAAAATTGACCATGTATTTTTTATTGACACTTTTGTATCATTACCAGTTGTGGGATCTATAGTAACAACTGATACAGGTAGTGCAGAAGTAGCATATGTAGGATCTCGTAGAGATAGTGCAGTTGTTTATGTTAAAAACACAAATGGTGTATTTAATGTTACTGGTGAAATGTTTATTAATGAATTAGATTTTGTAGGATTTTACACAGAAGAATCGACTTATGCTACTAGTACTGCCATAGATGGCTACTGGATGATTAGCACAGGATTTAGTTATTCGAATAATAGTGTCTATTATGATACCGGCCGAGGCTTGGTATATGCCGATGTTAAACTACAAGGATCAGTAAGAGCTCTTAACGAATACTATAACATTCAAGATACTGTTGGCGCAATTGGTGTATATGTAACTAACAAGAACCAAGCAAGTTACATCGAGCAATTATCATATCGAGGAGATCCTGCAGGTGCCGACGCACAAGATGGCGTTGAAAGAGATTTACCAAGTAATAAATGGGTAGCTAGAGTAGGTAAGACATTTAGTGATTATTTAACAATTGGTGAAACACAAGAGTTCCGTTTGTACAATCTTGAAAACAGAGTAATTGATGTTGCAAGCCCCGGATTTTCATATGATATTCTAAACAAGCAACAAACCGTTGTTGATCTATGGGACGGCTATATTGACTTTACATTAACAGAATTTGACTTTCAAGGATTTGCATTTGAACCACAAATTGGTGATATTCTTGAAGATGTGCAAACACCTCGAGACGGCGCAGGAGGCTTGGCATTAACAACAATTAGTACAAGTACTGCTGAAGTTGTGTTTATAAAACGTAACTTTAACGCTGTGAGAGTTTATCTAAAAATTGCAACAGGCAGCTGGATAGAACAATCAAATATTGGACGTTTCCAGATTCGCAGAAAGGCAAGTGTTGCGTTACGTGGCGCGACAGATGCTGACCGTACAATTGGTACCATAACAGATATTAATAACAGCATTGTGCTAGGCACATCACTAGTCGGCAAATTAGTAGTATTCGAACATAGTAGTAACTTTAATATTGTTACCACACCAACAATTGTTGATGAAGAATATTGGTTCTTTGATGAAACTACAGTAGCAGGCGTCCAACGATTATCAAATCCTCCATATAGTTTAAACAAAGATTATACACAAGTATATAATATCCCTGCTGACGCAACAGGAACAAGTCCAACTGTAGCAAACGAAGGTGCTGTTGCAATTTACAGAAGATTAAATGACGGCACTTACAGATTCCAAAATGTATTAATATCAGAGTATAGAGCAGCAAATAGAAACTTTGGTGATAAAGTTGCAATAGTACAAACAGGAAACTTTTACACGCTATTAGTTAGTAGTAATAGTGACACTACTATACCAGTAACTGACTCAACAGGCAGAAGATCGCAGCCAGGCTCGATTGAAATATTCCGCCATGGCACAAAAGCAACTGACAGCTTTAAGGGCGAATACCAAATAACAGCATACGCAATTGGCGACATTGTAATATATAAAGACGATTATTATATTTGCCGCAAAGTAACAACAGTATCACAAAATGTTATAGTTGATCCAATATACTGGAATAAAATTAGCTGGCAGCACGGCAAAGATGCAAACTATCGCGGAACATTTGACAATACATACACTTATCGATCAGGTAATATAGTTGTACAAGGTAATGCACTATGGAAAGCAAAAACTAACATAGCAATTAATGCAGCAGTTCCAAGTGCATCAAATAACTCATGGTCAAGCGTTACAACTGATGTTGATTATGTAGGTTACTTGCCAAACTTAACTGCAAATGCATTCTATAATGAATCTGTATTTGATCCTATTGAAAATATAATAGAGTTTAGTAAGAGCTTCGATGTTAGTAGTGATGCGCAAGTACTGGTTGTGACTAGTACACAAACTGATAATACAAGTACAACAAATACAAAACTTGCAATTTATCGCGCAGTTGGAAACCAATTTCAGTTAGATCAAATAATAGCTGCACCAGATAATGTTACAGCATGGGCAGATAAAGTTGTATTAAATCCTGCAGGAACACAGATTGCAATTAGTTCAATGTTAGCTGATACAAATAAAGTTAATCAAGGCGTTGTGTATGTTTATACACAAGCAGCTGGTACATTTACTTTAACACAAACACTAACTCCACCAAATAACGAAGAAAGTGAAGGCTTTGGATTTGGCTTAGATTTTGGAACTGATAACTTAGTAGTATCAAGTTTAAACGGTGATCAAACAATTCCGACAACGTTTGACGTTGCTGTATTCACTGCAACTGAAGATACTACAACAACTTTTGATAGAGAGTTTACAAACTTTAGAAATATTAAACTCGACAAGGGCGTTGTTTATGTATACGAAACTATTGATAACAGTTTGATATATTCAGAGCAGTTTGTATATCCACTAACACAAACTACATTCGGCGAGAACATTTATGCTAACGGCAACCACGTTTATATTGGCATGCCAGATCAGCTAGTTGGCGCTGTAGAAGACGCAAGCGGCAATAAAGGACAGCTACTTGACTTTAGAAAAAATAAAAACACATTTGCATGGAACGTTATTAGCGAAGGCATTACCCCAGTAGATGTAGATAATATTCGAGGCATGTTCTTATACAACAAACGAGAAAACAGCATTGTAAGCTATATTGATTATATTGATCCTGTGCAAGGTAAAATTGCAGGCCCAGCTGATCAAGAAATTACATTTAAAACTCCGTTTGATCCTGCTGTATATAATACAGGTAATCTTTTAGATAATTCAGTTGATCCTAATAGAGCGTGGTGTGAGACACACGTTGGTCAAGTATGGTGGAATATTAATTCTGCTAAATTTGCTCATGCATACCAAGGGTCAACTACATTCCAGAAAAATAACTGGAATAAATTAACACCTGATGGTAGAATTGATGTATTTGAATGGGTACAAAGTAACTTTATTCCTAGTGTGTGGGATAGTATAGCAGATACTCCAGACGGACTTACAGCTAAAATTAGTGGCACAAGTTTATTTGGCGATGAAAAGTATTCAACTAAAATAATATATAACGAAGTTAGTAAAACGTTTAACAATGTATATTACTTCTGGGTAGTTAATAAAGTTACTGTACCTATAATGGAAAACAGAAAGTTAAGTATCCGTGATGTTGCGGCACTTATTGAGAATCCAAGAACACAAGGTTATCCGTTTGTAAGTTTACTTTCAGATAGTAAGTTTGTACTTAATAACTTCGACACGTTTATTGATAGCAATGACTTAGTTTTAAACATTAAGTATTCAACAGGACCTAAGAAAGTACAAAATGTACACAGCCAGTACAAGTTAATATCAGACGGATTGAAAACAAGCAAACCTGATGCAGATATTGAACGCAAATGGTTTGATAGTTTAATTGGGTTCGACAGCAATAATAGAATTGTTCCAGATCCAACTATATCCGTTAAAAATCGTTATGGTGTACAAAATCGTCCAAGACAAAGTATGTTTGCTAATAGATTTGAAGCACTAAAACAGACTATTGAAAGAATAAATTTAAAGTTAGCTGAAAATCTTGTAGTTGACCAAAATAACATTTCTAAATTAACTCAACTTGATGTTGCACCAACTGCAATATCACAAACTTATGATTTAGCAACAGACACATTGTCTGAACTTACATTTGTAAGTACAAACAAAATTACACCTGCCACACTAACGCCTGTAATTACTAATGGCAGAATATCAAGAATTAACATTACTGATGCAGGCAGAGGCTATAAAGTAGCTCCTAGCTTTAAGGTTAATGGTAAAGGTACTGGAGCAGAATTTGATATTACTATTAATAACCTAGGCCAAATTACTTCAGCTACTATTACTAATGCAGGCAGCGGATATGATGCAACTGCAAGTATTACTGTACGTCCATTTACTGTGTTAGTTAACGCAGACGAAAGTATACAAAACAAATGGGCATTGTATTCGTGGAACGGAACAGCATGGTATAGAAGAAAACTACAAAGTTACAATGTAGCATCGTATTGGAATTATGCTGACTGGTATGCTACAGGGTATAATCAATTCTCAAATATTAACGACACTATAGCAGGTTCATATCAACTGCCTAGTCTAACAAATAAGATTGGTAATATTGTAAAAATTGAAACAGTAGGAACTGGCGGCTGGGTATTAATGATAAAAGTAGATAATCAAGATACTGAAGACTATACAATTAATTACGATACTATTGGACGTCAAAACGGCACACTCCAATTTAAAGATACGTTGTACGATTACAGTAAGAATACAGTAGGCTTTGACAACCGTAGCTTTGATAGTAATTTTTATGATAATAACCCAAGCGTAGAATTAAGAATTATACTCGAAACTATTAGGGATAATATTTTTGTAGGCGAGTTAGAAGTTGAATATAATAATTTGTTTATGGCTGCATTGCGTTATGTAATGTCAGAACAGCAATCAGTTGATTGGATGTTTAAAACAAGTTTTGTTAAAGCAAAACATAACAGAGAAACATTAAATCAAAAAGACATAACATTTAATAATGATAATCTTGCAAGCTACCAAGACTTTGTTGAAGAATTTAAACCTTACTCAACAAAGCTAAGAGAATTTGTTAGCGAATACAATGCAATAGATCCTACAAATAGTAGTGTTAGTGACTTTGATTTACCTCCAGTATATAATAGTATTACTAACACAATTGATCCGAGTAGAGCAATTATTGTAGACGGCACAATTAAAAGAGCAAACTTAGACACTACAAGTTATCCTAGAAAAAACTGGAATGATAATCATGGTTATCAAATAACTGGAATTAAAATAGGCAATGGCGGCAGCGGATTCACTTATGAACCTGTTGTTACTTTAATTGGCGGCAACGGAACAGGCGCAACAGCAAAAGCATATTTAGGCTATGGAAAAATTACTAATATTAAAGTAACAAATTCTGGTACAGGATATACAAGTGCGCCAACAGTTGTTATAACAGGCTCACAAACAGCAACCGGCACGCCTGCAATCGCAACTGCTGTTTTAGGTAACGGATTAGTAAGAAGTCCAAGTGTTAAAATTAAGTTTGACAGAACAAGTGGAACATTTACATTTACTACACTTTTAAAATCTGAAACATTCTCTGGCACAGGATTTGAAAATAGATTCTTCCTAGAGTGGCCAATGGATTTAGATACTAAAAAGGTTAGTGTATATGTAGATAATATTTTACAGCTACGCAGCAAATACACATTTGCGAATATCGAAAATACTGACAAAACTTATATTAGAGAGCAGGGTAAGATATTATTCACAACTCCCCCAAAAGTAAATGCAGTTGTAAGAATAGACTATAATATCCCTTTAAGTATGCTAAGTGCTGAAGATAGAGTTAAATTTGCTTACAATCCAATTGCAGGAATGTACGGTAAAGACTTAGCACAGTTAATGACAGGCGTAGATTACGGTGGCGTTGAAGTACGTAGCTTTGACTTTGATGGTCCAGCTGGATTTGACACAGCTGGCTGGTATACAGATAATTGGGATGAGTTTGATAGTACTTTTGAAGATGAAGTATTTACAGCAGACGGCTCGACAATTGCAGTACAGTTAAGTGCTCCGCTAGTAGCCGGAGTTGTTTATAACCTTTATAAAAACGGTGTAAGAATTGACGATCCTAACTTTAGTTTAGGAACTGCAACTAATGTAAATGCTATTACAAATAGTATTACAGGCGATGGCGTAACCGACATAATATATGTACAAGACTTAGAAATAACTTTGTTAGACAACGATATATTTGTTGTAAGAAAATCAACAAGTGATGGTAGTGTTATTCCTGATACTAACAGTTATGATACTGCACTAAGCGGAGGAAACTTAGCTTACTCGACTGCAAAAGGTATTAGTGCAGAAGAAATTATTGTAGATGGTGACGGATTTGTTACTCCTACTACAAGTGGCGGCCCTGAAGAAGTAGTTCCTGGACAGATTCTTGACACATTAGACATTAAAGTGTTTACAAGAGATAGTGCAGGACAAGGAATTATTCATAGTCAAAGTTATACTATGGATAGTACATTAACTTACGACTTAGGTGTTACACCAAACAGTAAAGATGCAGTTATTGTAAAAGTTGCCAATGTTATATTACCACAAACTAACTATACAATTAATTGGATTAATAAAACTATAACATTAGACTCTGCAACTATTGGAGCAGAACTTAATATTGTAACAGTTGCACAAGGTACACAAAACATACTAGACTTTGGACAACTGTTTGGAGATGATTCAACTACTGATTTTGAAACAACAGTTGATTGGGAAGCAGGCACAAATGTTTATGCAAGCATTAATGGTGTGCAACAACCAGTTGTAGCATTTAAGTCAGAAACAACTCCTAAGACAGTTATTAGATTTGCAGAAGTTGTTGTTACTGGTGCAGTAGTTAATTACACTGTATTCGCAGCAGATACGCAAGTTAATTATAGTCAAATTACTAAAGATACATTTGCTGGCAACGGCACTGACACTGTGTTTACACTGGCAAATGCACCATTATATGCTATTCCTTCAGAACATAATATAATTGTTAAAGTAGACAATGCTATATTAAATGCAGGATATAATATACAGTATACAATCCCAGCAAGTAGCCAAAGAGAATTCCCAATGGAGATATTCCAAATCCCAGCAGGTAGTCTTGATGTTTCTGATGTTAAGGTATTCTTAAATGGGGCTTCAATTACAACTCCGCTACAATGGCGTTTTGAAATTGCAAACAGTAGTATTATACTTGCAGACGAAATTGGTGCTCCAGGCGATTTACTTGAAATGTATGTAATTACAGATGGAGATTACAGAATTGACGGAACTACTGTTACTTTAGATACTGCACCTGCAAATGGCGCAGTTGTTGAAGTAATTCAATTTACTAATCATGATTTACTAGGTCTCGAGCGTATTAATTATGAAGTAGTAACAAGAACTACTTTAATTGAAGCAGATGTTGATTATATTACATATAACAGATTAACAGTTGGCGAAATTGCTTTACGTAAGCCTGCTGTTGATGCACAGTATGTATGGGTAAGTGTAAACGGAGAGTTGCTAACGCCTAGCGTAGACTACTATGTAACTGATGATAAATTAAAAGTGCAGTTAGTTAGTCAGCCAGCAGCAAACGATGTCATAGACATTATTCACTTTACTGCACCAGTTAGTACATCTAAGTTTGCATATAGACAGTTCAAGGATATGTTAAACAGAACACACTTCAAGCGTTTAGATACTGCACCTGCTAAACTAGCACAAGATTTAAATTATTATGATTTAAGAATTGAATTAGACGATGCAAGTGAGTTAGCAGAACCAAACAAAGGACAAAATTTACCGGGTGTAATCTTTATTAACGGCGAACGTATTGAGTATTTTGTAAAACAACAAAATACATTGCGCCAGTTGCGTAGAGGAACATTGGGCACTGGTGTTAAATCGTCACACACAATTAATACCAAGGTGTACGATCAGAACATAAGTAAAACTGTTCCATATAAAGATCAAACTTTAGCTTATAATGTACCAAAAGCTACTGTAGACGGTCTTACAGCAACGTTTGAGATTGGCTACCCAGTAGCATCGATTAATGAGATTGAAGTGTTTGCGGCAGGTGTACGTATGCGTAAGACTACGTTAGATGTGTTTAACCCTGTAACAGCATTAGATAGTCCAGAAGGAGATGCTATAGTTGTAGCAGACTTTACATTTGATGCTAATACTAATGCAATTACATTACTAGCAACACCTGCAGAGAATACAAGAGTAACAGTAGTGAAAAAAGTGGGCCAAAGTTGGACTACAAACGGTACATCATTAGGTGATACAGAAAATAGCATTGCAAGATTCTTACGTGCCGGAACATCTGAGCTACCCGAATAAATACAGTATAGGAAAAAACATATGAGCGATAACATGCAAGACACAAACGGAGTATTAGTTCAGGGACATATTAAGATATTTGACCCTGAATCACAAAAGGTATACATTGACAAGCGCAACGATTCGCTTACCTAAATAAATACAGTATAAGGTGTAAACATGACAGAGATTAATGAACTAAACGGAATACATGTAGAAGGTCACATTAAAATTCACGATCCTTCTACAGGTGAAATTTTTATAAACAAACGAGCGTAAATGCCCCAGATATACGAAACAATAAACTTGTATAATTTAAAAAACAATATATATCCTTATAGATATATAGGGTCAGATCAGCACGACAGAGATAATTATTTTGGAAGTAATCGTGAGTTAAAAGAAGATATTGAAAAAGTTGGAGAAGAATTTTTTGTTAAGATACCTTTAAAGTTTTTCAAAAATATTAATAATAAAGATTTAAGAAAAAAAGAAGCTCGGCTTCTAAAGGAAAACAATGTTAAACATTCTAAAGAATTTTATAATAAATCTGAATTATATGCTCCGGGCGGAGGAGTTAAAGGAATGAAACATAAAAATAAAAAAATTGTTTCGGATGCGTGGAAAATGAGCAGAAAAGGATGGAAACCGTCGAAAGAAACTAAAGAATTGTGGTCGAATCAAAGAACAGGAAGATTAGTTTCAGAAGAAACTAAAGAAAAAATGTCAATACGTTCTTCTGGATCAAACAACTCTAATGCATTACAGTGGAAAATTGTTACTCCTAACGGACAAACAGTGTGGGTTCACGGATTAAGAAAATGGTGTTTAGACAATGGTCATAATTACAATAGAGTGTATCGTCAAAAAGACGGATTTACACTAACCAAATACGGCCAAGGCAAAGGAGGCCCAACAAGTGCTAACAAATAATAATTTAAAAATTGAAGGATTTATAAAAATTTCAAATCCTGCCACTGGAGAAATTTTAGTAGACAAGAAAAATAGTATCCATTACGAAAATATGAGTATTGCTCTAGCAGAAAGCTTGTCTAATGCTGGCGCAGGATTTATATATGAAATGAGCTTTGGAAACGGCGGCACGAGCGTTGATCCAACTGGTATTATCACGTATCTAACACCTAATAGCACAGGAACTAATGCAAGTCTATACAACCAAACCTATACTAAGGTTGTTGATGACAGAAGCGTAAACAACACTGATCCTGCAAGAAATAAGCTAGAAACTAGGCATGTTAGCGGAACAAATTATAGTGATATTGTTGTAAGTTGCTTACTTGATTACGGTGAGCCTAACGGCCAAGATGCATTTGATACTGCAAGTGCAACAGACAGTCTGTATGTTTTTGACGAATTAGGCTTGCGCAGTTATAGTGCTTCTGGCACAGGAAGATTAATGACACATGTTATTTTTCACCCAGTACAAAAGTCACTTAACAGATTAATACAAATTGACTACACTGTACGTGTACAAAGTTTGGCAGGGTAAGGGATAAAATATGCCATATATAATAAATTATACTGACACTGTTAATAAAGGCACAATAGTTGTTGCAGATAATACGCTCAACAGTGAAACTACTTTAAGTTTTCCAGGTAGAGGAACAACAGCATACGGTCAAGCAGTAAATGAAAACTTTCTGCACATATTAGAAAATTTTGCAAATACTACTGCCCCGTTACGTCCAGTAGAAGGACAACTTTGGTATGACTCTACGCAAGGCGTAGATCAGCTTAAAGTGTATGATGGCACAAATTGGGTTGCTAGTGGCGGACTTAAAAAAGCTAGTGCAGCACCTGCTGTAGCAAACAGTAGTGCAGGTGACTTGTGGGTTAACACAGAAAGTCAGCAGCTATATTTGTTTACAGGCAGTGCTTGGGTATTAGTAGGCCCGGACTTTAGTGACGGACTATTAACTGGAGCTACAGCACAAGCAATTGTAGGCACAGATGACATAACTTATAATGTATTATCAATTAGAGTTGAAGACCAGCCAGTAATTATTATTAGTAGCCAAAGTTTCATTCCAAAGGTGTCGATTAAAGGTTTTAGAACTGGAATTAATCCTGGCATGAATATTGCTGATGAAGCAATTATTGGCGTACAAGCACTAAAATATTACGGAACTGCTGAAAAAGCAGAAGCGTTAGTAGTTGGTAACGTATCAATTGCAGCAAGTAACTTTTTAAGAGGTAACGCTGCAAGTAGTACAGATTATCAATTAAGTGTTAAGAGTAACGATGGCATTAAAATTGGTACAGGCGGACAGTTAAGTCTAGGCATTGATGGCGAAACTGGTGTTATACAACATAACACAAGCGGATCGAGTATTGATGTTAGGATGCGTAATGGCAATCTAACTCCTACTATTATAAGTATTAATAGTAGCGGCAATGTTGGATTTAATAACCCTGCTCCGGAACAAGCAGTTGATGTTAAAGGTAACATTAAGATATCTCCTAAGACAGGAGAAGCTGAAACAGGTATATTACAGCTTACTAGTACTGAAAATTCTACATCAATTGGCACCGGCAGTATTACAACAACAGGAGGCATTGGTATTGCACTTAATGCGTATGTCGGCGGCAACGTAGACATAAACGGCATATTACAAACAGGCAATATTGCTCCTGATTCAAACAGTACAAGAAACATTGGCACATCAATTAACAAATATGCAGAAATACATTCTACAACATTCTTTGGAAATATCCAAGGCAACGTAAGCGGCACAGTTAGCGGAAGAGCAGGCAGCGCAGACAGACTAGCAAGTGCTACAACTTTTACACTAAGCGGTGATGTTGCTCCAAATAGCTTTGAGTTTGACGGGCAAACTGGCGGAAGCACAAAGACTTTTGCTATAAGTATTGCTGATAGCTTTATTAGTAACAAGACTGTTACTTACGATGCAGGCAATGCAGACGAATTACTACTAAACGTAACCACAGGATCAACAGGTGTTCGCAGAATTACAAAACGTAACTTCTTAAAAACAATTCCATTAGTACCAGCAGGCGCAATGATGCCATTTGGTGGAGTAGAAGCCCCAAATGGATGGTTGTTATGTGACGGTAGTGAAATTGCTAAGTCTGATTACAACGAATTATGGTTAGCGATCTCGCATAACTTTAAAGATGCTAGTTTAGTTAGTGACAATGGCGTTGCTAAATTTACATTGCCAGACTTTAGAGGCAGATTTGCACTAGGCCTTGACAATATGGGCGGCCCAAGCGCAAACAGAGTTGCAAATATTGCTGCTGATGCTATAGGCGGAAACGCAGGCGCAGAAACTAAGACGATAGGCACTGACAATTTGCCAGAACACGAACATGATTTAGAAGGCGCTAGTGGCACACAGTTTTACGGTGTTAGAGTTGGAGCTGGAGAGCCAGTCGACGACAATGCAATTTCACTACCGATTGAACCTGGTGGCGGCGGAACACAAGGCATTGCATCGAGTGGAGGAATCAAAACAGATGCGACACTAGGTGCGCCTATAGATGTTATGAATCCATTCTTAGCAGTTAATTATATTATCTATACTGGAGTATAACATGAGTTATCAACTAAACAAAACAGACGGCACATTGTTACTAGACTTAATTGACGGGCAAATTGATACAGCTAGTACAAACCTTACATTAGTTGGTAGAAACTATACGGGTTACGGTGAATATTTTAACGAAAACTTTATTAAATTACTAGAAAATTTTAGCAATACTGCTGCACCTAGCAATCCACTAACAGGACAACTATGGTGGAATAGCTCAGATCAAAGATTACAAGTATACGACGGATCAGTCTGGAAGTCAAGTGGCGGCCCAATTGTACAAAACACTCGTCCTCAAATGGTTGCAGGCGATTTATGGATTGATAATCTAAATAACCAAGTTTATGCATTTGATGGTACAGATTTAATGCTAATGGGCCCACAGTACTCAGAAACACAGGGTAAAAGTGGCTTTGAAATTGGTAGTATACTTGACTCGCAGAGTAGATCACGTACCGTCACAAATTTATATGTAGGCGGAACACTTACAGCCGTAATTAGTAGTATTGAGTTTACTCCAATTTATGCACAACGAGTAATAGGATTAGTTACAGCAGCAAATCCAGATGGCATTATTTACATTGGTATGAATATTATTGATACTGCTAACTTTAAATACAGAGGCATTGCAGATTCTGCAAACGCACTTGTTACAGCAGGCGGCGTAGTTAGAGGCGCGGACAGTTTCCTTCCATCAACAGCAAGTGGCATTACAACTGGTACACTAACAATTCAAAACTCAGGTGGTTTAACAATTGGTCTATCACAAAACACCGTACAAAAAGTTGTTGGACCACGTTTTTATATTGAAAACCAGCTTACAGATCACGATTTAAGCTTACGAGTTAAGTCAAGTAGCTTCGGAGCTATTTCAGTAGATGCAATTTATGTAGATGCAAGCACAGCTAAAGTTGGTATATTTACAACTAATAGATTACCAGCATATACGCTAGATGTTGAAGGTGATATTCGTTGTACAGGCAACTTAATTGTAGAAGGCGACCAAACAAGCATTGACGTTGCTACTTTACGAGTTGAAGATAAAAATATCGAAATTGCTAAGACAGCAGCCGGCGTAACACTTACTGGAACTAATGCTAACAATGCAGGTTTAATATTAGATACAAGTGATGTAGGATCTAAAACATGGACTTGGATTACTGCACAAGATGCATGGACATCTAATGTCAATATAGATATAAGTTCAACATTAATGACTTATCAAATTGGCGGAATTAATAAACTTACTAATGATTCATTAGTAAATGTTACAAAGGCGCTAGATTTAGACCAAGTAGGTACACTTACTGTACTACAAGTTGATGAAATTAATATTAATGGTAAAGTAATTAGTTCTACTAATGATATGGCATTTACTTCAACTGCTGGCATAGCAATTACAGGTGGCGGCGATATTAATATTACTGACACGCAAAAAATTACTGGCGTTGGTAAAGCAATTAGTGCAAAGAAAGCGGTAGAACTAGGTGTTACTGAATCTTCAGCAGGCACAGTTGCAACTAAAGAATATGCAGATGAAGAAATTGCTACATCAGATCTTGCATTTAGTATGGATATTACAGGCATGGGGACTAGCACTGCGCTTCAAAACGCTCTTGCAATATACTTAAATGATATGTACCCTGCTGCTGCACTAAACACAAATAAAGTAGCACGGATACACACAACATCATATGCTGGAGCAACAGTACAGGGTGTGGATGTTGAAAGTGCAAAGAATGTAAGCTATATTGCTGTTGATTCGAACGGAACACAGAATGAATCAGTGGTACAGGACATTGTTTTTGACGCAGGCGGCGCAAGCGGAACAGTTATCCTATCACCGGCAAGAACATTAATGACTTATAAATCGAACGGCACTGCTTGGTCATATCAGTCAGTTACTGCGTACTAAGATAAACGATAAATAATACTAATAGCACTAGGGGTTACACAAATAATGGCATATGCAATAGATAGATATAACAACACACTGTTAACATCAGTGGAAGATGGAACAGTTGACCAGACAACTGATCTTAAATTCATCGGCAAAAACTACGCAGGTTACGGCGAAATACAAAACGAAAACTTTTTGTTTTTGTTAGAAAACTTTAGCGGAGCAAATCAACCAGCCCGCCCTATCAGCGGTCAAGTATGGTTTGACAGCGCAAACAGCAAACTAAAGTTTTATGACGGCACACAGTGGCGCACAACCGGAGGCGCAGAAATAGGCTCTACACAACCTACTGGGTTGGCGGTTGGTGATTTTTGGTGGGACAGCGGTAACGATCAGTTATATGTTTATAATGGTACTAGCTTTGTACTTATAGGACCACAAAATGCAGGCGAAGGCGTAACCCAAATGCAAAGTCTTGAAGTACTTGATAATACAAGTGCCACACGCAGTATAATTGCTGCTGTAATTGAAGATGCTACAATTTTTATTGTAAGTTCGTTTGATGACTTTGTATTAAACGCTAGCGAAACTTCACTAGCTGCACAAGGGTTCGATAGAATCTACAAAGGTATTACGCTAAGAAATACCAAACTCGCAACAGCTGGCGTTACAAGTACAACTGACAGATTCCACGGCACAGCAACAAATGCTGATAAGCTAGGCGGCATTGCAGCAGGAAACTTTATACAAACTGGTGCCGGCAACACAGTATTTACTAATGCAATCGAAGTACCGGATGCAGGAGTACTAATAGGCGATTCTAATGATTTGCAAGTTAAAATTGCTGCAAACGGATACGACGGCATAATACAAAATGTTACTAACAACGGAACAATCCAATTAAAAGTTACAACTGCCGGCGGAGCATTAACTCACGTTGGTACAGTTGTACCAACAGGAATAGTTCCAGCAGTAGATAATACATTTGCATTAGGCACAGCAGCACTAAGTTTTTCAAATGTACACGCAGTAGCGTTTACAGGCGAAGCATCTAAAGCAGCTACACTAAGAGTAGGTACTGATTTCCGTAGTGCAAGTGCAAGCGCAACTAATAATACAGTTGCAGTAAGAGATGCAACAGGCAATATCGCAGCAAACTTATTCCAAGGTGTTGCAACACAAGCACGTTATGCTGACTTAGCAGAAAAATATACGACAGAAACAGAATTACCAGCAGGTACAGCAGTATCAGTATGCAGTCACCCAGACCACGAAGTGGAGCCAGCAGTTGCAAGTAATCATTGTATTGGAGTTGTTTCAACAGATCCAGCATACATGATGAACAGTGAAGCAGATGGTCAATACATTGGACTTAAAGGACGTTTACCTGTAAGAGTTAAAGGCGCAGTTAGCAAAGGCGATGTAGTTTATGCGATGGCAGATGGTGTATGTACTACTATTGCTACAACAGCAATTGTAGGAATTGCACTTGCGTCAAACGATTCAGTAGAAGAGAAATTAGTAGAATGCGTACTTAAGGTATAAAAAATGGCAGATATTACAGCAGCACGAATTAATAATCTACAATCTAGTATTGCACTCATATTAGGATCCGGCTCAGGACAAAACGGCTACGGACAATCAGTGTCTAGTGCTCCTGTTAATAATACAGGAGACGTAGTTGAAGCAGCTGATATGAACGCAATCTATGCTGATATTCTTAAAGCAAGAGTTCATCAAGTAGGCGCTGGCGATATTGGAATTGCTCAAGTTATACAAAATCTTAACATAGTTGCTGAAAACACAAGTTCTTTTATTAGTGATGCTGGTGTAGCAAGTGCTGATCCAGACGGCTTAAAGAAAGGCGTAGTAGACTTTGAAACATTAATGGCCCAAGTGCAAGTAGATAAAACATTAATGCACACAAGCCAAGCTGCATTAGAGCCTGCAATAGCAAGTGCTAGATCTAGCACGTGGAATGGTTTACTTTACCATGAAGTAACTGTTACATTTTCATCTGTTAATGCTAGAAGGTTCTTTTTTAATACAGGTAGTGAACTTAGAATAAGTGCAAATAACACAGGAGCGTCTACACCAAAAGGTTTAGACTGGAATCAGTTATGCACACAAGCTGGAACAATTAAATTTAGCGCAAATACAACAACTTCAACAACTGGTGGCGGAACAGCCATCGGTAATTATGACCTAACACCGGCATACCAAAACATATATCAAAAAATAGGAAGTGGTACGTATAGTGCAGTTTATGCAGGTAACATTTATACTGTTAAAGCTAAATCAGATCTTGATACACGTATTACTTTTAGAATTGAATTTAACGATGTAGTATTCGATAACAATGTAGATAACAACGTAGACGGTACGCTTACTAGTACACTACAGCATTACCGCGCAAATGGCGATGTAACTGTTCCGGCACCTGCATATTATAACATACAACCGCTATCATAATCAGGCATGCCAACATTGTATTATTTTTTAAATAAATACATTGATAACAAAAGAGATGATAGATGCCAACAACCGTACTAGCAGATGAATACAACGCACTTAGGATAGTCACAAATGATGTGCTTGGCACTTCTGATGTTGTCAGTCCTAGTTATGGCTATGGGCAAGGATTTAGTACAAATGCTGTAGTCGGTACACGATCAGTAAGTGATCCGACAACAGCTTCTAAAGTAACAGCACAAGGCTACGAAGATTTATATATTGACTTAATACGAGTGCGTTCACATCAAATAGGTGCAGCAGCAGCTATCGATGCATTTGTAATAGGCGATTATGATACTAACGGAGCAACAACAGATAAAATTGAAGAATCGTACATATTAGGATTAATAGCTTTAGGAAATAATATTCTTACTGACAGATTTTCTGTTGCTGCTGCTAATTTAGATCTCGCCAGCGTGCCTACTGCAAGTAGTTCCAGGGTTTCATCAACTTGGACAGGTACAATTAGTCACATTTTTACAATAACATTTAATACTGCACTTGAAAGGCGTCACTTTTTTAATGCAGGCGGACAAATACGGTTAAGTGCATCAGTTGGATATACTGGCAGTCAAGCAAAAACAGTCGACTGGCAAACAATATTAAACGCTATGGGCTCGACGAGCTTCAAAGCAGAATCGACATTAAATAATGCAAGTGTTGGAACAGGTACTAATATAGGCAACTATGATCTTACCAGCGCCTATCAGCGAGTATATTCTAGAGACGGAGGCGCAGTATATGCTAATAACGAATATAGAATTTTTGCAAAAGAACACGCAACAGGTAACTCTACGTCAGCAATACAATTTAAAGTAGAATTTGTAGACGGCTCTCCAAATGATCCAAGCTACGGAGTAGATGAAGTTGTGTATGGCGGATTTAATAGTGTTATAGAAACTGCAACACCGAATAGTCAAATATCAATTAATGGCACAACGCATAATGCAGTAATTATTAACTCAATTCCCCAAGGCGCAACAATCCGCCCACTTTCTTAACCAATCTCCACTTGACAAATCATTAAATCCAATATATACTAGTAGTAATAATAAACTAGGAGTTTAACTATGGATGAGCGTTTAGAAAAAGCACTAGACTTTTCTAATTATATGCTAACACTGAGTAATCAGAAGAGACTGTTAGCAGAAAAGTACCAAGAAGAATTGATACACTTTTACAGCGGTTCGCAATTTACAATTACCCGTGAGCTGATTACATTTGTAAGCACAATGGTATCTGCTGATCAAGACGAAATTGTCATTGCAGACGATAATAATATTCCGTGTATGGTAGAAGATTTAGCTAACTTTTATAGTGAAATTATAAACAAATATACCATTGCATCTAATAATTACTACACTGCGTATGATAGCCTTAAAAAGAATAGAAGTGTAGAGAAATTGGTAGACTATGAGTAAAGGCGCAGTTTTAATTGCAAGAAATAACGGACATATTGATTATATAAAACAGGCTGTATTTCTTGCAAAACGAATAAAGAAGCATTTAAATATTCCTGTTTCGGTTGCTACTGATAGTATAGAATATCTAACATCAGAATTTGGTATCGATGACTTTGATAAAGTTATTCAATTGGATTATACTGCTGAATCTAACATGCGTTATTTCTTTGATGGTACTCTTTCTAAAAAGACAGCCAGTTTTAAAAATAACAACAGAGCAGGAATATATGACCTTACTCCATACGACGAAACATTAATACTAGATACTGATTATGTTATTTCGAATAACTTGTTAGCATCTTGCTTTGAGTCAGATTCAGATTTTATGATATACAAAAAGTCTGATGATATTGCAAAGGTTCGAGACGAACGTGAATTTGATAAAATAAGCAATACAAGTGTTGACTTTTATTGGGCAACTGTTGTGTATTTTAGAAAGACAGAAGCTAACACAATCTTCTTTAACTTAGTTAAGCATATTGAGCAAGAATGGAATCATTACAGGCGAGTGTACCAAATAACCTCTGGGTTGTTTAGGAATGATTTTGCGTTTAGTATTGCAATACACATAATGAATGGGTTTCAGCCAGGCAACTTTGCACAACAACTGCCAGGCAGCATGTTATATACTACTGACAAGGATGTGTTGTGGCAGATGAACGAAGATGAAATGATGTTTTTAGTTGAGAAGAAAGATTATCTAGGTGAGTACACGGCATTAAAAACATCAGGACAGAATATCCATGTAATGAACAAAGCTAGTCTTAATAGAATAATTGATCAGGAGTTTGCAAATGACTAAAGGAATTGTAGTTCTTGCACAAAACAATGCAACTGATAATTATGTAGAACAAGCTGCTTTATTAGCAATGAGTTTACACACTTATAATGATGCAAGCATTAGTTTAATCACAAATGATGAAGTGCCAAAAGAGTATATAAGTCTTTTTGATAAGATTATACCTATTTCGTTTGGCGACAGCGCCGAAGGCAGTGACTGGAAAGTTGAAAACAGACATAAATTATATCACGCTAGTCCTTATGATGAAACTATTGTGATGGATACTGATATGTTAGTATTACAAAACATTGATGTATGGTGGGATTTCTTAGCTAATTACGAAATGTTCTTTACTAGTAATGTACTAACATACAGAGGCGATATTGCTGACACTAGTTATTATAGACAAACGTTTATTGATAACAATCTTCCTAATTTGTTTAGTGGATTGCACTACTTTAAGAAGTGCGAATTTGCACAAGAGTTTTATACTTGGTTAGAATTAGTAGTTAACAACTGGGAAACATTTTATGAACAGCATCTTAAAGCAACTAGTCGTCCTAAGCATGTAAGTATTGATGTATGTGCTGCTATCGTAACAAACATATTAAACTGCGAGTCAGCTGTAACAAATAAGGTTTCTAAATTTCCAAGTTTTACACATATGAAACCGTATTGCCAAGGCTGGAACGAAGTTAATAGTAGTTGGCAAGATCAAATAGGTGTTTATATTTCTAAAGACGGTAGCACTAAACTGGGCAATTATGCTCAAACAGGAATACTACATTATACTGAAAAAGACTTTATAGAAAACTCGCCTGCACTTGAGAGATATAGGAATTTAACAAATGTCTGATTTACAATCTTTACTTAAAAAACTTAATGCAGGTCCAGTTAGTACAATATCATATGTTTATTACGAAAAAGAAACCGGTAAGATACATAAAATTAGCTCGAAAAATACGCCTGATGAAGGACTTACAGTTTTTGAAATTGAAAACGAAGAAGTGTTGCCTATTCTTAGTGGAGAACGCAGAACTGAAGAGTTTACTATAACGTATGATGTTAGTTTAAAACAAATACGGTTAAAAGAAGTAGCATATGATGACAGTCACAATACTGCTGCTACAATGACTTACCAATTACCTGTTATTAAAGGTACAAATGAAGGACATCTTTCGGTGACAAGTGTATATGAAGGAATGGAAATTTATATATGGTCTAAAGAACAATCTTACGAAAAAAATCAATGCGTATGGTATAATAGTAATGTTTATAAACTTTCAACTGACATCTCTGCAAACACAGAGTTTGATTTGACCATACACACTATATTTGTAAAAGATGTATGGTTAACTTCGTTGCCTACACAAACACATTCTGTAGAAAAACTGGCGATGATAAACGAATATGTCGGGGTGCATGTAGATGTGTGGTATAAAGAATTATCGCATCTAGCAGGACAGCACGTTTGGTTAAATGGAACGGTATACAAACTGTTAGATGACCAAGCTGTAGATACAGAATTTACGATGGATAACGCAGAACTTATTGTTAGCAATGTGCAATTATACTCTGATGAAAATAAATCACTAAAACCAATTAGCGAAGTTGCGCACGGCGATGTTATATTAAAAGATAACAGTATCTATAGTATTCAGCTAGTACAACAAGAGTTTGACAAAGATAAACGTAGTGTGTTTTTCTATACTACACCACATACACTACTTTATTATAATGGCAATAACTGTATTGAAGCTGATTTAAATACTATACATGAGGATGTACAAATAGTTAATATAGAACTAGAATTAACAGACATACAGGACTTGCGCAACGGCCAAACAATACTCACCGGTAAACAGCTATACCAAACACAAGTTGATAAAGAGTACGATATTATTGTTCAGCAAGATACTATGTCTAATGTCTGGAATCTTCAAATTAATCCTCACACTAAAAGATTCTTACAAACTAGCGGATATAGTCCTGCAGAAACTTTGTATTTTAGTGTTACATCGAAATACGACCCAAATGTATTGCACAGGAGTTTAGAATTTACTGTAGCAGATTTGTTAGATGCTAATACTTCGGTAATTCCGTTCAATTCTAAAGCCGAAGCTGACCCACTAAATGTAAGTATATATACAGCAAAATATTTTAATAGTTACGCACACGAGGTTATTTAATGGCAAAATTTAAGCCAATCGATTACGATATCATCTATCTAAGTTACGATGAACCTAATGCTGAAAAAAACTATGCAGACTTATGTAAAAAAGTTCCATGGGCAAAGCGTGTACACGGTGTAGACGGTAGTGATGCTGCACACAAAGCCTGTGCAGCACTAAGTGAAACTGATCGATTTATTACTGTAGACGGTGATAATAGGATTCGTGAAGACTTCTTAAACCAAGTGATAGATTTTGAAGAACACACTGACTTACAAAATACTGTAATTAGTTGGTGCGGCAGAAACGAAATAAACGGATTGATGTACGGCAATGGCGGACTTAAATGTTGGCCTAAAAAATACGTATTAAATATGCGCACACACGAAGCAGCAGATCCTAACAATGCACACGCACAAGTAGACTTTTGCTGGGATGCACAATATATTCAAATGAATAGTTGCTACTCTGATGTATATAACAATGAAACGCCTGCACAAGCATGGCGAGCTGGATTCAGAGAAGGTGTAAAGCTTGCAACTGATCGTGGCGCCAGAATCTCTAAAGAAGAATTTAAAAATAATCATTGGAGATGTTTGCATTGGGTATACATTTGGACTATGGTAGGTGCAGATGTTAAAAATGCGTTGTGGGCTATCTACGGTGCTAGAGAAGGCTTGTACATGACAATGTGTACAGACTGGGATTATGTTCAAGTAAGAGACTTTAAATATTTAAACAAGTATTGGGATAAAACAGTTAACGTATATATACAT
>Ga0222654_1000144_pt1 | contig 62123 bp, 57 predicted proteins | sample AntAcemetagen421_FD_179805 | JGI IMG/M metagenome (GOLD analysis project Ga0222654, IMG submission 179805) | Saline water microbial communities from Ace Lake, Antarctica - #421 | ecosystem: Environmental > Aquatic > Non-marine Saline and Alkaline > Saline | place: Antarctica: Ace Lake...
CTGAAAAGGGGGCGAACGGAAAAGATTAAGATTTTGTGCACGTCTTAAAGCCAGCGCTTTAGGATGCACGAGGCGGAATTATGAGCCCGAGCATTGCTGGCCTATGGTCCGTGTTAAGAGGGAGGCGACGCGGGTGCAAGGTGATCGCGATTTCGTCGCGCAGCACAGCAGTCAGCAAAACTTGGGTGAGATCGCGGATGTGATCATCGATAACCACGTGCCGCTTGGCGAAACGTTGCTGAGTTTCGAGGGTTATCCGCAGAAGGTGAGGGGCACCTGCAACGTGCTCGCGTGTTTCGCGATCAATTGGCTCGTGATGGAAACGATTGAGCTGGGTTTGAAGAATAGCGTGGAGCCTCCGGTGTGGAAGAACGCCAATACGATCGGTGGCGATGAGCACAACGAGCAGGGGCTGAAGAACTACTCGCTCCGCTTGAAAGCGCCTTGATCGGGTTTTCAGGCAGTGAAAGGGGCCAACCCGAACTCTACCAGCTAAGCAGTGGGATGAGGGACCTCGACTTTCAGCGCGCTGAAGGCGAACGGATCCGCTATCGGTCGATCGCGCTGATTACTTCGCGTGCGAGCCGTCGCAGTAGCCTTGCGCGTCTCCGGTCTTGCCGCAGCCGCACTTCTTGCGGTCGGGCTTGGCATGGGAGCCATCGCAATGGCCTTGCGGGTTCTGGGTCTTGCCACAACCGCACATTTTCGGGGCCGGGCTCGTTTGATCAGTGGTGTTTGCCATGGTGGCTGAAAGTCGGGGCAACGGGGGCACGTCGCAAAGTATTAATTACGTCCTCCGTCGTTGCCGTGGTTTCGACGGGACAAGTCGGGAGTGGATAGATGTTGTCGCGGGGGCAGAAAAAAGGGTCGGAGCGAGCAGACAAAGGGTCAATCCTTACTGTTTGATATTTATGGAATTGGGGCCGTGCAAGCTGAAGAAGACGAAGTGGGATTATATCAAACAGTAAGGATTGACCCCCTCGGTTTGCCTCCCCCTCGGTTTGCCTCAAAAGTCGAGACCTGACGTCTTCTGACCGACTCCACCGACAATAAAGTTGAGCGGAGAGTGGAGCTTAAAAAGAAAAAGGTCACCTCGACCGATCGCACGGAACTTGTTCTGGTTCTTGGGGCGCCAGAAATTGACCTCCTCTGGTTCTCGCTTGGACAGGAAATCGAACCAAGAATTATCGGTAACGCCGACGTAGAATTTCATCGAATTGGATCATCAAATACAGCCACAGTTTTTGTTTCTCAATCAGTTATGTAGTTCGAGGCGTTTTAGGTCCATTTTCATGTGAAGGATGGCAATTATTCTCACGGCATCTGGGTCGATCCGGTAAAAAAGTGCGTAGGGAAATCGACGAACAAACATGCGGCGCAGGCCGCGGTGAATAGGTGGAAACATCCGGGGATCGCGCGCAATAGTGCCTACTGTTGCGTCCACCACTCGCACGAAATCATTACCCAATCCAGGCGATCGCTGCTCATACCATTCGTGAGCCGCTAGCAAATCATTCGCTGCGAATGAAGTAAGGCGAACTGACATCGTCATTGGGGATTAAGCAGCTCGTCACGGAACTCAGGCCACGGACGATCAATATCGGGATTCTCTGAGGATGTATCCAGTCGGTGATCGAGTTCCGCACGATGAGAGTCGGAAAGAGGGATTTCGTTGGGTTCTGTGACGATGCGATCCCAAATGTCCTCGACCAAGCGAATACGTTCAGCAGGAGAAAGCGAAAGAAGCTCTGTTTCAATTACTGTGTTCATTGTGAGAGATAAGAAATTCAAATCAGCCAGATGGCGAGAAAGGCTGTTCATTTATATGACCGTTCGAAGACGGTCGAGCGTTTGAGAGAACTCCTACGCCTAGCCCGCAAATTTCGAAATCCTCGATGAAGCGACCCTGGGTCTCCTCCAGTTCACGGCGCAGGCTCATGGGGCTGGCGCGGATGCGGGGTTTGGTGTCGGCGGGGGCGTCTAGTCAGCGGGTGAGGATGTTGGCAAAGTCCGCTACCTGAGTTTGCCCAGCGAGCTCGATGAAATCCCAACGCGCGAAGGATTTTTCGAGGGGTAGGGCGTTGATGGCAGGCGGGCAGCCACTCAGGTTAAATAGATGGTCAGGAAGCTCAGAAACGAGTTCGAGGGTGCCCGCTATCACATCATTAATTGGGGGAATTTCCGGTCTGATGTGTTTGAGTCGGCCGGCGCGGCTCAGGGTTTTTTGACTGCGCTGGAGGAGGCGGTGGAAAAGCTCGGGTGGGTACTGTTCGGGCTATGTGGTGATGCGTAACCACCACCATCTAGCGATAGAGACTCCTCGAGGAAATCTTAGCGCGGGTATGCATTGGCTGCAGTCGATGTTCTCGACGCGGTTCACTCGGTTCCGGAAAGAGCGGGGTCACCTGTTCCAAGGCCGGTTTACTTCCACGGTGTTGGAGGATGAACATGCGGTTCGGCGCGTGGTTGATTATATTCACTTGAATCCAGTGCGGGCCAAGGCGGTGCCCATAGCAAAGGTGGGCGAGTTTCGCTGGAGCAGTCACAGTCAATTTTTAGCGAGGAATGGAATAAAGGTTCTCAATGCTGAACTTTGGATGGGTGCGTTGGATCTGAATCGAACGCCTAAAGGTTGGGCGAAGTATCTGCGGTACTTAGATGAAGTAGTAGGGATCCGGGAGGACGACGTGATCCGAAGCGCTTAGGCCGTGGGTTTCCAGGCTTGGAAGTCGGGATTGGTAAAAACCTTTGGCGCGAAAACCGGTTACGCGGCTTTGACGCATTCGCAACGAATCGAACTGCAAGAATCGTCGAGGCAGGCGCGTTTGGTTTCGACCCCCGGACTCTTCGCCGAGGGGATGGGCAAAACGGGTCGATACTTAATGTTTGCGGTTAGTCGCTCGCGGATTTTAATCGACTCGGGTCGGGCAAAAGGGTCGAGCCCACGCCTGTCCGATCAGAAGACGGCAAAACGGGTTATGGCGCTTCTGTTCCGACCGGCACTTGCTTTGCGGTGAGGAAGGTCTTTACGAGCGAATCTTTCCCGCAAATCGTAAAGGTTCCGAATCGCTTAAACCAGTCACCGACCGGGACAGTCGGATTTCCGTCGATCCAATTTTGCATCTCATACAAGTTAGCGATCGTGATGTCTCGGGTAATCACCCGGTCGAGCAAATGCTCCAGCAGGGCAGGCGAGATGCTAGCCCGTTGGATCTTCGGCATGGCTGGGTTGACCGTAAAAACCTGCAAGATACTGCTGCTTCAATTTCTCCGCTTCGCTTGGGGTTGAAGCATCGACCATTTGGTGTGCGATTGTGTTTAGTTCGTCGGCTGTCGCCGGTTTGACGGAAAGACTTATCTGCATACCGAGTGCGTCGACCGTCTTCGCGATCGTTTTTAACGTGATAGAAGTGTTCCGCTTATCGAGGATCCGCTTGATCGCATTCCGCCCGGTATTTGTCTTCTTAGCCAAGGCTGAGATGGTCAGGTTCTCTTTGGCCATCTTCGCGCGAAGGATATCTGCCAGTTGGGATTTAACTATCGTGGCTGAACTCATTGCTAAGAAGCATGGTCCAAATTTGGACCATGTCAAGGTGCCCGACATTCGCTGCCATAAGTCTCAAGGAAGGGGGGCAGCGGGCAGAAAAAAGAGTCAATCCTTACCGTTTGATATTTAGGGGTGAGTTGGATTGGTGAAAGAGTGGTAAGGAAACTGAGATTTGAATCGGAAGGAGGGCTGTATCACGTAATCAATCGTGGGAATCGTCGCAGCTGGGTATTTGAGGGAGCTTGAAAGGGGGCAAACGCCTAAGGTCAACCTAGGGGTGAGCGAGACTGTTGTCCGACATGAGCGACAGCACAAATGAGGTGATGAACCTGCCGAAGGGTAGAGCATAGGCTCAGCGGTGGTGGCTGCGAGTTTGGTGGTTTTAGCGGCGGTGGCGCCGAGGAGACCCACCAGAGAGAAAAGAGCGAGATAAGGGCATTACTTGAATCCTGATCAAAACGTGTCAGTCCCAATGGGGTCACGTTGTCGTTAGCCGAACGAGGTTTAGAAACTCCTTTGGCTCGCCGAAAAATGGAGGTGCTGGTTAAGCATTTGATCCCCCCGACTGGGACGCTTTGGGGTTTTGGCGGAGTTTTTTGAGCCGCCACCGTTGATCCTGGGCGATGATAAATCCGACGCAGTGGGGTGAACCGCAGCGGCAAGGGTGGTGCAGGCCGTCCTTGAATGTGTAGCAGTAGTCGAAGGTGATCTCGTCGCCAGCGGCGATGTCACGGGTGGCGATGATCCAAACACCACCGTCGATCACGTTGGAGCGACAATTGGGCTCACAGGCGTGATTGATGAGGCGAGCAATGTTGTCGGCATGGCGACCATCGAGGGCGTGCGTGTCGTCGAGTATATAGAGGTAATCGCTGGACTCTTCGCTGGGGGCGATCTGGGTTTGACGGGCTTTTTCCCGGCGGGTCGCTTCTGTGATCGAGATCAATTCGCCGGTGTATTCGACGATGATTTGTCCGTTGGCGATGGGTTGCTGGGCGTAGACTCCATGACCGTGGATGTCGGAGTTGCGGGCAGCGATCGCAAGGGCGGGGGGCACAGTCATGGGCGGGTTGAAGGTGCAAAAGCGGGGGGAGGCGTCAATCGCGGGGAATCGAGGGAGTGCACGCTAGGCTTGTCGGGGAGCTCGAAACGTGGTTTCAGAGGACTTATGAATTTTGCGGTCATTGGTGCAGGCGCCTGGGGAACGGCGATGGCGATTCATCTTTCGAAGATGGGTCACACGGTGACGTTGGTGCCACGGCGGTTTGAGCAGGCGCTAGAGTTGTCGTCGATACGCGAGAATTTGGAATATCTGCCGGGAGTAAAACTGCCCCCCAGTTTGCAGGTGGGCCACGAGTTGGTGCCCGTGCTGATGGAGGCGGAGGTGGTGTTATTGGCTTGTCCGGCCCAGGCTTTACGGGTGACGGCGGAACGGGTGCGAGATTCAATGGCGTTGGCAACGGAGTTGAAACTAATCCTCAGTTTGGCGAAGGGACTGGAGCAAGGAACGCATATGCGACCTTCGGAAGTGATTAGCGAAGTCCTCCCTAATTTGGCGGCGGGGTCGTTGACCGGACCCACTAATGCGGGCGAGGTGGCGCGAGGTTTGCCGGCGGCGATGGTGTTGGCCGCAACGGGCTCGATCGAAATCGTCAAGCGGGTGCAGGCGGAGATCAGTGGATCGACTTTGCGCGTGTACCGCAGTGCGGATGTGGCGGGCATCGAGATGGGTGGCTGCCTCAAGAATATTTACGCGATCGCGGCCGGAATTTGTGACGGACTGAAACTGGGGGATAATACAAAGGCAGCGATGTTGACGCGGGCACTGGCCGAAATGGTGCGAGTCGCGGTGGCGTTGGGAGCGGAGCGGGAGACGTGTTACGGGCTGAGCGGCTTTGGCGATTTGGTGGCGACGTGCCACGGCGAGTGGAGTCGCAATCGAAAATTTGGCGAACGATTGGGGGCGGGCGAATCGATCGACGAGCTCATGGTGAATCGGAAGACGGTCGTCGAAGGCTACAAGACCGCCGAGTCGTTTTTCGGATTGTGCGTGGATAAAAAAATTGATGCGCCGATCATGAACGAGGTTTACCGGACGCTGTTTGAGGCCAAGGCACCGGCGCAGGCGCTGCGTGATCTGATGTTGCGCGAACTCAAGCGCGAGTGAGGTCAGTTGCTCGAACTGAATAGACTTATTTAGCGGCAAGACGCCGCGCGGCAAAGGGATCGCAAGGGTTTGTAATTAAACCTCTTACTCTTGGTTTTCGCGGCTTGGTGGCTTGGCGTTAAGGTCTGATTCTCTTGGGCTCTTGGTATAGAACGAATTGCCACCAGAATTTATGCTTTGGAAACCGACCGGGAGACTGATTTTTTAACCACACGGAGCGCGGGAGCGCGGAGATGGTGCGATCAAAGATCGCGCCCCTAAGGGGTGACGATGACGGGTGCCCTTTGGGCGACAGAGGAACAAATTTCACAGATAAATACCGGATATCAATCCCCACTCCACGGCCTTTTATCCAGATCGAATCCGTGAAATGTTGCCCTTCTGTCGCCAAAGGGCACCCGTCATCGTCACCTCTGTGGGGCCCCCCGTTCCGGTGCACTACCCTCGGCGCTCCGTCTCGGTTAAAGCTTAACCGCTTAGGGACTAGGCGTTACGAAGGTTCTTTTTGCCAGGGAGAGTCGGCGCGTAACGGGGCCGCGGCGCGGAGGCGGTAAAAGTAGGTGGGGTCTTTCAGGTCGAGGACGTTGATCCGGAATTCGTCTTCGGGAAGTTGCTCGGCCATGAGCAATCCGTCCCAACGGAGGCGGAGGCGCAGGGGTTCGTCTGGGACGGGGAATCCGGATTCGAGCGGATCGACGCGCCGGTAGTTCTCGGGGGTCACATCGCCGCCGAATACGGCGGGCATGGACTCGTATTCCTCGTAACCGGGGAGGTCGCGGAACTTGGCGTGGGCCTCGGCTTCGGGTTCACCGATGGCGATGGTGTCGCCCATGGGGAGAGCGAAGAGATCCTTTTTGAGTTGTTCCCAGTCGTCGAGGGGGAGGATGTGCTCCGCGCCCCATTTGGCGACGTGGGGCAGATAATACATGTAGCGCACTTCGTGGAAGCGGGCTCCGACCACTTCGTGGCACCAACGGACGAGCTCAGGGAGTTCGGCGAGGTTGTCGGTGAACGCCATCGTGATGATGTGCAGTAATGGGGCGGAGGGGGTTTTCCGCATGATGGCGGAGTAGCGAGTGAGGTTGTCGATGAACACCTCGTAGCGGGCGCCTTTGCGGAGTTGGCCAAAGAGCTCGGGATCGTGGGAATCGATTGAGATTCGGATACTGTGGGCCGATGAATCGGCGATGTCTTGGAGGAGCTCGTCGGAGAGCTTCTTGGCAAAATTGGTGGTGAAACTGACTTTCCGCCGCTGCTCGGCCGGAACCAGTTTGAGAAACTGACCTAACGACGCATGAATAGACGGCTCGTGCATGCAGGAGAGCCAGAAGGCGCTTTCTGGGACAATCGGTAGCAGCTGCAGACTGTTGGCGTAGGTCTCGGCGGGCATCTGCTTGGTGCCACGGGTAAGGGCGTAGTCGGTTAAACAGAACGGACAGCGGAGATTGCAGTTGTTGACGATATCGCCGGCGAGGAGTTCGAGCGGGAGCGGCGGCTCGAGGAGGGCTCCGCTGCCGGACAGAAGGGTGTCGGACCCGGAGATCCGGGCGCTGACGGCGAGAGGCTGGCCGGCGGGGAAGGCTTGGGCGGGGGCCTGGAGAGAAAATTCGCCCGAGTCATCGGAAGTGACCGTTGCCTGCCAGCCGTTGGCGAGAGTCAGTTCAATTAAAGCGGACACGGAGTTTGGTATCACTCCAGTGATTTTTCCGTCGGGGTGCGTTTCGATTGTTCCGGTTTGGGGTGCAGCGTCCACGTATCACAGCAAAACAATGAGAGTGCCGCTGTCGAGGGCAGCGTGAGCAACGTTTACTCGACGCGACTGAGGATGTCGGTGCCAAGATACTTCATCTCGGGCAGGGTATACCAATTGCGCTTTTGCGGGATGGTGATGCCGCGCACCGTGATCTCATCTTCTAAAGTGATGACCTCACCCTTACCGGTAGCCTCGTCTTGGTAGAACTTGTATTGGACCATGCGGCCGGTCTTTTGATCGATGGAGAAATACCACGTGTCTTTTTCGTAGACGACACGGATGACGTCGCAGGTGATACCATCGACCTCGGCGGTGGTGACTTTGGAGTCGAACGGGGTGCCTTCGTCGTAGAGCTTCATGGGCAAGCCCCACAGGTAGAGGAAGTAATTGCGCAGACGCAGACCGCGCGCGGGATCCTTGTCGCCCGAGAGGACTTTGGCGGAGTCGGCGGTGATTTCGTAGGACTCTTTTCCACCCCTATCGACCTTCATGTAGGTGAGCTCATTGTTGAGCTCCATGGTCGATCGGCTGGCTTCGCCCTCGGGGCGTGTTTCGGTGAAATGGAAGGTCGCCTTCAGCGTAGGCCACTCATTGTTCGGATCATGATACGCGGCGGCCTTGGCCAGCACCTGCTGGGGGGTGAGCTGGCCAAAGGCGGAGGCGCAGAAGAAAACAGACAGAACTACGGCGGTAATCTTCATGGCGCGGTGATGACTGAGTCGCGCGGACGGTCTAGTGAGTGATCTTGCGAGGCACGCGGATTTGCTCGACCTCCTGTTGCACTTCGAGAGGTGTTTCGGGGGTGAAGCGCATCACGATTTGCGATACGAGGAAGTTCAGCAACATGCCGATGGTGCCGATGCCCTCAGGGGAAATACCGAAGAGCCAGTGATCGGGGTTGTTGTGCTCCGGATTTACGAACTTGAAGTAGATGATATAAGTCGCGGTGAAAACGATGCCGACGATCATGCCGGATACCGCGCCTTCGCGGTTCATCTTTTTCTGGAAGATGCCCATGAGGATGGCGGGGAAGAAGGACGCGGCCGCGAGGCCGAAGGCGAAAGCGACGACCGCAGCGACGTAGTCAGGCGGATGGATACCAAAGTAGGCGGCCACCACCACGGCACCACCGGCCGCGACCCGGGCATAGATGAGTTCGGCCTTTTCACTAATATCCGGTTTGAGACAGCGTTTGACCAAATCGTGAGCGAATGCGGTCGAGATCACGAGGAGCAGCCCGGCGGCGGTGGATAAGGCGGCGGCGAGACAGCCGGCGGCGACTAAGCCAATGACCCAGTTGGGCAACTGAGCGATCTCGGGATTGGCCAGGACGATAATATCGCGATCGATGGTAAGCTCGTTGCCCTGCCAGCCTTTGGCGACGGCCATGGCTTGGAAGTCAGCGTCTTGATTTGTATCGTTGTAATACTGAATAAGGCCGTCGCCGTTTTTGTCATCAAAACTGATCAAGCCGGTTTCTTCCCACTTACTGAACCAGTCGGGCACTTCGGAATAAGTCGCGTTGGTGACGGTCTGAAGCAAATTGGCCCGGGCGAACGCGGCGACGGCGGGGGCGGTGGTGTAGAGAATGGCGATGAAAAGCAGGGCCCAGAAGGCAGACATCCGAGCTCCGGCGACACTGGGAACGGTGTAGAATCGGACGATGACGTGAGGCAGTCCGGCGGTGCCCACCATGAGCGCGCAGGTGATCGCGGCGACGTCCCAAACGGGTCTCACGCCCTGGGTATAGGCATGGAAACCGAGGTCGGTGCTCAGGGTGTCGAGCAAGTCGAGCATGTAGGCCCCCCCTTCCTTGACCTCGGAACCGAGACCGAGTTGCGGCACGGGGTTGCCGGTCAGCATAATTGAGATGAAGATCGCGGGCACCATGTAGGCGAAGATAAGCACGCAGTATTGGGCCACCTGGGTGTAGGTGATGCCTTTCATGCCACCGAGCACGGCGTAGACGAAGACCACCCCGGTGCCGATGATGACACCCGTGGTGACGTCCACTTCGAGGAAGCGGGAAAAGACGATACCGACGCCGCGCATCTGACCGGCGACGTAGGTGAATGAAACGATGATCGCGCACAAGACGGCGACCATGCGGGCGGTTTGAGAGTAGTAACGATCGCCGACGAAGTCCGGCACGGTGAACTTACCGAACTTTCTGAGGTAGGGGGCGAGCAGGAGGGCGAGGAGCACGTAGCCTCCCGTCCAACCCATGAGGTAAACGCCGCCGTCGCGGCCTTGAAAGGAGATGATGCCGGCCATGCCCATGAAGGACGCGGCACTCATCCAATCGGCCGCGGTGGCCATGCCATTGTGGATCGGTTTTACCCCTCCGCCGGAGATGTAGAATTCCTTGGTCGATCCCGCGCGAGAGCGGTAGGCGATATAAAGATACAGCGTGAACGAGAGCGCGACGATGATATAGGTCCAGACTTGAGCGGACATAGGGGAAGAAAGCGGTTAGCGGGTTTTAAAAAAGGGGCGGGGGACGCGGACGGATGGAACTCAGTCCTCGTGCACGTCGTATTGGCGATCGAGCTTGTCCATGCGCCAGACGTAGTAGGCGATGATGCCCACGAATACGAAGATGGAGCCTTGTTGGCCCATCCAAAACCCGAGTTTGAAGCCGCCGATACGAATCTCATCGAGAGCATCGGCCAGGAAGATGCCGCAGCCGAACGAGACGAATGCCCAGATAAAGAGCAGCGTCGCTAGGATACGGAGGTTGGCGCGCCAATGCGCCCGGCGTTTTTCAGGGGTAGCCATTAAGAACACCGATGGCGGGCGAGTTGGGTGCGGTCAATCGTCTTGTCGGTTGAGCGTTGAACCCCGGGCGGTGGCATCGCGCCCACCGTTGACCGGAGAGAGTCGGTTGGTCGGAAATGAGCGAGGTCGCCGCCGCGTGGCTGAGCGCTACGACAGAATGGTGGCGTAGCGGGGATGGGCGGCGGCGTGGAGGCGGTGGGTCGCGAGGTAAATGTCGTCGCAGAGGGCATCTATCATGTCGGCATCGGGGAAGGCGGCACTGAAGCCAGGGACGCTCGGGTCGAGCATAGCGCGGGCCGTGCTGACGAAATCGCGAATGAGCTCGCGAGGTTCTTCGTCACCGACCGCGATTCGAATCGTGGTCGGCGCGATCCCGGCCGCGGCGAGGGCCGTTTTGGAGAGTTCGCTATGGGAAGTGAGCGCTGGGCAGAGGACAACGGTGTTACTTTGGCCGAGCGAGACCATGTGACCAAACATGGGGGCGAGGGCATCGAAGAAGCGTTGGAACGCAAAGCGATCGAGGGGTGATTTCTCGAAGTTGATAGTGAACAGCGGCGCGGGAAGTCCGAGGTAGCTGAGGCGGGCGGCGGTGGCGTGGTTGGAATCGGAGGGATTCGCCGGGCCGCTGACCTCGATCTGGGGGTGCGAGGCGAGGAATCGAGCGAGCACCATGGTGTTGATACATTTCTTCAACATGCGCATCTCGAGGGTCTTCATGCCACTGAGCACCTCGAAGGCTTTGTCGGAGTCGAGGAAGGCGCCTTTTACGTAATAAACGTTCCAGAAAAGAGTATTTTCCCAGCCGGGCTCGCCTTTGGGCATGAACATTTCGGCCGCGCGGCCGATGACGACTCCGGCGGTGGTGTTGCCGCCTCCGGTGAGGTCCTTGGTGTAACTGTGGATGAGATAGTCGGGTCGGGCCGCGGCGTCGGTTTCCTGGAGGGGGCGAACGAGGAAAGGGGTGCCGACGGTGGCATCAAGTAGGACGGTGATGCCTTCGGCGTGAGCGGCGCGACAGATGGCGGGCACGTCGAGGAAAACGCCGTGGGGATTGCAGGGACTTTCGAGAAAAACGTAGATCTGGTGGCCGGCGGCCAGTCGATCGGCGTGCGCGGAGCGAACCTGAGCTAAGGCGGCACAGAAGGCTGATTCGTCATGGCCGTCGAAGAAAGACACGCCGATATCGAGGTTGGAAGGTTTGGCGAACCAGTCGTTTAAAAGTTGATACGTGCCGCCGTAGACGTTGCGGGAGGCGAGCACGATGTCGCGGTAGCCGAGCAGATGAGAAAGCACGCCGTCGATGGCGGCCATGCCGCTGTTGAAGTTCCAGGCGAGGTAGTGAGCGGCGTGGGGGCCGGCTTCGATATCGACAATGTGGTTGGCGAGCGCGATGGAGGTGGGGTTGAGGAGGCGCGAGTAGATTTCGTGGAGAAACTCGCGACCTTGAAAGGCGTCGTCGATCCACTCGGTGCAGGCGAAAATATAAGTCGCGGTGCGGGTGATGACCGGGGTGGCCGAGAAGAGGGCAGCGACATTATCAAAGGTTGGATACGGGCCCTTGGCTAAGGTGGTGGCCATGGAATGTCCCAAGGATTGGTGGACGGCACGCGACGGATTCTGGAGCAGATCGAGGAGTTTCGCGAGTTGGAAGGCGGCGAACTTTTTGGCGTTGAAGAGGGCGAGACGGTCTTCGCGCGGGAGGGTCGCGAGGAGCCGAGTGGTCTCCGCCCAAAGGGTTTCCAGGTCGGTATGGGCGGTGTATAGTTTTTCGGTAAATGCGAGGAGGGGCTTACCGATGGGAGAGGCCGGATCGATCGAGAAATGAGCGAGTTGTTCGGTGGCGAGTTCGGCGGGGGACTGGGCCGAAGTCGTTTTGCGGCGAGGCGATAGAATACGACTGGACGGGGGCGCGGAACCATTAGGAGGAGGGGGAGGGTTTTGCATGAGCTGAGGATGGAGGACGCTTTCGAGTGGGCAAGCGTAGTGGAGCGTGTTGAGGTGAGCTCTTATGGAAGCTCGAATGCTCGAACGTGCGCGTCGGTTAATGTGCCAGTTACAGGACACCATGCGGGATCGTTTGATCGCCGCGCGCGATCGGCCGCACCGCGATTTCGCGGGCCTGGCGGCGGAGACGGCGGCGGATACGATCTACGAGATTGATCGAGTGTCGGAGGCGGCACTCGTCGAGTGGCTGGGGGCGCACTGGCCAAAGTCTTGGCCGGTTGAAATTATTATGGAGGGAATTGAGGAGGAGTTGATCTTTCCGTTGGGCACGCCGGTGAAGCAGACAGCGTGGAAGATGATTTTGGATCCGATCGATGGCACGCGGGGGCTGATGCACGATAAGCGGAGTGGTTGGTCTCTCGCGGGGCTCGCACCGCAGCGGGGTCAGCGTAACCACCTCGGGGATATTGTAGTGGCGGCGATGACGGAGTTACCCATCAGCCGGCAATGGCGGGCGGATCAATTCAGTGTGGTGCGCGGTTCCGGAAAAGTGGTCGGCACCTCGCATGATGTGCGAGCGGGGACGCGATCGCGACTGAGGGTGGCGCCGTCGCCGGCGACTGAGTTCGAGCATGGGTTTGCCACGGTGGATAAGTTTATCCCGGTGGGCTCGGCGTGGCTGGGGGCGTTTGAAGAGCGACTGTGGGAGGCGTTGGGGTTATTGACGCCCGGAAGTAGCGAGGTCGTGCCAATTTTCGAGGATCAATACATCGCGAGTGGCGGGCAGATCGGGGAGATCTTGGCGGGTCGGGACCGGATGGTCATCGATGTGCGGCCAGAGGCTTATCTCGCGATGGGGTTAAACACCGCGAGTTTGTGTAGTCACCCTTATGACCTGTGCACGGAGTTGATCTTGAGGGAGGCCGGCGGCGTGGTGGAAACCCCTCGAGGTAAGCCCTTGCGCTCGCCCATGGATGTGACCTCGCCGGTGAGTTGGGTGGCGTATGCTAATCCGACGCTAGCCAAGCGGGTGAGGCCGGTATTGCGGGGCCTACTCGCCCGTTGATGCTGGGACGAATAATACTTAATTCACCGATCTTGGATTGTGGCGAAAGTGTGCTATGCATGGGTTTTTCTTTAATGTCCAAGACAGATTCCTTACCGAGCCATGAGCTCGAGTTTTCGATGCTAGCGCAGCCGGACGACACCACTTGTGGCCCGACCTGCTTACACGCGATCTACCGCTATATCGGCGAGGAAGTTTCGTTGCTCAAGCTCATCAAGGAAGTGCCGAAGCTTGCCGATGGAGGAACGCTCGGAGTGTTGCTCGCCACCGATGCCTTGAATCGGGGGTTTCGAGCAAAAATCTACTGCTATAATTTACAGATATTCGATCCGACGTGGTTTGCCCTGGGGCAGGCGGCGTTGATTAAAAAACTAACGGCGATGGAACGGGTGCGCCGATCACCGAAGCGCAAATTAGCGATTCGAGCGTATATCGAGTTCCTGCGGTTGGGGGGCTTGGTGGATTTTTCACCGCTGAGTGGGGCGTTGATTCGACGTTATCTTGATCGCGACATTCCGATTTTAACGGGACTGAGTGCGAGCTTCCTGTATCAGGAAATGCGGGAGCATGGTCCGAATGATGAATCGGATGATTTGCGGGGAGATCCCACGGGCCATTTTGTGGTGCTGCATGGCTATGATCGACGCACCCGGGAGGTGCTGATCACGGACCCGTTGCAGGATAACCCGCATTCCCCGACGCGACGCTATCGGATCGGGGTCGATCGGGTGCTGTCATCAATTCTGTTGGGCGTGCTGACGTATGATGCGAATCTGATCATCATCGAGCCGGCGAAATAATTTCCTCCTCCCTCCTTTCATGAGAAATCTAATTGTGGTCAACCACCCGGAACGTTGGCCGTTTGATATTCCGGGGGTCGAATTGGTCGCCGCTCGCACCTATTTAACCGATCCCTCCTTCACGACGCAGCGCGGCGTGCGGGTTTATAATCTGTGCCGCTCTTACCGGTATCAGACCGTCGGCTACTACGTTTCGTTGCTGGCGGAAGCGCGCGGGCATCGTCCGCTGCCCAGCGTGGCGACGACGCAGGATCTCAAGTCTCAAGTGGTCGCCAGAATTCTGTCGGAGGACGTGGCGGATCTCGTGCAAAGTGCGCTGCATCCGATTAAGGCAGACCGATTTGTGCTGAGCATCTATTTCGCCCGGAACACGGCGAAGGCCTACGACCGACTTTGTCAGCAGCTCTATAATCAATTTCAAGCTCCCCTCATGCGAGCGACGTTTGTGCGACGCGACGGGATGTGGGAAATGCAGGACATCAGCGCAATCTCGGCCGAGGATGTGCCGGAAGATCACCGTGATTTTGTCGCAGAAGTGGCTAAACGTTTCTTCGCGGGACGTCGCCCGGTGAGGAAACCTAAAGTGCCACCACGCTACTATCTCGCGATCTTGTATGACCCGGGGGAGGCGCATAAACCGTCGAACGAGAAGGCGATCCAGAAGTTTGTGCGAGCGGCGGAGCGCTGCGACATTCAGGCAGAAATAATTTCGCGAGATGACTACTCTCGGCTAGCCGAATTCGATGCGTTGTTCATTCGCCAGACGACCGCCGTGAATCACTTTACGTTTCGTTTTTCGAGCCGAGCGCAGGCGGAAGGATTGGTGGTGATGGATGACCCCGAATCAATCCTGCGCTGCACCAACAAGGTCTACTTAGCGGAGTTGTTGGACCGTTACGATATTTTGGGACCTAAGACCATGATCGTGCATCGAGACAATCTGGATGAAGTGTGCGAGCAGGTTGGATTTCCGATCATTTTGAAACAGCCGGATAGCGCGTTTTCTCAGGGCGTGAAAAAGGCGAAGACGCGAGCGGAGTTTAATGAAGTCTCGACGGCTTTGTTTAAAGACACCGAGCTGCTCATTGCGCAGGAGTTCATCCAAACAGATTTTGATTGGCGCATTGGAGTGCTCGATCGCAAACCGATTTATGCCGCCAAGTATTTTATGGCGCGCAAGCACTGGCAAATTATTGCCAATGCGAAGGACGGTGAAGCGGACTATGGCAAAGTGGAGGCGGTGCCCGTCGAATTGGTGCCGCCGGCGGTGGTGCGGGCGGCGGTCAAAGCGGCCTCCCTGATCGGTGACGGTTTGTATGGCGTGGATGTGAAGCAGGTGGGACGGTTGCCGTATGTGATCGAGGTGAATGACAATCCGTCGATTGATGCGGGCTACGAAGACACGTTATTGAAGGACACGCTCTACGACCGTATTATGGAGCATTTTGTGCATAAGCTAGACCGTCGTCGTGAGCGTCGCATCGAAGAATGAAACCTCCTCATCTTTTTGCCTATTTCGGGGTCGAACTCGAATACATGATCGTCGATTCCGCGACGCTAGCCGTGAGACCGTGGGCGGACCGGGTCTTGGTGGATGCGGTCGGGAAGCCCATCTCAGATATCGAACGAGGCCGAGTCACCTGGTCGAACGAGTTGGTGGCGCATGTCATCGAATTGAAGACGACGCGGCCGGAAGAATCGCTCGATGGTCTGGCCGAACTCTTCGCGACCGAAGTGGCGGAAGTTAATCGCCGGTTGGCAGTCCACGGGGTGCGCATTATGCCCACGGCAATGCACCCTTGGATGAAGCCAGACGAGGCGGTGCTTTGGACGCATGATTATAGCGAAGTTTACGCGGCGTTTGATCGGATTTTTGATTGCCGCGGCCACGGTTGGTCCAACTTACAGAGTGTGCATTTGAATTTGCCGTTTGCGAACGACGAAGAGTTCGAGCGTTTGCACGCAGCGATCCGTTTGGTGCTCCCGCTGTTGCCAGCGTTGGCGGCTTCGTCCCCGCTGGTGGAAGGGCAGGCGACGAGCGAACTGGATAATCGTTTAGCGTTTTATCGCGGCAACTCGGCCAAGCTCCCGTCGCTTTGTGGACAAGTGATTCCCGAAGCGGTGTATTCGAAATCCGATTATGAGAAAATTATCTTCGGACCGATTGCCGAACAATTAGCGCCGCATGATCCGCAAGGCGTGTTAGAGGCACGGTTTTCCAATTCGCGTGGAGCCATTGCGCGTTTTGATCGCGATAGTATCGAGATTCGATTGCTCGATATTCAGGAGTGCCCGGCGGCGGACCTCGCGGTTCTGCGGACGGTCATCGCGCTTTTGCGAGAACTCGTGACGGAAACGCAGCTGCCGTTGTCGAAGCAAAAAACGGTGTCGGTGGCCTCACTCAAGACTTTGTTCGATGTGACGGTGGCGACGGGGGGCGAAGCATGGGTTGATGAACCAGAGGTGCTACAGGCCTTTGGCAGTGAGAAGACAGGTGTCAGCGCCCAGGAACTTTGGCGCGGCGTGATTACGCGGTTGAATCCGGGGGTAGATGCGAGTGAGGGCGAACGGCACGCGTTGGCGGTAATCGCCGAACACGGAACCTTGGCGAGTCGGATATTGAAGGCTCAAGCTGCGGGAGAAACGATCGATGCAATCTATCGCCGCCTCGCGGAGGGCGTGAGTCGCAATGCGATGTTCTTGCCTTGATTGGCGCGCGGAGGAGTCGTTGGCTGAGGCTTGGGAGTCTCACTGCACGCTTGAAGCCGCACCGCGGCGGAAGATGACCGTCATACCGCGCGCTTTAGGGAAGGGGCGCCCCTTTGGCGTTCGGGTATGGAGGAGCGAATTCGGGTTTCGGTCTTAATGGCGAATATCGTCTTATCCCGATAGCCTGCGGTTTCTTCCGTGAGGTTTAGGTGGATGAAGGGGGGATAGGTTCACTTCAGAGCTATCCCCAGCCTGACTAGCCCGCTGGCGAAGTTGTTCCAGGCGTGAGGTGTCCTCACGGTTAAAGGCGTCGAATCATCGAGGAATAAATTGAATCCAATCGAGTTGGACTTCGAGCGGTTTGATTTCTGAAAATGAGAAGGAGGAGAAAGGATTGCCGAGAGATGAGGAGTGAATTTGATCTTAACCGTTATGTCACAACCGCGGGTTACTCTATTTGAATTGTTTGGGTGTTTCTTGAAACTCGGTTGTATCTCATTTGGGGGGCCGGTGGCTCACTTGGGGTTCTTTCGCGCCGAGTTTGTGGAGCGTCGGCGGTGGATGTCGGATGGGGATTACGCGGATTTGGTCGCGCTGTGTCAGTTTTTGCCGGGGCCAGCGAGTAGTCAGGTGGGGTATGCGATTGGACTGCGTGAAGGTGGCCTGTGGGGGGGCATGGCGGCGTGGTTGGGGTTCACTTTGCCGTCGGCAATTTTGATGATCGGATTTGCGCTGGGCTTAGCAGAGCTCGGTGACGTGAGTCAGGCGGGGTGGATCGTGGGATTGAAGTTGGCGGCAGTGGCGGTGGTGGCCCATGCGCTCTGGGGCATGGCACAAAAACTGTGTCCGGATCGGGATCGGGCTTTGCTGGCGCTGGGGGCCGCCGCATTTCTTACCGTGGTGAGTGGAGCGATTTGGCAGGTGGCCGTCATTGCGGTCGGCGGGGTGCTCGGGTGGTTGCTTTTTCGCGGGAAAATTGAAGCGAAAATTGACGCGTTGGAAAGTGAAGGCGCGAAGAGTTGGGGACCGGGTTGGGCTTGGTTGGTGATGTTTGGCGCGGGCCTGTTGGGATTGCCGATTTGGGCGGCGAACCAACCGGAGTCGATGGTGGCGGTGGTGGATGGATTTTATCGCGCGGGCTCTTTGGTCTTTGGGGGCGGACACGTGGTGTTGCCCTTGCTCGATTCGGTCACGGTGGGGCGAGGCTGGATCGGGTCCGACGCGTTTTTAGCCGGGTATGGCGCGGCGCAAGCGTTGCCGGGACCGTTGTTTGCATTTTCGTCTTTCCTTGGGACGGCCATCAACACGGGACCGGGAGGAATTAGCGGCGGTATTTTGGCACTGGTGGCGACCTACGTGCCGTCCTGGTTACTCCTACTGGGGGTATTGCCCTACTGGAATAGACTACGCCGATTGGCGGGGGCACAGGCGGCGTTACGAGGGGCGAACGCAGTGGTGGTGGGGCTGCTGCTGGCGGCTTTCTTTAATCCGATTTGGGCGACCGCCGTGACATCAACCGATCGTCTGGCTTTTGCGTTGCTCGCGTTTGGGGCGCTGAAATTTGGACGCCTGCCGCCGTGGGCTTTGGTGGCGATCTGCGCGGGCGCGGGTGCGCTGGTTTTTTAAGATTTCATGGCGCGAGAAAAGTGCGCTTGGGCGCACGGGAGCTCTTTGATATCGACCCCCAATCCTGAGCTCAATTTTTGTATCTCAGGGCGTGAAAAATCGCGCGGCAACGCGATGAAAGGGAAGGGGAGAAGAATTAAACAATGTCCCCTTTTTCGCATGCTACGGGGTCAGGATAATTTTTGGCGGCGAAGGCGTAGGGCGTTCAGCACGACACTAATTGAACTGAGGCTCATGGCCGCACCCGCGAACATGGGATTGAGTAACCAGCCAAAGAGAGGGTAAAATACTCCGGCAGCGACCGGAAGTCCGAGTCCGTTGTAAAAGAAAGCAAAGAATAAGTTCTGGCGAATGTTGCGGAGGGTCAGGCGACTCAACTGGACCGCCCGCACGAGGGCGGTGAGCTCTCCTTTTACCAACACCAGTCCGGCGCTGTTCATGGCGATATCCGTGCCGGTGCCCATGGCGATGCCTACGTCGGCGGCGGCGAGGGCGGGAGCGTCGTTGATGCCGTCCCCGGCAAAAATCACGTGTTGTCCTCGTTTTTGGTGTTGGCGCACAAGGTCCTGTTTGTCTGCGGGAGTGACCCCGGCATGGTAGCCGTCCAGACCGAGTTCGTCGGCCACCGTCTGAGCGACGGCGACTCGATCTCCGGTGACCATGTAGATCTTCAATCCGAGGGATTGCAGTCCTTTGATGGCGTCGGGAGTGGTGGACTTGATGGTGTCGGCCAGAGCAATCAGTCCGGCGTCGACTCCGGCGATTTTCACGGCGACCAGCGTCGCGGCAGGGTGGTCTTTAATCTGAACGTGGACGGGAGCCCGGCCCACCGAGACCATTCGGCCTTCGACGGTGGCGGTGACGCCAGAACCGACTTGGGCGCTGAAGTCGGTGGCCGGAGGAAGAGTCAGTCCCCGGGAACGGGCGGAGGCAACGATGGCCCGGGCTAACGGGTGTTCACTGGAGGACTCCGCCGCCGCGGTGAGACGCAGCAATTCATGGGAGGTGAAGTCGGGCGCTGGCTCGATCGCGACTACTTCAGGATGTCCGGTGGTGAGGGTGCCGGTTTTGTCGACTAGGAGGGTATCCGCTCCGTCAAGGCGTTCGAGGGCCGCGGCGTCTTTAACGAGGACGCCGAGGTGGGCCCCACGGCCGATACCGGTCACGAGCGAAACGGGCGTGGCGAGCCCCAACGCGCAGGGGCAGGCGATGATGAGCACGGAGACGGCGTTGATCAGTCCGAGCAGGTAGCCCGGCGACGGTCCCCAGACGGTCCAGCCGATGAAAGATCCGCTGGCGATAATCAGGACGATCGGCACAAACCAAGCGGAGACGCGATCGGCCAAGCGTTGGATGGGGGCTTCACTTTCGGTGGCCTCCTCGACCAGGCGCACAATCTGCGCGAGCATCGTATCCTTCCCTACGCGCTCGGCGCGGAAGACCAAGGTGCCGGTGGTGTTGAGGGTGCCGGCGGTGAGCTTGTCTCCCGGCGACTTCGTGACCGGAAGCGGTTCACCAGTGAGCATTGATTCATCGATATCGGTGGAGCCTTCGAGCAATTCGCCGTCGACCGGCACGTGTTCGCCGGGCCTCACCCGTAGTCGATCGCCGACCGTAATGTGATCGGCCGGCACGTCGACTTCCTGTCCGTTTTCGTCGAGACGATGGGCGTATTTGGGGGCCAGATCCATCAGGGCTCGAATTGCCTCGTCGGTGCGAGCGTGGGCCCGCTGCTCCAGAATTTGTCCGAGCAGGACGATGGAGGTGATGACGGCGGTGGCCTCAAAGTAAAGTGGCACGCCATGCGTCCCCCGGATCAGGTAGGGAAGTTGATCTCCCCAGATCAGAGCGGCGGTGGAATACCCATACGCGGTCCCGGTGCCGGTGACGGTGAGCGTGAACATATTGGTGTCCCAGTGGCGCAGAGAGTGCCACCATCGGTTGATGAAAGGCCGGCCGGCCCAGAAAAAGACGGGGGTGGTCAGGATGAATTGCAGCCAGCCCGACCACGGTTGGCCGGGCAATCGCTCGCGCAGACCGGGAATCATTTCGCCCATGGCTAGAACGAAAACGGGTAGGGTTAGGGCGAGTGCCACATAGAGGCGCGGCCTCAGAAACCGTTCGTGAGGCATGCCCATATATACGGGAGGGGGGGCATCAGGGGATGAAGATGAATCGGTCGAAATGGCAGGAGTGGGCTCGTTGTTTTTCGTCATGGGGTGGAATCAGTATCATCAAGGATGCCGGAAAAGGATGATCAGGTCGCTTATAGTTTTCGCCAGGCAGGGAGAGAAACTCCGATTAGAATGAGGCAAAATACCCAAGCGGTGGATTGGAAACCGATGGCGGCGGTTAGAAAACCAGCCAAGGGATAGGTGAGTCCCCAACCGGCGTGACTGAGTGAAAAGTGGGCCGCGTAGATGTGCGCTCTTTCTGCTCCGACACTGTTGGCGGCGAGCAGCTCATTGCCGCGAATTCCTAGCACACTTTGCCCGGCTCCGGCCAAAGTCCACGCGACCGCGAGCGCAAGATAGGCGGGGGCGATCCCGACTAATCCGAGGGCTCCAATGAGGGTGGGAGCGGCTCCCCAAGCTAGCCACTGGCGGCCTCGACTCGCACACTGGGAATAGCCCAAGGCACCTGCGACTGAACCCAACCCATAGACGGCCATGGCCCAAGCATAGGCACTGTCGGGCATGCGCAGAGTTTCTTTCACAAAATCAATGGTCGCCACCAACACGAACGCCCCCGAAACGCTGGTTTGCAGAGCAAGGAACAAGGATTGACGCAGCGGGGCTCGTTTCAACATCGCCGAAATACCATGCCCGAGTGAAGTGGACTTGGTTTTGCCGGAAGATTTGGTGGTCGCGGTGGCTGTGCGCGGTAGACCCAAAATCAGTCCAGCGCTGAGAATAAAGGTCAGCGCATCGACCAAAAATCCGCCTCTAAATCCGACCCACGCAATGAGGAGGCCTGCCAACGCGGGGCCCAAAATATTGGCGGTATCGTAAGCCACGGAACCAAGGGCCAAGGCGCGAGGATACTGTTTATCTCCCACGACGTCGGGAATCAGCGCTTTGTAAACGGGGGTGAACAGCGCCGCGCCAAGATTGAGCACCACGGCCAAGGCATAGATCTGCCAGACAGTTTCTGCATAGAAAAATCCGAGCACGACGGCGGCGCGAAGAAAGTCGCTCGCCAGCATGGTCGCGCGGGCGCCGAACCGATTTGAGATATTTCCGACCCACGGTGAACAAGTCACGATCACCACGATACGGATGGTGAGGGTGACGCCCAAGACCACTGAAGCTGACGCTCCGACTAATTCGTGCGCCAGTAAACCGAGGGCGATGGAGGTGATACCGGTTCCGAGTAAACTGAGGGAGTGCGCCCAAAACAGGCGCTGGAAGGGGCTGTTTCGCCAGAGAGAGGGATCACCAGAATTTTTCATTTTGAGTAGATTAGAAAGAAAAAACCACGCTCGTCGCCGATTCCAAGTCCGCGATGACTGCGTCGGAATCAACCGCCTTTTCGATGACGGGGAATACTGCGCAACCAAGCGACGTTTGCCGCGTAGTCTGCTTCACTAATTAGTGCGCGAGTCGTTGGAGGGCGCGAAGATTATTGCTTAGCTGGGAGGCGATCGTAGCAGCAGGTTTGCTCGCGCGTGCCGCGGCGGCACGGGTGAGTTCCGTTGTGATGATGGAGTTTTGTGAGGCGACTTCCTTAGCCTCGGTCTGATGGTCGGCGGGCACTTGCTCGATGATGTGTCGCACGAGTTGATTGAGCGTTACGGCGTGGGGCGACACGGCGGACAAATTGCCGTCAGCCAAAGCGGTGGTGAGAAGTGAAAACTGGTTTTGAATGGCCGCGAGGGTTTCAGCCTTATTGTTCGGCAACGGGACGGATTGGACGTCCGAATGTTTGGAAGGCTGAGGGTGATGCTCATCAGGGTGCGCAATAGCGGTGGCGAAGGTCAAACCGGCGGTGACGGCGAAGGCGAAGAAACGGAACGACTGGATTTTCATGAGATGGGATTGAATGACGGGTTGATGAGAAAATTAGTGGGAGTGCGGAAGACCCTCTCCGTGGCTATGCACCGAGGACTCCGATTCGGGAACCTGAGTGGCCAGTGGCGCAGGCTCGATGGGTGCGGCCATGTCCTGATGCACGTGGTAGTGATCATCCTTGTTCAGCGGAAATTCGACCGGATAGCGCGTGTGTTGGAAACCGTGCATCTGCATCAGGAAAAGTAGTCCGCCCGCGACCATCAGAGCTCCATTCGCTCCTTTGCTGAATTTCGTGAACGAAGCGGTATGCCGCCATTGCGCGAGAACGAAACCCATGATCAACAATGCGGCGACCTGGCCGAGTTCCACTCCCGCGTTGAATGACAATATCTTCATAACCAAGCCGTCGTGGCCGAGCGGTAGTTGCTGCAATCGAGTCGAAAGGCCGAACCCGTGGATCAGACCGAAGCCGAATACCGCACCGAGCATGTTAGGCGACGCAGTGCCGAGATATTTTTTGAAACCATCGAGGTTATCGAACGCCTTGTAGCAGACCGTGAGTGCGATAACCGCGTCGACGAGATAGTAGTCGGCCCGGATGTGCATCAGCGTGGCGAAGATCAGCGTGATGCAGTGCCCGATCGTGAATGCGGTGATGAATTTCACAATTTCTTTGAAACCGGTGAGGAAGAACATCACGCCGAAAAGGAACAGCAAATGATCGTAGCCAGTGAGCATGTGGCTGGCCCCGAGTTTGATGAATTCGAAGTTACCGGCGGCGAGCGCGGCAGCTTGATCGGCCTCCGACATGGCGTGGGCAAAGGCGACGGTAGGTAAGGTTAATCCAATTAGGAGAAATATCAGTTTCTTATACATGAGGTGGTTGTTGATTAGGTTTGAAGGACTTGGTTTGGTGCAATCGGCTGCGATTTTACCATAAATGCGAAGTTGCTGCGGAGCGGACGGAGGTGGGAATGGAGCCGTAAATTTCTTCATGGGCTTTTATCGCCAATCTCGTGGTCTCGGGTGGTGTTGAATTCAACCCGCTTGGATGCGCCGCATAGTCCGATCGCCGAGGGCGGCGTTGTATTTGGCGGAGTAAAAAATGCTCCACGGTGTGCCGTAACAGGGTTCTAGACGCGGCGCAGAGTGGTGAGATCAAGAGGGATGTGAGCTACGTCAGGCGGAGCCTTAAACGGAGTGGCACTGCCCGCCAAAAACGGGATGGCTAACATCATGATAACGAAGGCGCATATTCTCATGGTAGAGCGGTCAATCGCCGGTTTCATTAGTATCCCCGTGGCGATGGGCCATGCGGTAGAGCGCAGGCAATACGATGAGGGTGAGCAGGGTTGAACTAATAATACCGCCGATGACCACCGTGGCCAACGGCCTCTGCACCTCGGCTCCGGCACCCGTTGCAATGGCCATCGGCACGAAGCCGAGACTCGCCACCAGCGCAGTCATGAGCACGGGGCGAAGTCTCGTGAGGCACCCCTCCTCGATCGCTTCGACCATGGGCCGGCCTTCCTGACGCAGGGTGCGGATGTAGGAGATCATGACCAGTCCGTTGAGCACGGCTACACCCGACAGTGCAATGAAGCCGATGCCCGCCGAGATTGAGAGTGGGATATCCCGAAACCAAAGCGCGAAGACGCCACCGGTGAGGGCGAGCGGAACCCCGGTGAACACGAGGAAGGCGTCGCGCGCGTCGCCGAAGCTCATGAAGAGCAAGCCGAAGATCAGTAGCAGCGCAATGGGCACCACGATCTGCAACCGGCGGGAGGCTGATTCGAGTTGCTCAAAGGTGCCGCCATATTCCAACCAATAGCCGGTCGGAAACTCGACGGTGGCGAGCCGCTCCTGCACTTCGGCGACAAACGAGCCGAGATCGCGCCCTCGGACGTTGGAGGTAATGACCACTCGACGTTTTCCATTTTCACGGGTGATTTGATTAGGTCCCGGCGCAATTTCAATCTTCGCGACCTCGCTGAGCGGCACGAAGTTCATCGCATCACCATCGGCTCTCGCCAGTCCTTGACCCGTTGCCGCAGGCAACACGGGGGCGACCGAGGCTAACCTTGGCAGAGGAATAGGTAGCGCGCCCATGGCTTCGATATCGCTGCGCAACGCCTCGGGCCAGCGGACGACAAGATCGAATCGTCGATCCCCTTCGAACACTTCTCCGACAGTGGCTCCGCCGAACGCGGTGGATACCACCGTTTGGACCTCCTCGACGGAGAGCCCGTAACGGACCAATGCATCGTGATCGATCTGCACTGTCAGCAAGGGCAAGCCCGTGATCTGCTCCAGCTTCACATCGGCCGAGCCGGCCACGGATTTCACGATGTCTTCGATCTCCTTGCCCGAGGACATCAAGGCGTCGAGATCGTCACCGTAAAGCTTGACCGCGACTTCCGACCGCACGCCCGCGATCAGCTCATTGAAGCGCATCTGGATGGGTTGAAGAAACTCATAGTTGTTGCCGGGAATCTGGATGACCACGGCTTCCATTTCCTGGAAGAGTTGTTCCCGTGATTTTCTCGGATCCGGCCACTCCTCACGGGGTTTGAGCATGATAAACGTATCCGCCACACTGGGTGGCATGGGATCGGTGGCGACTTCCGCCGTGCCGATCTTGGCGAACACCTTGTCCACCTCGGGGAATTCCCGCAGTTTCGCCTCCAGATCGATCTGCATCTTTACCGCCTGGGTCAGACTCGTGCCGGGTATGCGTAGGGCATGCAGGGCAATATCGCCCTCGTCCAAGTTGGGAATGAACTCCGTGCCCATGCGCGTGGTCGTGAATCCAGCTAATGCAATTAGCACAAGGGCGAACACGACGGCCGCCGGTCTGACTGACATTACGAATCGCAGCGTTGGACGGTAGAGCGACTTGGCTCCACGAATCGCGATGTTGTCCTTCTCGGAGACCTTGCCACTCACGAAAATTGCCACGGCCGCTGGCACGAACGTGATCGAGAGAATCATCGCTCCCAGCAATGCGGTCACGACCGTGAAGGCCATGGGGTGAAACATTTTCCCCTCAATGCCGGTGAGGGCAAAGATCGGCACATAAACCACGGTGATGATGAATACCCCGAAAATCGACGGCTTGATCACCTCGGTGGTGGCCGAAGAAGCCAGTGAGAACCGTTCGGGTTTCGTGAGTAAACGACCGAGTCGATGTTGTTCTTGTCCAAATCGCCGTAGGCAATTCTCGATGATGATGACCGCTCCGTCGACGATGAGACCGAAATCGAGTGCGCCCAGGCTCATCAAATTACCCGAGACTTGGTTGGTCACCATGCCGGTGATCGTGAACAACATCGCCAACGGAATGACTGCTGCCGTGATCAACGCGGCTCGAATATTGCCCAGCAGCAGGAACAAGACCACCACAACGAGCAGAGCTCCTTCGAACAGGTTCGTCTTCACCGTCTCGATGGTGCGATCCACGAGCGAAGTGCGGTCATAGACCGTCTCAGCCACGATGCCTTCCGGCAGGGTGCGATTCACTTCCACAAGTTTGGCCGCCACCCGCTGCGACACCTCGCGGGAGTTTTCCCCGATCAGCATAAAGACGGTGCCGAGCACGACTTCCCGACCATTTTCCGTCGCCGCTCCGGTGCGCAGCTCCGACCCCAGACTGACTTCGGCTACGTCTCTCACGCGAATGGGATGGCCGCCCCTTCGCGTCACCAAGACCCGTCCGATGTCTTCCAGCGTTTTCACCTGTCCGGGCACGCGGATGAGGTATTGTTCGCCGAAACGTTCGATGTAACCCGCGCCGACGTTGTTGTTGTTCTTTGCCAGCGCCGCCATGAGATCGGATAAAGTTAATCCATGGGCCAACATGCGGTCGGGGTTGGGTGTCACGAGAAATTGCTTCACGTATCCTCCGATCGTATTGATCTCGGAGACTCCCTTTAGATTCCGGAGTTGAGGCCGCACCACCCAATCCTGAAGCTCACGAAAATCAGCTGATGTCCACGCGGAACCATCCGGCTTGGTCGCTCCTTCCTCGGACTCGACCGTGAACATGAAAATTTCCCCGAGGCCCGTTGAGATCGGCCCCATGGCGGGCTCGAGTTCAGGAGGCAATTGCGACTTCACTTCTTGGATACGCTCATTCACGAGCTGTCGAGCAAAGTAGATGTCGGTCCCATCCTTGAAGGCTACCGTTACTTGCGACAGTCCGTAGCGTGAAACGGAACGCGTGAAGTCAAGCCGGGGAAGGCCCGCCATGGCCGTTTCCACGATATAGGTGACGCGTTGTTCGGCTTCCAACGGGGAATAACCGGGTGCCTCCGTGTTAATCTGCACCTGCACATTGGTGATGTCCGGCACCGCATCGATGGGCAGTTGCTGGTAGTTATAGACTCCGACCGCCCCCATTCCGAGGGCGAGAATCAACACCAACCAACGGTGGTGGATCGAGAATTTGATAATTTTTTCAAGCATGGCGATTTCCGTTCTCAATGATCGTGTGACGCACCGGATTTACCGATGTCGGCTTTTACTAGAAAACTGTTGTCGACTACGTAGCGCTCGCCGGACTCCAGTCCTTTGAGCACCTCGACCCAGCCGCCACTGCGCAGTCCCAGTTCCAAAGGCCGCGCTTGATAGAGCTCGCCGTGCTGGGAAAACACTACCGTGAAGTCAAAAACGGTTTGAATGCCCGATTCCTTGACCGCGACCGCCACCGGTTTTTCTGCCAAAGCAATTTCAGCTTTCACAAACAAGCCGGGCCACCAACGACCATCCGGGTTCTTCAGCACAACGCGCGCGGATATCGTCTGCGCCTCCACCCGACCCACGGGAGATATCCAGTCAATGCGCCCCGTGGCGGCATCACCTCCGTCGTCGGGATGAATCACCACGCTTTGTCCCGCGTGGACTCGGGTCTGCTCCCGCTTGGGGACATTCAGTTCGACCCAAACCTCGGAAAGGTCTGCTATGGTGTAGAGTGACGCACCATCCCCCACCGTTTCGCCGGCAGTCGCATTACGCGTAATCACAATCCCGCTGATGGGGGCCGTGACTTCAATTGTAGCAAGCGTTTGATTGGTCTCAACCAAGGCGAGGACTTCCCCGGCTTTGACCGCCTCTCCCAGTGACTTGCGGACTTCGCGAATGATGCCCCCGAACCGGGGCATGGCTCGGGCAATCTTGTCGGCGTTCAGTTCCACTCGTCCGTAAACCGTGAGTGATTCACTCAAGGTCGCCGGACCCGCCTGCGCAATCTTCACGCCTGCGTCCAGGGCAGCGTCGGCGTTAATGACCGTCTGCATCTCCGGGGCATCGAAGGCCCAACGATGGGTGCTGCCGGCATGTTTCGCGATGATTTCGTAGCTGAACGAGTGCGGTTCACCCACCTCCAAATCACCTCGTGAAAAGTCATCGACCGGCGCAAAAGCAAAGACGTCCACCTTGTTGCCGGGGCGCGTCAGATTCACGGTTAAATCTACTTCCGAGGGAGGCAGGGTCTTGCCATTTTTGCTAAACCAAGCCCGGAATTCAGGCGGCACATCATCCTCAAAGATGGCTAATTCTAAGGTGAAATCACCGTTGGTTAACATGCGACCGTTGTGCGGCCCTTTGATCACCTCAGGCGGCGCTTCCGCGGTGAGGTGTTCGCTCGAATCCGTCGCCGCGGGCGTCGAATTCGATTGAGAGATGAAGTAAAAGCCCACGCTGCTGGCGGCTAGGATCGTGAGAATTGTAACAGGAAGTCTAAGTTTCATTTAATTTTAAGATTGGTGGTTCACTCGCCGGCGGTGGGCGCTTGGATGGGTGCGCCCAAGAGGCGCTCGATTTCAATCACGTGGAGGTGAAAAGCGGTGGCGTTGGCCACCACCTGACGACGAAGGGCGATAACGCTTTTTTGCGCATCCAATAACTCCAGGAGGGAAAAACGGCCGGATTGATAGCCCTGTTCAGCCAGCTTCATAGTCTCTTCAGCCATGGGGATGACTTCGCCCTGCAATAGATCGAGGGTGGATCTCGCATGCTGCATCTCCTGATAGACCTCAAAAAGCACCGCGCCCATTTCCAAGCGTTCGGCTTCGACGGCGCTGGCGAGCTGGGCCCGGCGCTCGCGGGATTCACGAATTGCGCCCAACTGTTGATTCCGCACGGGAAGCGGAATGGAGAACCCGGCGACAAAGCCCCAATCGTCGGTCGCCTCTGTCCGGCGCAGGCCACCGCTCACCCTCGCCCCGCTGCGTTGCAGGCTCTGAGCGAGTCGGCCCTGCGCCTCCCGCCAACGTGACTCGATGGCGAACCGGGCCAACACCGGACTCTGTTCGAGACGAGCCACCAAGGTGGGGAATTTATCCACTTCCGGCAAGGTCGTCAGGTCTGCCTGCACCGGGCCAAACGTGGGTTCAGATTTCCCCAGCACAGCAGCCAATGAATAACGACAGGCGGCTAGTTCGTGTTCGGCATGTTCCTCTTCAATACGGAGTAGGGAGAGGGCCGTCCGCGCCTTGTTTAACTCCATCTGAGAAACAACGGCGGCGTCAACCTGCCGACTTACCGTAGCCACCGTTTGCTCGCCTAATTTGCGGGCACGCGTCGCTGCGGCGAGGCGTTCGCCATCGGCAGCGGCCTCGGTAAATCGTCGGGCAACTTCGGCCAACACATCGATGCGTTTGGTTTCGTAGTCGGCATCAGTGAGCGCGCGCTCACTCTCGGCGGTCTCAACGCGTCGGGCGACACTGCCGCGCAAGTCGATGACTTGACTGAGTTGCAGGGTGGTTTCGAGACCCTTGACGCCGGAAAGCGCGCCGGTGCCGAGGAAGTCCTCCACCCCAACTGAAAGTTCAGGATTGGGTTTTATACTCGCCTGAAGAATGCGAGCCTCGGCGACACGCGATTCGAAAGCATAGACTTTAAGTGACGGGTTTTGGACAAGCGCCATAGCCAGCGCCTCCGGTAGTGAAAGGGGCTCGCCGGAAGAGGGAGCCGCCGTCAGGCCCCCCGCGCAGAACAGCAGGAGGGCGAGGGACTTGTATCCGCGTAATCGCGGACACAAAATATCTTTGGACATAATAAGACAGGGGAAAATTGATGAATGCAGTGGAGCAAATACCGTCCGGCCGCGCGCGCAGGCACAGCCAAGGTATCGGGAAACGAGACGAGTCCGCGCAGGGACAGGTCAGGCGATAAATGCAGGTGCCCGTGGGCTAGCCACGGCGCGTCTCGCAAAGTGCCGGTCGGGCACCCAATTCAGAGGTCGTTGAAAAATCTGCCGCTCGATCCGCGTGAAGACCTCTGCTCGGAGCTTGAGCACCGCAGCAAATAAACCGCACAGCAGAGTGACCGTGAACAGGGCGCTGAACACCGGGCTCTTGAGTAATCCGGTTACTGACTTCGCGATGGTTTTCTCCACGAAATGCCAGTCATGGGTGGCGTCATGAGAACTATGAGGGTCCGGACTTTCTTCATGCCCGTCATCGTGATGATGTGACACCTGCTCAGAGTGGTCGGGTAAAACTCCCATCATCTCCAAGGCCGCATGCTGCGTCACCGGCAACCAAGTTGCCAGTAGGACTATCGCGACGAATTTGAATAACTTACCCATTTAATCGAACCTTCAACTCGTGTAGATCACCGCGCTGCCTCCTGTCCAGCAAAAGGCCCTCTGGCTCCAGAAAAGAATTTATGCACCCGGTCCGACGAAGAGCATACCCATTGCAATCAACCAAGACGAAGAGACATCCGGAGCTCGGTTCGCGAGCTGGCTCACCCCACCCACCCACCGTGCTGGGTCATGTGACCGTTCCCCCTTCGATAGGGGATGTCGAGGTGTGCTAAGATAGATTCAAGCGACGTAGCCGGAGGGCATTGAGCACGACGCTGACGGAGCTCAGACTCATAGCTGCGCCGGCAATCATGGGACTGAGTAGAATGCCGAAGAACGGGAAAAGAATCCCCGCTGCGATCGGAACTCCGGCCGCATTGTAGATAAAGGCAAAGAAGAGATTCTGCCGAATATTGCGCATCACCGCGCGGCTGATCCGAAGCCCGCCGACAATGCCTCGCAGATCGCCTTTCACTAAGGTGATGCCCGCACTTTCGATCGCGACATCCGTGCCGGTCCCCATCGCGATACCGACATCGGCCGCCGCAAGCGCTGGTGCGTCGTTGATGCCATCGCCGGCCATGGCCACAACATGTCCCTTTGATTTGAGCGCGTTGACAATGCGTTGCTTGTCCTCCGGCGATACCTCGGCGTGCACCTCATCAATGCCCAATTCGCGCGCGACGGCCTCGGCGGTGCGGGAGTTGTCACCCGTGCACATCACTACCTTGATGCCGAGCGCATGCAGGGCATCGATGGCTTCGCGGGATGTTTCTTTGATGGGATCGGCAATGGCGATCAACCCGAGCAGGGTTTCGCCCTGCGCCGCCCAGATCACAGTCTTGGCTTCGCCTTGCAACTTTTCCGCCATCTCGGCGAGCGTGGGCTCGATTTTGACTCCGGCATCTTCGATAAATTTCCGCTTACCGACGCGAACGATTACCCCCTCGACCGTCGCTTGCACGCCGCCGCCGGTGGTGCTCTCAAAATCTTCGACGGAAGGTAACTCAAGCCCGTCATCCTGAGCGCGGTTGACCACGGCTCGGGCCAGCGGGTGTTCGGACTGGTGTTCGACCGCAGCGGTCAGAAGCAACAGGTCGGCCTCATTCGTGCCGTCCGCTGTTTGAATTGTGACCACCTGAGGTTTTCCGGCGGTGAGCGTGCCGGTCTTGTCGGTGATGAGGTGGGTGATTTTTTCCGCCCGTTCAATCGCTTCCGCGTTTCGTATCAGGATACCGTTTTGCGCCCCGTTGCCCACGCCCACCATGATGGACATGGGAGTGGCGAGACCTAGGGCGCACGGACACGCGATGATGAGCACGGCGAGAGCATTGACGATGGCGTAGGACATCGCGGGTGCCGGACCCCAGATCATCCAAACGACGAACGTGATGGCCGCTACCACTACGACCGCGGGAACAAAATATCCGGCCACTTGGTCGGCCAACTTTTGGATGGGAGCCCGGCTACGCTGCGCATCGGCGACCATTCTCACGATCTGTGACAACATTGTATCTTCGCCGACCGCGTCAGCCTTCATTACGAAGCTGCCGGTTTGGTTGACCGTGGCGCCGATTACGGTGTCCCCGGCCGTCTTTTTGACGGCGGCAGGTTCTCCGGTAATCATGGACTCGTCGATGGTGCTTTTCCCTTCTTCAATCAGGCCGTCGATGGGAATTTTTTCCCCGGGCCGCACCCTCAGCAGATCGCCACTTTTTAAATCGTCGACCGGCACATCGTGCTCTTTCCCTTGGTCGTCCAATCGGTGAGCGGTCTTAGCGGCCAAATCGAGCAGCCCCTTGATGGCCTGGCCGGTTTGGCGACGGGCCCGGGACTCCATCCATTGGCCAAAAAGAATCAGGGTGGTGATGACCGCACCCGCCTCGAAGTAGAGCTGAACCCCTCCACCTTGACGAAAGGAGTCCGGAAAGAGATGGGGGAATAGGACTGCGACCACGCTATAGCCATAAGCTGCGCCCACCCCGAGCATGATGAGGGTAAACATGTTCAGGCTGCGGTTGATGAGGGAGCGCCAGCCACGGACGAAAAAGAGGCCGCCCGCCCACAGAATGACAGGGGTCGCAAACGACAACTCCAGCCAAGCTTGGAGGCGAGGAGACAGGAGACTGTCAAACGACATGCCGGGAATCATGCTGTCGAAGGCCAGCGCCAGAATGGGGATTGTCAGAATACCGGCAATCAGGGCTTTGCGCCCGAGATCCCGGGCCTCGGCGTCGTCATCATCGTCGTCTGCCGCCGGGGTCAGTGGCTCCAGATCCATGCCGCATTTTGGGCAGGCCCCAGGGTGATCTTGTTGCACCTCCGGGTGCATGGGGCAGGTCCACGTGCGGGGGGCCGAGGACGCTTTATAGGCGGGGTTGCGTTCGAGCCGCATGCCACATTTGGGGCAGTCGCCCGGCTGGTCGGATTCGACTCCCTCGCACATGGGGCAGTAATATTTTGCGGCGGCGGAGGCTGTTACATCATGGTCCGATATCTCGTGATCATGGTGGCGGCAGTGCGCTCCAGGGGCAGACTCGTGTCTGCCATGGTCGCGGTTTTGGGGATCGTGCTCGTGTTTCATAATGGGTCTTTCACTCAGGAGACGGGCGCCCTGCGTAGATCTTACACCTCTGTCTCGGAATTTGCGCAATCGCAGTCGAGGCAGGCGGAGTCGGCGCAGTTACCACAAAATGTTTCAAGGCGGGTCCGTAGGCTTTTGCGGGCCCGGTGGAGTATCACACTCGCATGATTGGGGGTGAGATCCAAGGCCCCGGCGGCGACTTGCACGGACTCCCCGTTGAGATCGACCCGTCGGAGTAATTCGGTGTGCAGCGAATTTAAGGTGTCGATCACCCTATCGAGGCAGACGCAGAGTTGAGGCTCCCACGCGGCGGGCGGCGTGGCGGTTTCTTGCAACGCGATCATGAGTTCGCCGAGAGAGTCGTCGCGCCGAGACATTGCACAACGCGAGCGGTGGTGGTCGATAATCGCGTTGCGTAGCAGTTGATAAAACCACGCCCGTGCTTTGCCGGGGTCCTGCAGCGTGTCGGCTGACCGAACGGCCTTCGCGAGACTATTTTGGAGGATGTCTTCGGCGTCGGAAGCTGAACCCACGCGAGAGGTGATGAACGCCTTGAATGCAGTGCGTTGCCCGCTGAGCGCGTCGACGAGAGCAACCGGCAGCAGCTTGTCATTCGAGTTCATGGCGAAATTCCTACAGGGTATCTTTACTACGGGGGGGGAACTGAGGATCAAAGGTCCGACTTTCCTCTCCGCGTGGCGGGTACCGCGGAGCGGGAAGCCGACTTAAACGAAATCAGGGTGGGGGTGCGCCTTCGGTTGATTTCGGCCGGATGGGTCTGTTGTCGGCTTACGCATTCCGAATCAATGATTCCTATGGTCGTGCTTGGCCCCGGCTGCAGGCATCGCAGATTTTTCACCAGCGACTTGGCCCTTGATGCTACCGCAGCGGAGCATCATCGCACCGTAGTAGGGGTTGGCGATTTTTTGGTCGGCCTGCAGCCAATCACCGCCCTTGCCTGCGAACGCCATGGGGCAGTGGGCTTCATACAGTTTCACTTTTCCCGTCGTGCCCACATGATCGACCAGATCCTGCATTTCCATGGATACGGTCAGGAACTGAGCTCGCGCCGCCTTGATATCTTTGGCTTGGACGAGGAGGGAGGTAGGCGTGGTGAAGGCGGTGAATTCCGGACCGTGTTGAGCGGTGGTGAAGAGGTTGCTGGCGGCCTTTTGGGCGGCAGCAAGGTCGTCACCGGCCAATGCCGTTTGCAGGGCGAGATAATCGGGAACGAGACTATCAACAAACTCCGGCTTGAACTCTGCGCCATGCGCGGCAGCGGAGAGAGCCGAGGCAACGAGGCCGAGGCCGAAAAGGAACGAGGATATTAATTTTGATTTCATAATAATTTTAGGATTTTGGGTTTAATAAAGTGGTCCAGCGTAGCTTCTGCTCCTCGATCGAGCAGTAGAGCACGGGCACCACGAAGATGGTAATGATGGCGAGGAGCATGCCGCCAAAGGAGGGAATCGCCATGGGCACCATGATATCGGAACCGCGACCGACCGACGTCAGCACGGGCAGCAGCGCCAGGATGGTCGTCGCACTGGTCATCACGGCCGGACGCACCCGGCGGTTACCTGCTTCAATGGTGGCAGCGCGGATTGCGGCGATGGTTTGCGGCTTCCGCTCGCCAAAGATCTGTTGCAGGTAGGTGCAGACGATCACGCCGTTGTCGGTGGCGATACCGAAGAGGGCGAGGAAGCCTACCCAGACCGCCACACTTAAGTTGATCGTGCCCATTTGAAAGAGAGAGCGCAGGTTGTGATCGAACAGGCTGAAATCGAGGAACCACGATTGCCCGTAGAGCCAAATAAGGATAAAGCCGCCGGACCACGCGAAGAGGATGCCGGAGAAAACCAGCAACGTCGTGGCGACGCGTTTGAATTGAAAATAGAGGATCAACCAAATCGCAAATAGCGCGATGGGGAGCACGATGCTCAAGCGCTTCTCGGCCCGCACTTGGTTCTCGTAACTGCCGGTAAATTTGTAGCTCACTCCGGCCGGAATATTGAGTTCACCGGACGCGATTTTATCGAGGAGTAAAGCCTGGGCTTGCTCGACGACCTCGACCTCCGCGTAACCGTCGCGTTTGTCGAAGATGACGTAGCCCACGAGAAAAGTATCTTCGCTTTTGATGACCTGCGGCCCTCGCACATAATTGATCGTGGCGAGTTCACGCAGGGGGATCTGGGCGCCGTCGGGAGTGGAGACGAGAATGTCTTCGATCGACTCGATGGTGTCGCGCAATTCGCGCTGGTAGCGCACCCGCACCGGGTAGCGTTCGCGGCCTTCGACGGTTTGCGTGATCGTTTTGCCGCCGATAGCGACCTCGATCACATCCTGCACCATTTTGATCTTCACGCCGTAGCGCGCAATGGCGTCGCGGTTGATGTCGATTTCAAGGTAGGGTTTACCGACAATGCGGTCGGCCAGCACCGCTTCGGCTTTCACGGACGGGACTTGCTTGAGCAGAGCCTCGATGTCGAGAGCGACTGTTTCGAGGGTTTCCAAATCGGGTCCGTAGACCTTCAGCCCCATGGGCGCGCGCATGCCGCTTTGCAGCATGACGATGCGCGCCGCGATAGGTTGTAATTTGGGTGCGGAGGTGGTGCCCGGAATGCGGGCGGCGGCAATGATTTCGTCCCAAATATCGTCGGGGCTTTTGATCTTGTCGCGCCACTGGCGGAAGGGACGGCCGTCGTCGTCGACGATTAACTCGCCGGCGGTGTCTCGGCGGAAATCGCCGGTCTCATCGTCGTAGGCAAAGGTGAGAATGTGACCACCCTCGTCGGTAATAAACTCCGACTTATAGTTGATGATGGTCTCGATCATCGAAATCGGGGCCGGGTCCAGCGGGCTCTCCGCCCGACCGAGTTTACCGACGGCCAACTCGACCTCAGGAATCGCGTTGATGGCCATGCCCTGCTTGCGCAATACGTCCATGACCTCGCCGATGGAGGCATGAGGCATGGTGGTCGGCATCAACAGGAAGGAACCTTCATCGAGTGATGGCATGAACTCCTTGCCGAGGCCCGGCATGGCGTGAGCCATCGTCACATAGGAATCGGATTTCTGCACAAAGTTTGGCGTCCAGCTGAACATTTTATCCCAACCCAACCACGAGGTGAATCCAGCGATTACAATCAAGGCACTGCCCGCGAGAAAGAGGAGTTTGATCCGCAGAAAAAACGCGAGGAGTTGGGCGTAGAATTTTATGACCAACCAGAAAAATCCGAGTAAACCGCCCACCGTGACAAAAACAAAAATGATGTTATGCAGGTGCAGTTCCGGCCCGAGCGGTTTCCAATCCGCGGCGAGCCAGAAAGCGACCAAGATCGCTACCCCAAAGTTGAAGCTCACCAAAATGCTTCGCCTTACGAGAGAAGGCAGCCGGTCGCCCAGCAAGTGAAAGGTGGCGGCACTGACGAGGAGGGCTCCCAACCACCAAGGAAACCAGCTGATCAGAAACGGACTGACCAACCCTACGGCGGCGATGCCCGCCCACAGGCCAACCTGTGACCACTTGGCGCGAAATTTTCCGGCAATCAACCAGTGCGCCAGCGGTGGTATCACCGTGAGGGCGACGACGATGGAGCCGATCAAAGCAAACGTTTTGGTGTAGGCGAGGGGACGGAAAAGTTTCCCTTCGGCCGCTTCCATGGTGAAGACCGGAAGAAAACTGATGACGGTCGTGAGCACGGCGGTGACGACGGCGCCGGAGACCTCGGAACAGGCCCGGTAAACGATCTCCAAGCGGTTTTCATGGGGAGGAGCGTCGTCGAGGTGTCGGAGAATATTTTCAATCAAGACCACCCCCATGTCCACGATCGTGCCGATGGCGATGGCGATGCCCGAAAGCGCCACGACATTGGCGTCGACCTTGAACAGTTTCATGCCAATAAACGCGAATAGAACCGCGAGGGGCAGCACCCCGGAAATGAGGGCGGCACTGCGCAAATGAAGCAGCATGAGTACCACCACAATGATGGTCACCAGGATCTGTTGTCGCACGGCATCTTCGAGGGTGCCGAGCGTTTCGTTGATCAATTTAGTGCGATCATAGAAAGGCACGATCTCCACCTGACTGACGGTGCCATCGGCGAGAGTCTTCTTGGGTAAGCCCGAAGAAATTTCGGCAATCTTTGCTTTGACCCCTTTGATGACGGCCAACGGATTTTCTCCGTAACGCGCGACAACAACCCCCCCCACGGCCTCAGCCCCAGCCTTGTCGAGGGCACCGCGACGCAGTGCGGGACCAAACTCGATTTCGGCGATTTGGCCAAGGGTGATGGGCACGTTGTCCCGTGAGGTGATGACAGTCTTGCGCAGGTCATCGAGGCTTTCGATGAAGCCAAGTCCTCGGATGACATATTCGACGGCGTTGATCTCAATGGTGCGGGCCCCGACGTCGAGATTGCTCCCGCGCACGGCGTCAAAAACTTCGTGAAGGGGAATGCCGTAGGCGCGCAAGGCATCCGGATCGACATCGATTTGGTATTCTTTGACGTAACCGCCGATGGACGCGACTTCGGCCACCCCATCCACGCCCTGTAGCGCGTAGCGCACATACCAGTCCTGCGCACTGCGAAGCTCTTGCGGGTCCCAACCCCCCGAAGGCGTGCCGTCCGGTTTCATGCCCTCCAGCGTATACCAGAAAATTTGTCCGAGAGCGGTGGCGTCGGGACCGAGCTGCGGGACGGCCCCATCGGGCAGGGTGCCGGAAGGCAAGCTATTGAGCTTTTCGAGAATGCGACTGCGCGTCCAATAGAACTCCGCTTCCTCCTTAAAGATGACATAGATCGAGGAAAACCCGAACATCGAGTAGCTGCGGATTGTTTTTACCTGCGGGAGTCCGAGCAGCGCGGTGGTGAGTGGATAGCTGATCTGGTCCTCAATGTCCTGGGGCGAGCGTCCCATCCATGGGGTGAAAACGATTTGTTGATTTTCACCAATATCGGGAATGGCGTCGACCGGCACGGGATCGCGCGGTAGCGAATCGATTTCCCAGTCGAAGGGCGCGACCATGACGCCCCACAGGATCAGCAACCCGGTGAACAGAACGACCACGAGTTTGTTCTCGAGGCAGAAACGGATGACCCGATTGATCGGGTTAGCGGGTTTGTCAGTGGGCATGGTTGGGGGTTTCCGCTGCGGTGCTGGGGATACTCTCGGTCACTTCTCCACACGTGAGCATCATTGCGCCAAAATAGGGATTGCGCAGGGGCTCTTGGGCTTGGAGCCAATCGGCTCCCTCTCCGTCCTGAGCCATGGGGCAATGCATCACCAACATATCGTGATCCAGGGCGCCCGGCATCGCTTGGGCCGCGGCAACGAAGGCTTGGGATAACTTGCCGAAATGAGACGCTCGAAACTCGGCCAACGAATTGTCGGAAAGCATGGCGTGCAGGAGATCGGGCAGCGCACCGTCATGTCCGGTGGTGTTCATCATCGATTTTGCGGCGGTCTTCGCCGCATCGAGATCGTCGCTGGCCAGCGCGGCCTGCATCTCGAGATAGGATTGGATCAAGGTCGGCAATTCATCGCTCGAAATCTCGACCTCTCCCGGAAGCTTGTGACCAGCGTGCGGATCAGTCGCTGCGTCCAGAGGGCTGGCGCCACCGTGATTATGACCGGGGACGGGCCCGCCCCCACTCGGATTCATCATGCTCGGCTTGGCCAGAATTTGGAGAGAACTATCAATCTTAAAGGCACCGTGAGACACCACCCGCTCACCGGCCTCAAGTCCGGATTTAACGATGAAATTATCCCCGGCGCGTAATCCGAGGACGATCTCGCGACCCTCGAAACTAGGACGGTCGGACTCCGGATTCTCCACATAAACCACGGCGCGTTTTCCGGTGCGTAAGACCGCCGATGTGGGGACAATCAAAGGCGGTTCCGTCGACATTGAATCGACGAAGCCCAATTGTTCAGCCGGAACGAGATCCATGCCGCAAACATCACACTGGCCAGGCTCATCCTTGACGATTTCCGGGTGCATGGGGCTGATCCATTTGCCCGCAAATTTCGACATGTAGACTTTCCCCGCGTCGGCTAAACGCACTTGCACTTTACCGCGAGCAAACATGCCTGGTTTCAGTCGCCCATCACTATTCGCTACATTGACCCGAGCAGCGATGGTTCGGGTCTTGCGGTCAACCTCCGGGGCGATGAAGGCAATTCTGCCGGTAAAAGTCTCCCCGGGAAACGACTCTACGGTGAACGAGACATCCTGCCCATATCGTAGCCACGCCAAGTCTGATTCGTAGGCTTCGAGGTGCAGCCAAAGCCTCGATAAATCCACGATACGAAACAGGGGCTCACCGGTTTCTACGTAGTCACCTTCGTTAATGTTTTTGGCTACGACCACTCCGCCAATGGGAGAGCGCAATTCAAAGTCATCCTGAGGTTCCCCCTGCTTGAGAATCTCATCAATTTGGTCGGGCAGCAGATCCCAAAGCCGCAGTTTTTCGTGGGCGGCGCGGGTAATCGAACTGTTCGGATCTATGCGGTGGGACGTGATCAATTCACGTTGGGCAGAGAGTAATTCCGGACTATAGACCCGAGCCAGATGCTCACCGGCCTCGATTCCGACGCCCGTGTAGTTCACAAAAAGTTCGTCTACGCGGGCCGGGAACCTCGCCGTGAGCGACTTCATCCGGGTCTCGTCGTAGTCAAGTTTCCCCACCAAGCGGATGGTGGCGACGGGGAATTCTCGACGAACTTCGGTTGTCTCAATTGCCGCTAACGCTCGCGAACTCTCACTCATGGATAGCGTTCGAGGGCCATCGTCTGCGCCGGAGTTGTCAACGAGTTCGATCAGGTCCATGCCACATATCGGACACTTTCCCGGTTCCGGTTGCTGAATCTGCGGGTGCATAGAGCACGTCCAGACTTCCGCCTTTTTTTCGGTGAGAGAGGCGGACACGACTGCGGTCGAAGGATCATGCGGTGCATGAGCGTCGTCATTCCCGCCAAAAAACAAACGACCGAGGAGGAGGCCGATGATGAGGGCACCCGCCGGAACGGCGACAAAGAGAATCTTGCGTTGCATAAAATGTTGAAACCGAGGGCTGGGGTTTAGATAGGCCGGTTGGCGAGGCTCTGGAGGGTGACGCGTTGCTGGGCAGCGTCGGAGTGGGCGCGCCAGAGTCGCAGTTCGAGATCGAGTTGGGAGCGTTCGCTATCGATGAGCTCCAGCAAGGTCGCGCGATTACCTTGGTAATCACTGCTCGTGTTTTCTACGGCTTGGCGGGCGAGAGGGAGCAACTCGTCTTGATAGAGACGCACGCGACGCGTGGCATCGTCCAAGATTGAAAGGGAGGAGATCGTGTCGGCTCGCAGTTGATTGCGTCGGTCGGCGAGTTCGTTTTCCGAGGCACGCCGATTGGCGGTGGCTTCGCGACGGGCTGACGTCGTGCGGCTGTTCCACACCGGGAGATTCACCGCGAGCGTGACACCCCAGGGGTCACGGCCGGCGTCGGGCGTGGTCGGGTTAACGGTCGGCGAGCCGATTTGGATGTAAGTCACGCCGAGCGTGAAATCCGGGCGAGTCTCCAGTCGGGCGAGTTCCACCCGAGCGCCGGCACTCGTGACCTTACGTTCCAACATGAGCAGCTCGGGATTTCCCATTTCCACTGCTGCAAGCAGGGCATCGCGACGGGTTGGATCCACCACGCCCGCGCTTTCGGAGGGGGTCCAGTCAGGCCAAGGCAACACCTCAGCGATTGGCAGGGCCATCAAGGCGGCCAGTTGGGCGGAGAGTTGGGTGCGTTGCTGTTGGAGGGTTTGCCAACGGTCGCGGAGTTTGCCGATCTCGACCTGGAGACGTAGCAGGTTATTGAGACTGCCACCGGTGCGGGCTCGTTCCTCCACGATGGGCGCGAGTTGCTCCAATAAAGCGAGATTTTGGGTGGTGAGTTCGATGGCCTTGCCGAGATAACCGTAGTCGTAGAAGGCCGTGCCCACCCGACGAGCGAGCATGAGTTGGCGGGCTGCAAAAGCGTAGTGGATGGCTTCGGCTTCAGCGCTGGCGATATCCTGGCGCCCGGACAATCGTCCAAACCATGGGACGCGTTGGCCGAGTATGAGAATGTTATCCTGCGGGCCGGTCCGGGTCTGCACCGATTCGACAAAATGAGTAATCTGCAACGTCGGGTCCGGCAACGCGGCGGCTTGAGGGATGCGTTCACGCGCGGCCTCATAGCGATTGGCGTAGGCCTGCAGATCAGGATTGGCCGTTTGTGACCGCGTCAAATAGTCCGCCAGCGTGAGGGGAATATCGGGCGATTGAGCCCAAAGCCCAACCGTGGTCGGGGCGACGACGGCCGTCGCGAATAAGAGGAGGAACGGGAAGCGCATCGGCGAAAACAAAGAGGAGGAGCGGATTATCCCGCTTGAGGGGCGGGGACTTTGCAGGCGTCTCCGGCGCAACAGGCCCCGGCGGTCTCGGTTGCCGCAGCGCTAGGACCGAGGTCGGGGGGGGCGATTTTTGCGAGGTATTTGGCGGGATCTGCTTTGAACGATGAGATGCACATCTTACAGCAGAATTGCACTTCGCGGTCGGGTTGTCCTGCGACTTGGTGGCTGTAATGAACGATGTCGCCCATCTCGCCGAGTTTCTCATCGGAGACGACGCAAATTTTTAATGGATAGGTCTCGGCTGATTTAGCGCCGTGATGGTCGGCGAACGCGGAAATACCGAGGAGCAGGGTGAGAGAGAAAAGGGAGACGAGCTTAGTCATGTGCGGGGTGATACGCACGGGCGGTGATTACCCCTCGGATTATTTTTGGACGGTGTATTCCATTTCGCGGATAGTCCGCTGAACCGCCTCGGGGCCGACGAGTCGGTCGATGAGGTGAAGGGCGGCATCTATACCTGCACTGATGCCCGCGGCGGTGATGAATTTGCCGTTGTCGTGAAAGCGTTTGGTGGGATCGACAGTGGAGCGCGGCGCGAGATCGGTGAGCATATCGATCGCGGTGTGGTGGGTCGTGATGGTCAATCCGTCGAGCAGGCCTGCCTTCGCGAGGACGAGGGATCCGGTGCAAATCGAGAATACGAGTTCGGCGGCGTCGGCGCGTTGCTGCACCCATTCCAGGACCTGAGGCTGCGAGAGGAGATCACGGGATCCGCGGCCGCCGGGGATGATGAGAATCTCGCAAGGCGGACATGATTCGAGGGTGTGATCGGGGACGACGGTGAGTCCATGGCGGGCGCGAACGGGGCCCGGGGCGGGGGCAACGATCTTGAGATCAAAAAGGGCGCCGCCGTTCAGTTCATTGGTGACGGAGAACACTTCAAAAGGGCCGGCGAAATCAAGGACCTCAACGTCGGGAAAAAGGAGCAGAGCAACGCGTTTGGGCATGGCTCTTACTCACGAGCGCGAAGGATCGCGTCAATCGGGGAGTAGGCCGCGGATGACTTTGGCCAATTCGCTTAGCGGGGTGGTCTTGGGCACATAGGCACTTACCTTGGCCTTGATCCGTTGCTCGACGACTTTGGAGTCAAACAGCATGCCGGTGAGCAGGATCACCGGAACGTTGGGTAAGGTTTCTTTGAATTTTTCGATGAACTCGAGCCCATCGGATTCTTCGAGTTGGAGATCGGTAATGATCAGATCGGGTGGGTCGGTGGCGACGACTTGGAGCGCTTCGGCTCCGGTGCTCACGCCGGTGACCCGCAGGTTGAGGACGGTCAAAAATTCGGTGAGGAGTTCGCGGATGATGGCCTCGTCGTCGATGGCTAGGATGTGTTTGGGCACGATGGTAAGAATTTGAGGTGATTAAAATTAAGTAACGGGGGAGGACTCAAGATAGAGGGTCATCACACCGCCGACTACGAGGTCGCGGTCGCGAAGCGGAAAGAGGTTGAGATGAATCGGTTGTTTGGGTTTGCCCGGGACGATGAGATTTGCCTGACAGTTTCGCAGATCGAACCCGAATCGCAACGCGTCGGCCAACGGGTTGTTGTCGCCGTGTTCGGGGGAGAGTTCGATAAAGGAGTCGATGGGGTGATCGACGAGCTGCACGCTGTCGCGCTGGGTGGTGCGCAGAGTGGCGGGATTGATTCGTGATACTCTGAGGGCTTTGGTGATAACGAGGATTGGTTCACTGAGAGAATTGATGATGAGTCCGTCGTAGCGGAGTTGGTGTTCTAGAGCTTGGTTGGACCAGCGAGATTCGAGATTCTGGGCCTGAAGGTCTTGGTTGGAGGCTTGGAGTTCGGCCGTGCGCTCCTTTACTTTGGTTTCGAGTTGTTCGTTGGATTGAGTCAGGAGTTGGTTGGCGCGGCGGCGGGCCGCTAAATTGTCGCGAATAAACCAAGAAGTGCCTGCCAGAATGAGGAGGGTGAAAAAGGCGCCCAAATAGACGGTATTGCGGGCGAGTTGATCTTGTTCAAATGCGGCTTTATCGCGCGCGGTGAGAAGGCGAGTTTGGCGCGTATTGATGGTTTGAGAGGCTTGGACGATGGCGATGAAAGCGAAGCCCTCGGCATCGGCGCTGATCAGGCGATCGATCGCCTTTTGATCCTCTTCGCGATGGGCGGCGATGAGGGTTCGGGCGCGTTCGGCTCGCTCGAGGAGAAGTTTCTCCAGCTGCTCAACCTCGCGAAGTTCCGTGGGGTCTTCAGCGGCGAGGGCCTTGGCGACGGCAATGTGTTCGGCTAGTTCACCGAAGGCGCGACGGTAGTTGGCTTGGCTGCCGGAGTCGTTTGAAAGCAGGAAGGCGTTAACGGCACCTTCGGCCTCGCGAAGGGCTCCCAGCGCGGAGTCGATCTCGGTGATGTAGGCGTGAGTGTGGTTGACCCATGACGCAGCTCGAATGGCTCGGTTGGTATTGCCGAGAGCGACGATTACAATGCCGATCAGTATCGCAGCGAGGACTACGAAAAGGACAAGAAGGGTGCGAAATGTTTTATCCATCGGGGACGGGAGTTGAACGGGGAGAGGGAGATGAGGTCGCGTTAGTCGACTTGGAAGCCGGAGCTAGGGGCAGAGGCTTTGCGAGGCGGAGGGTCCAGGCTGGGATCTGCGGTTCGAACCACGGTGGCGGTGACAACCTTATGATCGCTCTCGTAGGAAAAGACAAACTCGGATGCCGACGTCCAATTGGCGTCGAGGGAGCGAGCCACCTTATCGGCGATCGTGCGAAGGTCGGCCGAGGACCGCGCGACGGAGAAGAATACGTTGCGATTGTTGAAATCGAGGTAAACGCGATCTTCGGTGATGAAGCAAACGGCGTGGGCGATCTGTCCGGCGAGGCGCACGTGAACGAGACGGGTTTCATAGCCGTGGGCCGGTAGGATGAGATCGGCCAGCACCGCGTAGTCGTCACAGTCTCCGCGTTTCCTCATGAGGAACTCGTGGGCCGGTTGAACCTCTTTATGGAGCTCGAAGTCGAACAACTCGAAGAAATTGGCGAATTTCTTGGGGGTTAAATTTCGGGTGTGCTGCAACTCGCCCAAAGATACGGCAGACAAAGGAGAAGCTAATGCCAACAGGCCCAGTATGAGGCTCAACCAAGCCGCCCCCTCTCGGATGTCGCGGACAGGCCGGGAGAGTTTGCTAAGGCGAGATATTGACGGGGAGTAAGACAGCTTTCGGAGCTTAATGAGTCTAGACCGTTTTTGGCAATAGGGTTTAGTCTGTCGTTGCTCCCGGGGTGAACTCCTTAGCTGAACGGGTCTTCAGCTTTGAGGCTGATGGCTGGCCCATTGCCCGAGAATCTCAAGAGCGTTCGCGATGGGCTGATCCCAAGGGATGCCGCAGTTGATCCGCAGGCATTGTCGATAGTGCGGCCGGGAACTAAAAAGAAGACCTGGAGCGATATTGATTTTGGCCTTAAGCGCGTCCTGGTAGAGCTCGACGGAATCGACGTTGGGGGGGGAGTTCTAGCCAAAGGACGAATCCGCCACGCGGCCGACTTATTCTGGTTCCGAGCGGGAAGTGTTGAACGATCGCGGTTGAAAAGCGCTGCACCTGTTCACGATAGGCGCGCCGAATCGATCGCAAATGGTGGTCGTAGCCTCCATTACGGAGAAAATTAGAGACGGTTTTTTGGAGCACGATCGGGGTGCCGAGGGTGTTGGTGAGTTTAAGCCGGCGGACTCTCTCCAAGTATCGGCCTGGCACGCACCAGCCGATGCGGAGCGAGGGTGCGAGGGTATTACCAAACGAGCTACAGAGTAAAATTCGGCCATCGGTATCCCAGGCTTTGAGGGGCTTGGGGCGACGTTCGACCCAATGGAGATCGCCGTAAACGTCGTCTTCGATAGCTGGAAGATTAAATTCCTGGAGGAGGCGGTAGCGCTCGGCTTTGCGGGCGTCGGGCATACACGAGCCGAGGGGGTTTTGGAATGCGGGTGTCACCACGAGGGCAGCAATTTCGCAGTTTTCGCAGGCCTCTCGCAGGTCGGGTAGATTGATGCCGTTGCGAGGGTCGGTCGGGATTTCGATCACATTTAAACCCAGCGCGCTGATGACCTGTCACACGCCAAAGTAGGCGGGGGATTCGATGGCGATGGTATCGCCAGGTTTTGTGATGGCCCGCAGGGAGAGGTTGAGTGCCTCGGTGCAGCCAATGGTGATAACGATCTCATCGTGCGGAAGCGGGGTGTCGGTTTGAAGGTAGCGTCGGGCGATTTCGCGTGCGAGCGGAGGATACGACCAATTCATGGCGTAGCGGCCCAGCATGGCGGGATCGTCGCGACCGACGGCGCCGAGTATCCGGGCGAGTTTCTTGTTCGGGAATAGAGAATAGTGAGGGCAGGTGGCGCCGAAAGGGACGTAGTCGGGATCGGTTGAGTAGGCCATAAAGTCGGCCGCGAGATCGGATACCCCGACAGCGGACGGTTGGGCCATGGGGCGAGCGACCTGCGGCTTGGGCGCGCGGAGGCCGGCTTGGGCACGAACGTAGTAACCGGATTGAGGGCGGGCTTCGATTAAACCACGGTTTTCCAGCACCGTGTAGGCTTGCACGACAGTTGAGACACTTACCTCACGTTGCAGCGACATACGGCGCACAGAAGGAACGCGGTGACCGGGACGAAGGGTGCCGTTTTCGATTAGCACCTGAACGGCATCGGCCAGACGATGGTAGAGCGTAGGCGATGGGGGCCCAGGGGGAAATGGCATTCATGTGAGCGTAAGACTACGGATTAACTGCCCAGGAGGGGGAGCAGCAGTGTGGGGATAGTCCGAACAGCACAGTTATAGTTTATCCGCTACTAATGCGATGCAGGTCGTGGTTTAGTGGGTAGAAGTGCGTATATGGCGCTTGCGACGGCCCGATATGTGCTCTCACTCTCACGGTCTCAGTTATGGCTTCTACCGACTCCCCCACCGAAGAATCCCCCAGCGTTATCCTCATCGAGGATGAAACCGTATTTCGGCAGCTTCTGCGTCGAGCGTTGGTTAAAAGGAAGGGGTGGAACAATGTAGCCGACTATTCAGATGGTATCACCGGCTTGCAGGCCTGTTTAGATAACCCGCCTGATTTGCTTTTGGTCGACCTGCATCTGCCGGGTAAGCATGGGCTCGAAATCGTGCGCGAATTGCGGCAAGTGCATCCAGATGTGAGGACGATGGTGCTGACCGGGTTTGCGGAACCGAAGTTGCCTTCGCAGCTGATGAATTTGGGCGTAGCAGGGTTTGTCGATAAGACGGCACCGTTGGCCTATGTGCTGCAGGCGATCGACACGGTCATGGCTGGAGGCATGTTTTTTGCGTCGAATGTGCAAGCGGAAGCTAAACCGGCGAGTGCGTCGTCTTTGCCTCCGGCGAGCACGGAACCGCCGTCCGTATTATCGGTCCGCGAACTTGAAGTCGCTCGGCTCGTGGCGGCGGGTCGCTCTTCGAAAGAAGTGGCTTCCGATTTGGACTTGAGCACGCGCACGGTGGAAAAACACCGCGCGAATATCATGGAAAAACTCGGGGTGCGGGAAGTCGCGAGCCTGGTCCGCTGGGTACTCGAGAACAATCTAGCTTAGGCGCAGAGAGACCCGGTGTGCCAAGGAATCAAGTTTGCTGACTTAGAATTTCCCTCGGACGCTGACGGAGAAGAAGCCGGCGGATTCGCCCTTCAGTTCGAAGTTACTATCGAAGTAATCGAAATTGCGATCTACATTGGCTCCGGCAGAAAATTGTAGTTCCAAGGCAGGCGAGAGTTGGTGCACGAGATCGATCGCTACCCGGATTTCACGGTAGTCGATGATGGTGCCACGAACGCCGGGAGCGACGCGTTGTTCGACCCAGTAGCCGCCACCTTGGATCTGGACTCCTCCGCGAATTTCCCAATTGGCTCCCAGTTCGTAGCCAAGGCCGACCCACGGGAAGCCCACGTTGAAGCGCCATCCAGGAGCGAATCGCCAATCGACACCGACAACCGGAATGACTGGGTTTTGGTTGAAGAAGTCGCCCATGATACCGAAGGTCCAAGCGAGTTCGGGTTGAGTCGAGTAGCGGGCGAAGACGGAGATCGGGACGTTGATGGCATCACTGCTGACCTTAGAGCCGTCGTGGTAGACACCGGGTTTCGTGGAGACAAAGACACTCCATTCCCGGCTGATGGGTTTGAGGTAAGCGGCGGTGATGGCCCAAGATTCGAGGGTGTCGGGAAGGGGGACTCCAGCCGATGCGGATATGTCGTGCCGTTTTGTTTCTGCCCCAAGAAACACCCGGTCGCCTTGCTTGCCGTGGGCGAATGAGTGGCTGACGCTGGCGGCCCAAGTGGTGACCGACGCGTCGCCGTTGAACGACTCGAAATCGGAGGAGCCGGCGGAATCGATCGTAAACGAAAAACTGTTGGCGAGTCCACTACCCGGAGCGCCGCCACCGGACTGGCCAGAGGCGGATGAGAGAGCGATGGCGACAGCGGCGAGGGGGCCTAGAATCGTGGTCAGTCGGGGAGTCATGCCGGATGTTGCGCGACATGACATGGGGTGCAACTCGTGGTCGCCGATTTTTCAGACGAAAAGATTCCCTTTGGTAGAACGTGGCCAGATGAACTCTCCCCGGAACAAGCTCCGGGGTATCACTGAACGGGCTTCGCCCCGATAACAGCGGGCGGCATCCATCCCCGCAGCAAGCTACGGGGAGTTGTGCCGTCCAGATTAAAGTTTACGCAGATATGGTTTGAATTCGCCCCGAATGCTAGGAGCACGGGGGGGCAATTAATGGCGCATTCTTGTAGGGCAACAATGAGTGGAGAGATGCCTTATTCATCAGCCTTTCGGGATCCAGCGGAATCGAGTGAAGGTCTAGGTCACTCATCGAAAGGGGCGTCACCCGCTCTTTCCAGTCGAACCTAGGTATTGGCGTCCTCGCCTGGGGCTAACTCCCGTTGATTCGCCGGCAAATGATGCGGCAAAAAATAGTAGTAGTTCATCAGCCACCAACTTCGGGACGGTCGATACAATAGGATCGGCACCACGATCGCCCCTATCCCCGCAGCAATACTTGCGACCAATCCCGAAATAACCCCAAAGACGTTTAGCAACAACACGGGTAACAGATACAACACCACGGTGACCCCATAGTTGAGCGCCAACGCCCAGAGATAACCACCTTCGTCCCGCTCCCGCTCAATAGGCATGCCACACTGCGAACAATCCCGATTTACGCGGAAGCGTTTATCCGCTCGAAAGAGGGTGCGGCCTCCACAATTGGGGCACCGACAAGCGAGTCCTCGAGCAACAATCTGATTACGGGTTACTTTCATAAAAACACGACTTTCACGGACACTCCCTCCAAATTAAACCTGAATTGCGCCTGAAGGCAGGCGGACCAAAACCGGTTAGCCAAAAGGCCAACTGCCTAAGGTTTGTGCGGGGCTTGAATTGTCAAACCACCGGCTTCAATTGCTGAGAATCAAGGACTCACTTTGTCGCCTGCTTTCCTCCCATTCTTCACTTTGGTTTTCTGCCAATCCATCGCGGCTAGCCGCAAGACCTTCGTGCGCGAGCCGAATTCGGTGGCGATTCGGTCAGACCTCGTAGAGGCGCTTGGTGAAGATAAGAAGGAGGATTGAGTCCTTGTATTTCGGCGCGTCCTTGGCCTGGGGATTGCGCAGGCAGCATCCGAGATCCGGGATTCTTGGAATTTGTCTTTCGAAGCAGCTTTGGCTTTCGGGGGCATGGATAGGAGGGGCTCCGAATCGGACTTGCTCGTCTTGGCAAAATCATAGTGCGCATCGACCATCTGAGTGTATTTCTCCGTAAATACCTCGTTGTCTCCGAGCGCACGAGAGACCGACTTCAATTTGAGGAAAGGGAGTTCCCCTTTCATCTCATCGACGATTTCAAGCTTTCTTCCGTCCTTACGCACCCCTTGTCGGAGTAGTAACACCATGCCGCGATCACGAGAGTCGCGGATTCGATACTCCCTCCGCGTTTAAGGTTTTTGGTAATCGTCGGAATCAGAAACTTAGGCAGCTTCGAGGAGCTACCCAGACAGATACGAGCGAGGTTATCCTTAATATTCGGGTGCCCAAAACGCTCGAGCAACGAGTCTTTATAGGCTTCGAGATCAATCCCGCTGACACGATTCAGCACGGGATATAGCACGTGGCGTGACCGGCGATTGAAACGCTTTCGCCGCGTTGTTCGCCCGAAAGGCGGCCGCCGCGGCCCGGGCGTTGCCCGGCGGGGGGAGGGGATTTTTTTGTGAGTGGTGAGTCCCATCGGAAATGGGGGCGCAGTGCGCTGAGCCGGTGACAGGGTCTTCGCGCACACCGAAACCGGGAGCGAAAAAAACGGGAGACGAAATCAGATTCCGGGCCGGAAGCGCTGATGATGACGGCGGCCGTTTTAACGCGCTGAGGGCTGCGAAGTCGGGGGTGATTTTGGCGAGGGTGGCGGCGTTTTTCAGCACGCCCAGCCAATCTCGAGAGCGGCCAATCCAAACGATATCGTCTCACGTCAAACCGAGGGGGCCGAGTCGTCCGGTGGGGATTTGAGCGGGCGGGACGGGACTGGAGTGGCCGGGCGGCTCGGGAAATCGAGTGCAATTCGTTTTTCGGCAGCGCGCGACACCACGAGGTCACCGGATAGGGTCTAAAAAGTAATCGTATTCTTTTCGAAGCCTCGTTCAGGGAATAAAACGTGAGCGGCGGCTAAGGTGGCGTGTCCGCCCAGATCGATTTCCACCGACGGAGTGAACCATCGCAGATGGAAAATTCCGGGAGAGACGGGCCCGAAGAACGCGGTTTCAGCTAATCCGTTTTGGGGCGCGATTTTTTGGAGGAGCTGACCACCCGGCCAAGCGTCGAGGGGGCGGACCCCGGCAGGGTTTTCGGTGAACGGGCCCATGGTGAACACAGCGACCCAGTAGAATGGACCATCAAGCATGCCGCCAAATGCGGTGGCATTTTCGGGAGGAAGCGAGTTTCGCTCGAAGGATATCGCGGCGCGGGAGGTGGAACTATCCGGTGAGTTTATCGATGGCCGAGCGATCGAGTCGGCATGTGGTCCAGTCGGTCATGCGTGCGGCGCCGAGGCTCTCGTAAAAGTCGATGGCGGGTTGGTTCCAATCGAGCACCGCCCACTCCAAGCGTCCGCAATTTTCGTCGCGGGCGATTTGCGCGAGGTGGAGCAAGAGGGCTTTGCCGTAACCGTGTCCACGATGCTCGAGGGAGACGAAGAGGTCTTCGAGATGAATACCTTTACGTCCCACGAAAGTGGAGAAGGTGTAATAGAAAAGCGCGAAGCCGACAGGCTTATCATCGAGCCAAGCAATCACGCATCGTGCCGCGGGGGCGCCGGTAGCGGGGAACAATTGTTTGCGCAGGTCTTCGGCGGTGGCGACCGCCTCGTGCGCGAGTTTCTCGTAGGCCGCGAGCTCGTTGATGAAGCGATGAATTTGGGCTGCGTCGGCGGGGCGGGCTGGGCGAATCTCGAATGACATTGAAAAGAGTAATTGGTTATCGAATACGAACTTCGCGACCGGTGGCGGCGGACTGATAGATCGCGTCGAGAATTTTCTGCACGGCGAGTGATTCGGCGGGTTTCACGTAGGGTTCGGCTTTACCCAACAGCACGTCGATGAAGTGGACCATGCGGTTTTCGTTGGCGAAAGGAGCGGTGGCTTTGATGTGCTCGGTGATGTGCCCCTGCTTGCTGGGCCGAAGGAGGCGAAGGGGATTGAGCATGATACTCGCGTTGGTGCCGAAGACCTGGGAGCCGAAGTAATCGTCGTCGGGCAGATGCGCGGCCCAGGAGGCTTCGAGGAGCACGGTGCGACCGCTCTTCAATTTAATGAGGGCGACAGAAAGATCATCGACATCGAACTTGGCTTTTTTATCGATTTCGCTTTGTCCCCAGTTGCCGCCTCCTTTGCCCCGGGGACCGAATTGGGCGTAGGTTTGGCCGGAGACCGCGGCGGCATCGAATTCGCCCATGAGGAAGAGCGCACGGTCGAGCGCATGCACGCCGATGTCGTAGGTGCAGCCACCGCCGGCGAATTGTTTCTGGGTAAACCAGGAGCCGATGCGGGGAATGCCACTGCGGCGGGTCCAGGCGGTCTTGGCGTGGTAGACCTCGCCGAGTTTACCTTGGTTGATGAGGTGGCGAGCGGTTTGGACCTCGGGGCTGAATCGCATATTTTGGCCGACCATCAAGGTGACTCCACGTTGTTTGGATTCGGCGACGAGTTTGGCGGCATCCTTGGCATTGGTGGCCATGGGTTTGTCGACCATGACGTGTTTGCCGGCGCGGAGGGCGGCGAGACCGACGGGAGCGTGGAGGTAATTCGGCAGGGCAACGGAGATGACATCGATATCCGAGCGCGCGAGGAGGGTTTTATAGTCGGTGACGAGTTCCGGAATATTAAACGTGTCGGCGGCTTCCTGGCCGCGAGTTGCAGAAACTTCGGCGAGGGCAACGACGTTGGCGGCGGGGTGTTGTTGAAAGCTACGGATGTGATCGAGACCGATCGCACCCGCGCCGATAACGGCGACGTTGAAAGAGGTTTGCGGGGGGCGCATGGGGTGGGCGAGTTTAATTGATCAGGCTTTGCCCCAGTCGCGGAGTTGCTGGAGCGATCGCCGCACCGACTCGAGGGGGGCGTGGTTGTATTGTTCGACTTCGATGACATACCACTCGATCGAGTCGACGGACTCGGCGGCCGTGAAAACGGAGGCAAAATCAACGGGACCGGAGCCGATCTCCTTCTCATCTTTAAGGTGAAGGAGGCTGATGCGACGTCCTTGCTCACGGATGAAGGTCGCGGGGTCTTTGCCGCCGACTTTGAGCCAATACACATCGGCTTCGCAGCCTAGGTTTTGGGGGGCGGAGGCATCGAGCATCCAGTCGAATACGCGGCGGCCTTCGACGAGAGCGATTTCGCCGTCGTGGTTATGAAAGTGAAAATGGAAACCGAGATGGCGGAGACGGTGACCGATCTCGTTGAGGTCTTCGCCAATTTGGCGGCAGGCGGCGGCGGTGCGGTAGTGTGCCTTGGGCCAGAAGGGGCAAATGATGTGTTTGGTGTCGCAGAGGATGGCTTCGTCGATGACACGATTGAACTCGTTGCGCAGGTCGAGGATGCCGACGTGCATGCCGGAGACCTGCAGTCCCGCTGCTTTGATGGCGGCGACGCCAGCGGCGGCGTCTAAGTTGCCCCAGCCGGCGGTTTCGACGCCTTGGAATCCCATCTCGGCGACGGCCTTGATGGTGGAGGCAAAATCGATTTTCGTGTCGTCGCGCAGCGACCAGAGTTGAACGGAGATCTGAGGTTGGGGCATGATGGATGAGCTAGGGAGCTCAACCGGGCGGGGTCAAATCTGCGGAACGACCGATCTATTTAACGTTGGCCTGATGCAGCGCGAGTTCGGCCTGAACGGTGCCGGTGGCGATGCGAGCTTGGTGGCTGAAGTAGTGATCGCCGAGAAGCTGATGGATTGAATCAAGGTGTGCCATGACACCCACCACGGTCTCCTCGGGGGTGAGGGCATTGGTCGCGGGAGTCTCGCCGGGATCGAAGTGGAGGCCAAGGTCGAGTTTGGTGAGAGATTCGGTCGTCGAATTTAGCAGATCGCCGAGGGGGTCGGCGGGGGGATGCTCGGCGAGGGACCTAATGGCGGTGTGGCTCGTCGTGATTCGCTGCAGATTGTGGAGAATGCTGTGCGGAGCGTGGGGTTGTTGGAGGAAGAGTTGCGCGACGAAGAGAGGCTGACTGCGGGTGCGGAACAGGCGGCGGTAGGCGTCTTGGGAGCCCAGCATGCGGAGAAGAGCGGACAATTCCGGGTTGTCGCGGAAATGTAGGGCGGCGCCAGATGAATCGTGAGCGGCGTTATTGACGGCGGCGGCGGCCAAGACATGGCGGAGGGAGCTGGTGGTCACGGTGGCGCGCTCGAGTTGCAGGCCGAGTTGCATGAAATGCCAGCCCGCGTCGTGGAGCATGGTGCGGTCGGCCGCTCCGAGGCAGGCGTTCACGGCATCGAGCACAGTCTGAATGGCAGAAGTCGAAGCGGCGAGGCGAGCCGAACGGGCGATCTTGGTGCGAGCGGCAGGAGACTGCTTGGCGAGATTGGCCAGAGTGGACTGGGCGCGGTTGAGCACATTGCCTGCTTCGGGGCTCACGAATTCGCGTAGTTCCCGGGCGTTGGCATTGGCGGCGCTGACCGAATTGAGCAGGGAACTGGGGTGGTTACTGCCGAGGGTCATGCGCCAAATGAGGTCACTGGTCAGGGTGGTGCGGGGATCGACGCGGGCGGTGATTTTGAGATTCGAATGGCCGGTCGCCTCGAGGAGACCCCGCCAAAGTGGCAACCAACGTCGACGGTCCGAGGAGGGGATCTCTTCGAGTACGACGTCGTCGAGAATATGCAGCATGCGCGCGGTGGATTCAGCGCGTTCGAGATAGCGGCCGAGCCAAAAGAGTGATTCAGCAGCCCGAGAGCTGGGAATGGTGGACTCGGCGATCGCGGTGACGGTCGATTCGTAGTCGGAAAGGGTACCCGCGGTGTCGGCGTCGCCGACGAGAACGATGGCGTCGGCGGTGTTCCCGACTCGGTCGGGAGGGGTATTATCCGAGCCGATGGTCACGAGGCCACCAGGGAGCACAGAAATCTTTGGGCCGTTGGTCAGGACGAACGCGCTGAACTTGAATGGGATGGGCCGCCGTGGGGAGACTTCGAGGGAAAGCGATTTGAGCGGTCGCTGGGCGACGAATGCGTGCGGTGATGCCCGAACGGCGGCGGGGAGCTTGGAGCCTCGGAGGACGAACGGAGGGACCGCAGGTTGATCAGGTCGGGGGGAGTGAGTGGGCAGGAGCTGTAAATCGTCTGCTTGGTCTAGGATCTGATCGATTTGGTCGGTATCGTTGCACAAGTAGGTTTCGACGGAAGGGAGCAGGAGACGTTCGCCAAAGTAGAATCTGGCGAGACGGGGTAGAAATGCATGGAGGGCTCGGTTTTCGGCAACGCCGGCGCCAATGGCATTGGCGACAACCACGTTGCCGGCACGGATGCACTGCATGAGCCCGGGAATGCCCGCAGATTCTCGAGATGTTGAGAAAACGACGGGATCGATGTGCGCGTCGTTGAGGCGGCGATAGATGAGATCGACTCGCTCGAGGCCGGCTACGGTTTTGAAAAAGACGTGATTATCGATAACGAGGAGGTCATCGCCTTGAGCCAAGCGCAGGCCCATCTTGCGAGCGAGGAACGAATGTTCTGAATAAAATGGGTAACGCGGGCCGGCGGTAAGGAAGACCATGTTGGGCTGATGGTCGCGTTGGGGGGCCAGTGACTGAAGCGTGCTGACGAGCTCCAGCGGGAAATTGATGATCGAACGGTAGTCGGGCAGGGCTCGGTAGTAGTCACTCGCTTCTTGGGTGAGGAAGCGGCGATTTTGGATCGCATAGCTGAGTCCCACCGGGGCGTTGGTGTGGGTATCATGGAACGCCCAACCTGAGGCGGTTTTGACGAGATCAAACCGAATGAGGGAAGCGGGGTTGGCGTTGTCGGGGGTAAGGCCGATGCTGGGGCGCCGAAAGTAAGGGTCGGCGAGGGTGATGTCTGCGGGAATCACGCCGGCGCGGAGGGCTTCTTGTTCTCCGTAGAGGTCGGACAGGTAGGCGTTGATCAAGCGGGCCCGCTGGCTGACGGCTGATTTTAGCCGTTCCCATTCTTGAGGGGGAATGACCAGAGGAGTGGGTTCCAGGCTCCAGAAAGTGGAATTGGAGGCGCCTTGGGCAGGGTTGAGATCCGTTAAGCCGGCGTCACGGACCGAGAGTTTAAGTCGGTTTCGCAACGCTCGGAGTTGAGCGGAAGGAATGGTTGGGAGCGAGCGATGACGGGGAGGCACGGGAGAAAAGGGAGTAGAGCGGACTCTGGGCTCGGATCAAGATCGACGTGAGGCACTGATTGAGAGAAGGCAAATCTCCGTGGTTGCTAATCGCGGAGATCGTCGGCACATCTCAGTGTTTATAGTTATGTTTAAGAAGATCATTGCGGCGTTGCGTGGATCTACTTCGCCGGCCCCAAAGGGCGGAGAGAAGAGTTCCAGTCCAACCAAGAACCCCCCAGAAAACTCTCCGAAGAAGCGTGGCCAGGACGGCCGTCGCAGTGATGGACCGAAAGCCGAAGGCGAACGTCGCCCACGCAAGCGCCGGGAGGTTGGCCCGAAACCGGAAGGCGGCGGTGAGGAACGTCCGCAACGGGAACCCAGTAGTGAGGGTAGTCGCGAAGGAAATCGTGGAGGCGAGGGCAGGCCGCGTAGCGATCGTCCACGGGGAGACCGTTCGCGGGGCGACCGGACTCGGGGAGCGAGAAACCGAGGTGGTCCCAATGATCGGTCGAGTGCACCAGTCCGCGAGCGCCCGAAGCGTGATGATTTTGAGCATCCGCACAGTGAGTCGATCAAGCCGAAAACCCCGGTAGATATTCCACCACAGGACACCGCATTTTCGAAAATCGGATTGAACGATGCTTTAGCGTTCTCGGTAGCGCAAAAAGGCTATGAAGAGCCGACCCCGATTCAGGCGCAGTCGATCCCGTTGATTTTGGAAGGCCGCGACGTCATCGGCTCGGCTCAAACGGGCACGGGCAAGACGGCCGCGTTCGCATTGCCGATCTTGCAGAAACTGGGCTCGCACGGGAAAATGCGTTGCTTGGTGCTAGAACCGACTCGCGAGCTGGCATTGCAGGTGGAGGAGGCGTTTCAGGAGTATTCGAAGTTCACCGATCTCACCACGACCATCATTTACGGGGGAGTTGGATACGGAAAACAGCGCGAAGATTTGAAGCGCGGAGTGGATATCTGTGCGGCGACGCCGGGCCGTTTGTTGGACCTTTTGGAAGACGGCACTACCCATCTGAATGATATCGAGATTCTGGTGTTGGACGAAGTGGATCGCATGTTGGACATGGGTTTCTTACCGGATGTGAAGCGGATCGTGCAGCGTTGCGCGAAGAACCGTCAGACCTTGTTTTTTACGGCGACGATTCCGCCTGAAATCGCATCGTTGGCGGATTGGGCTTTGTCTAATCCGGTGGAGGTGAAGATCGGCGTGCAACGTCGGCCGGCGGAAACTATTTCGCATGCGTTCTACCCCGTGGTGGCATCACAGAAGTTCGACCTGTTGCTCGAGCTCATGCGTCGCACGGACTTTAAAAGTGTGCTCGTATTTACGCGCACTCGGATGGGGGCGGATCGCATTGCTCGCAGATTACAAAAAGAGAAACATACGGTCGCCGTGATGCACTCGGATCGGAGTCAGCGCGAGCGAGTGGAAGCATTGCAGGGCTTCAAGTCCGGCAAATTTGAGGTGCTGGTTGCGACGGATATCGCGGCTCGGGGGCTCGATATCGCGGGCGTATCTCATGTCATTAATTACGATGTGCCCGAGAATGCAGAAGACTATGTGCATCGCATTGGTCGCACTGGGCGGGCGCAATCCACGGGGGACGCGTTCACGTTGGTGACGGAAGACGATGTGCGGAACGCGCGATCAATTGAGCGCTACGTTGGTTCAACGATTAAGCGCGAGAAGATCGATGATTTCGATTACATCTATTCGGCCCTGTTTGATGCAGCGGCAATCGAGGAAGCTGCTCCGGTGAAGCCGAAGAGTCGCCTGATGCGTGGCATGCGTCGTTAATTTTTCGACTAATAGTGGGGTGGAATTGTGGTCGTTTCGTTGCGACGGAACGGCTTATTCTATTTCTCCATTAACCTGATGAAACTAGAAATTCCGGACCGCGAGTTTGGCGGCTACATTTTCGATCTCGATGGGACTCTCATTGATTCCATGCCGGTGCACTACCGAGCATGGGATGCGGCGATGAGGGAGGTTGGAATTGAGGGGCCATTGGATGAGGAGTTGTTTTATTCGTTGGGCGGCGTGCCTACTCCGATAGTCGCGGTGAAAATGGCTGAATATTATGGCATCACGGTTGATGCGGATGCAGTTGATCGCCGCAAAGAGGCGCTATTCGCGTCGATGATGGCCGAGGTTGAGGTGATCGAGGAGGTTGTTTCATTTGCCCGTGAAGTTGCTCAGAGGTATCCCGTCGCCATCGCTACCGGTGGGGCGGTCGAAGTCGCTTTGCCAACCATCAGGAACGCGGGTTTGAGTGATCTTTTTGCTGTGGTGATCACCCCGGCAGATGTGGCACCAGGACGTGGAAAACCAGCCCCAGATATGTTTTTAGAAGCGGCGAGAAGGATGGGGGTGCCGCCGGAAGACTGTTTGGTGTTCGAGGATGCAGTGCCAGGGATCGAAGCAGCGAAAGCCGCTGGGATGGGAGTCGTCGTCGTCCCCCGTCGCGGATAGCTAGTTCGAAGACCAGAAGACAGCGCCTCGAGGCGATTTACTCCGCTGAGTCGTAGCGGCGGATCTGGACCTTGTCTCTCACTTTTAAACCCGCGGTTTCGGCGGCGTTGGCCGAATTTCGGGAAAGCCAGTAAAAGCCGTCGGCGTTCGGGAAAATAACCCATTGGCCTTTTTCGACGCTGCTGAAATCTTTGCCGGATCGAACTCGGTAGGTTTTACCGTCCACCGTCATTTCGAACCAAAGTCCGGATCCGAGGCCGATCTGAACGAGATCCTCGGGTTGGATATTGAGCCAAACGTTGCCGTAGATGGCGGAGATCTCCGTGACTTCGGCCTCCAGTCCGCGACGATCTGAATCGATCGTGATTTTCGAAGGGACTGGTTTCGCAGGATGAGTGGCATCGAATGGTTCATTCGATTTTGCTGCTGGGGGGAGAGCATTGCGTCCGCGCTCGAGCCAACGGTCCATCGCCCGGATAGCGAAGAGTCTTTCGGCTTGGTTTACGTTGATGTGCCCATCGCGATCGATCCGAAAGAGAGCCGGAGACGTGATCGCGGGGTTGGGCAATTGATTGACCTGGCGAACGTAAGCGGTGGGGCCGGAGATCTCGGAGCGATTGGAAACAAAAAGAAGTGGAACCGCCGGTGCTATCGACACGCCGCTGGAGCCGTTATTTTCGCGAAGATCTAGGGCCGCGCCGATCGCGATTAGACCATGACAGTGAGGGCCTCCTCGTTCGGAGAGAAGGGTAGCGATCGTTCCGCCCATGGAGTCACCTTTCACGATCACTTGTTTTGGCGTGCCGTAATTCTCCGAAATGTAGGAGTTTAGGTTGTCGAGATCGAAAATTGCGTCCGCGACGATGATACCGTTGCGACGGTAGCTTGTTTTTGCCACCATCCACCCCTCGTTCAGAAGAGTCGCATAGGCGGCCTGTGGGGGAAAAAGATCTGCGACAAGTGGGGCTGATTCGGGACGATAACCGTGGGCAATTAGTAGTAACTTCTCGTTCCATTTTTTGTCGGGTGATGGAGATGCGATAGCGAACTGTGCTCCTTCAATCTCGCCGCGTTCCAGTGGGGCTGCGGCGAGGTAGGCTGTCATTCCGATAAGAAACCCGACGAACATGAAGTGGCACCGCTTGATCCGCATTATTTAGAGTTATTTCGCTTTTGTGACAAAGTCGATTGGTGTTGTTTCTTCGAAATGAAACTCATCGATTTGGTTAATCCGTCCGTTTTGACCCAGCCTGTTTACGAACCGGGGCGGCCGATAGATGACGTCGCGCGCGAGCTCGGATTAGACCCCGCGGGGGTGATCAAACTGGCATCGAATGAAAATCCGTTGGGGAGTTCACCCCAAGCCTTGGCAGCGATGCGGCAAGCTTTGGAGCGGGTGGCGCTCTATCCTGATGGCGGGTGTGGGGTGTTGCGACACACTCTGGCCAAGAAATTTGATGTCACCGCTGAACAGATCGCAGTGGGAAATGGATCGAATGAGCTACTGGAGCTCTTGGGGCACTTATTCCTTCGGCCGGGCGATGAGGTGGTCATGGGCACTCCAGCGTTTATCGTCTACAAGCTGGTGACGCTTCTTTTTGGCGCGAAACCGATAGAAATCCCGTTGGTAAATCACGTGCATGACCTGGATGCCATGGCGGCCGCAATTACGCCGGCGACTAAGCTGGTTTGCCTGCCAACGCCCAATAATCCGACCGGAACGACTAATCCGCCGGCCAAATTGCGGGAATGGGCGCTTTCGCTACCTGATCATGTTGTTTTGGTTATCGACGAGGCCTATGGCGAGTATTTGGAAGATTTGGTCGATTGGAACCCCCTCATCGCCGCGGGTCGGAAAGTAATTGTCCTACGGACATTTTCCAAAATCTATGGGCTGGCGGGACTGAGAATTGGGTTCGCCCGAGCTTCTGCGGCAATGGCAGGTCTGTTGCAGCGGGTGCGACAGCCCTTCAACGTGAACTCATTGGCTCAGGCGGGGGCGATCGGAGCGACGACCGACGATGAGTGGGTTCGATCTTGTCGGCTCTCAAATTCCGAGGGATTGGCACAATTGAGCCGTGGGCTGACCGAACTAGGCTTAGAGTTTGTCCCTAGTTTTGCTAATTTCCTCCTCGTCAAGGTGGGTGATGGCGCCGCGGTTTTTAAGTCCCTTCAGCAGGTCGGGATTATCGTGAGGCCAGTGGCGGCATACGGCATGCCAGCATGGATCCGTATTACCATTGGTAATCCGGATGAAAACGTTCGAGTGCTAGGCGCACTTCGTTCCCTGTTGGTAGAGAACTTGTCTTGTTAAGCTGGAGGTGGGTTACCCCGATTGTCCCCTTAGTTTACTTGCGATGTCATCGAGCAGAATATTCCGATCTTCAATAAACATGAACCTGTCATGTCCGAGCCGATTATAGGCCATTTGCATGAGTCCCGGGGATGGTCGGCGCATTTTCATGAGTTTTCGCAAATTATCGCCAAGATCTGGCGAATCAGGCTCGGATAAATCGAATTCGATTAGTTGAGCGAGTGCGGTTTGGTTCAGGGGATCGCTTTTTACCGCGTGAGCAAGAACTCGCCTCGCTTCGGCCTTCGCACCCACCGATTTGAGTCTTTTAGCCACTGCGACCAAGTTGTCAGCTCTGACGGTCTTTAGATTGAGAAAACTATCGAGGTAAAGGCTCGCGGATTCGCGATCTCCGAGAGCATAATTTGCAATTGCTCGCAACCCATTGAACACCGGAGCGAATTGAGATTCCCACTCGGGGTATGATTCAATTAAAGCCCGCGTTCGGACCACCGCAGACTCGTAGTTCCCGGCAACAATCTCGGACTCGACCAACATTAATGCAGGACCTTGGAGGGGAATTTCCGATTCTTTTGCATGGGAGAATACGATTTGGGCGATCGCTGGGCGGCCGGTGTTGGCGGCGAAATCGCCTAAAACGAGCATGGCTTGCGAAGATGCCCCAAAATCTCGAACGAATTGACTGACTTCCTTTTCCAGTGAGGAGTCATCACCGGAGGCTTCGTAGGAATAAAGCAAATCTACTCTGGGCTGATAATGCTGGGGGAAAGCTAATCTTCGCAGGAGGCTGGTCCGGCGGGCGGTATCCGACAGGGAATGCTCAAGCTGCCACCCGACTAAAGAACGGTAGAGATTCGGGTCAGCAGGGAACTCTTTAGCCAACTGTTCGATTAAGACGAGAGCTAGATCCTTGTAGCCCCGCTCCCATTCGATTGTCGCAAGCAGGTATCGACCGTCCCTTGACGTAGCTAGGCCAAATTGGCTCAAAACCTCTTCGGCTTGATCAAAGTTGCCCCGATAAATATAAGCGGTAGCGAGGGACGAGGCTAAAAGCTCTTCCGCTCTGTTCAGGCCGGATCGGTTGGTTTCATCCGAAGAGGCATCTGGTAAAAGACCGTTTGCGAGTGTGATGACTTTTTCGTCTCGCTTGAGCCGGAACAGGAAAGCCAACGTTTTCTCCAAATAATCGGACTCAGCCGCATGGAACTCCATGCCGTCCAGCAGGGTTGTTTCGGCCAGATCATTTCTTCCGGCTGCCACGAACATGTCTGCAAGTAGGGTTCGGCCCTTAAGGTTGGCGGGTGATCGGGCGAGGCCTACTCGGATTTGATGAAATGCTTGAGAGAAATTACCATTTTCGAGCCCTTTGACCGCGTTTTCAACATAGCTGTCTCCCCGAGCTTGAGAGTAACGCTCCCAATAGGGGGGATAGAGGCGATCAAGAACGGAAATGTTATTTAAATCGTTGTTGATTCGATCATTTAAATAAAGTGCTAGACCGCCACCGAGATAGGCCGAAACAGAGAGGGTCAAAATCCAGACGGCCAATTTTACGGGAAAAATCTGAATCTTCATCCCGTCCTTGGAGTTGAGCAGATATAGAGGCAGAAGCTTCCGGTAACCTGTCAGATACTTAATCTGTTCTGTCGCGGATGAACGCTCATGGAGTTCGTTAATTTTTTGCGTCATCGGTAATTTTAGGGGTCTTCACGGAATAGAGTGGGTGATTTTGATGACCAATTTCGTAACCAGTTAACAGATAGCAGCTAAGAAGAAATTGTTGCTGGTGGAGTCATTTATCGTCGATTCTAACGCTTCTGCTTCTACTAGAGCTGCTTCCCAAATATTTTATTCCACCCTACCCACAATAAAACGTGAAGACCCACTTTTAGGCTGAACGTGAAGGAGTTGGAGGCTTTCTGATTTCAAACATTTTGCAATTACGGTCTTGCCAAACCGATACACGGCGGGGAGCTTCGTCTTCTTCAGGTCATTGGTCGTATCTGGCACGGATGGCGCTTAAAAAACCTAATCTCTGTCTAGAATTTCCTTCCATCGAAGACGAGCAAACTCTTTGATACCTGAACTTATCACTCCAAATCTATGAAAAAATTAATCACAACTGTAGTTATCAGCACGTTGGTCATCGGCCAATCGATGGCTGCACCGTTTATGGCGGTCGGAAGCAGTGCGGAAATCTTTGTCACGGCAACAGCGGGTATTACCTTCAATGACAACGTGACACTCGGCAGCGACTTCGTCGCGGCGGGACAGACGGACCCGAACAATCCGATTCGAGATGAAACCATCTTTCGCTTCGCTCCCGGACTGTCCTATGAGTTCGGAAAGAACGCGCTGTTGAGCGGTAATCTCCGCTACGTCGAAACGTTTGATTCTTACAGCGATAGTTCAGACCTAGACACTAATCTCTCAGATGTCGCGTTCGAGGCGAAACATG
>Ga0222654_1000146_pt1 | contig 60949 bp, 43 predicted proteins | sample AntAcemetagen421_FD_179805 | JGI IMG/M metagenome (GOLD analysis project Ga0222654, IMG submission 179805) | Saline water microbial communities from Ace Lake, Antarctica - #421 | ecosystem: Environmental > Aquatic > Non-marine Saline and Alkaline > Saline | place: Antarctica: Ace Lake...
TCTTTATGATCCTATTTATGGGGGCCTGTGCTGGATCCACTAGTGGTGGAATTAAATTTATCCGACACCTTACCTTCGTGAAAAATGCCACTTTGGAATTTAAGCGAATTGTACACCCGCGTGCAGTGATTCCTTTGAAAATTAATGGCGAACGCGTTGCCGGAAAAGTAATCACCCATATAATGAATTTCTTACTATTGTACCTGATGATTTTTGTTTTGGGTTCAATTGTAATGTCCATTGCTGGTTATGATCTTATTACCTCTTTTGGTGCCGTAGCCACCGCCATGGGTAATGTTGGACCTGGAATAGGTAGGGTAGGGCCAGTCGATAATTTTGCTTTCTTTTCGCCTTTCGCTAAACTATTTCTTAGTTTTTTAATGTTGTTGGGTAGGTTAGAACTCTTTACTATATTGATTTTATTTACACCGTATTTTTGGAGAGCCAATTAATAGAAATAATTAACGCATGAATCCAACAATTATATCAGTGTTTACTGCAAGAAATTTGGGTTACGAAGGAAATCCAGCAGCAGTGGTACTTACAAGAAAACCATTGGAAGATCAGGAGATGCAGCAACAAGCTACAAAACTGGGTATGCCGGCTACCTCTTATATTTTTATTGATAAAAATGAAAACTACCATGTGAGGTGGTTTGCTCCTGATGAAGAGATTAACTTATGTGGTCATGGAGCTGCAGCCTCAGGAATATTTCTTTCCAAATACCTTAAGAAACCGGAAATAACGCTTCATTACAAGGAGGGGGAAATTAAAGTCAAGATTTCAAAGGATACCTTTTCCATGCGTCTGGAAGCCATTCCTGTTTTAAAACTTCTCCCTGAATGCCCATTACCTTTGAAAGAGGGATTAGGGATTCCGATTTTGGCCATTTACGAAACGGGAAACAAGCACCTAATACTAACGGATTCTGAGTATTCTGTAAAAAACATGAATCCTGATTTTGAGCGTTTAAGGGAGTCAGAAATATTTGGATATGCCATTACAGCACCTGGAGATAGGGTGGATTTCGTTAGCCGAACCCTGATACCACACGTTGGTCAATTGGAAGATTTTGCCACAGGGTCTTCACATGCCATGCTGGTACCTTTTTGGTCAGACAAGCTCAATAAAAGTGAAATGGTAGCAGATCAGTTAAGTAAAAGAGGAGGAAGGTTTATTTCCAGTATTTCTGGCAATGAGGTTGTACTCTCAGGAGAGTTCGAGATGCAAGAGTAAGGTTTATTCACCTTCTAAAACATTTAAATTTGAGATAAAAATATTTGTACTCTAAACCTGTATTGTTGGAGAATAGGGACTTTCCTTGGTTTTAAGATTGCCTCTCCAAACGTATTGAATTTTCAGGATTTGAACACGCAATATTTGAATTATTGAATCCTTCTAGGTTAAGGTTTAATTTTTTCATGACAAACTGTCAAATCGGAAGGAATGATTTTCATTATTTCAATAATCCATAGCAATATTTAAAAGAATTCATTTTTTAAGGTTTTTCCAATATAATTTTCTCTCCTTGGTATAATTATTGCTTTTTTATTTTGCGATGTTTAAGTAAATCTAATATTGACAAAATATATATACAATGGAATATCGTAAAATTCTCATCAAATATGGTGGGAATGCAATGATCAGTGAAGATCTTAAGATTGGTATTGCCCAAAAGTTGAAAGTGTTGCAAGATCATGGTATCCAGGTAGTGCTGGTGCATGGTGGTGGGCCTTTTATCAATAAGTCTTTGGCTGATGCGGGAATAAAATCTGAATTTTTTGATGGTCACAGACACACCAGTCTAGAGGCCATGTCGTGCATTGAAAAAACCCTAAAGGGAGAAGTGAATAGCTCTATTGTTAATTTATTAAATAAACAAGGGCTTAAAGCGGTTGGGCTTTCAGGTAAAGATGGTAAATTGGCTATTGCTCAGAAAAGATGGCATACAGGGGCAAATGAAAATGGGGAACAGCATAAAGTAGATTTGGGCCAAGTAGGGGATATTGTTAAAGTTAATCCACTTTTAATAGAAACATTGTTAGAAAATAAGTTCTCTCCAGTAATCACTTGCATTGCTTCAGATGAAGAGGGCAATGACTACAATATTAATGGGGATGTTTTTGCAGGTAAAATTGCTGCTGCAATTGAAGCAGATGCCTACATTGTATTGACTGATGTTGACGGGCTTTACAAGGAATACCCCAATCCAGAATCTATTATTAAAGAGATAGATACAGCCTCCATTCCAAAATATTATGGGGAGGTTATTTCAGGAGGAATGATACCTAAAATTGAATCCTGTGTTTCGGCTGTTCAGTCCGGTGTTAAGAAAGCTGTAATTTTAAATGGCACACGTCCGGAGCAAATTATAGATTATATCATTCACCAAATTTCATTAGGTACAACAATTAAACTTTAAGCATGCATATTTCGAACGAGTATTTGTACGAGGAAGACAAGAAAAATTATTTACCTACATTCAAGCGCTTTCCCTTAGCATTTATCAAAGGCAAAGGGAGCCGGTTGTGGGATGCAGATGGAAAGGAATACATTGATATGCTTGCAGGAATTGCCGTTAATAATCTGGGACATTGTCACCCTAAGGTGGTGAGGGCTATTCAAGATCAGGCTGCGGAGTTAATTCATATTTCCAATTTCTTTGTAAGCCCTCCTCAGGTAGCACTTAGCAAATTGTTGGTTGATTTAACCAAATTGAAACATGTTTTTTTGACAAATAGTGGTGCTGAATCAGTAGAAGGAGCGATTAAAATTGCAAGGAAATATGCCAGTAAAAACAATAGAGGTGGAGGGATTATTTCAATGGAAAACTCCTTTCACGGCCGTACCCTTGCAACCATTGCTACTGGTCAGAAAAAATACCAAAAGGGTTTTGCCCCTATTCCTTCAGGTTTCTATCAAGTTGCATTCAATGATTTGAATGCATTAAAAGCGGCAATTAGTGATCAAATAGCAGCTGTAATCCTTGAACCCGTTCAAGGGGAAGGTGGAGTAATTCCGGCTGACAAGAAATATTTGCAAGGAGTAAGGAAGCTATGTGATGAAAACAATGTCTTACTTATTTTTGATGAAATTCAATGTGGTATTGGTCGAACGGGAAAATTGTTTGCTAAAGAGCATTTTGATATACAACCAGACATAATGACTCTGGCTAAAGGATTAGGAGGGGGCATGCCGGTAGGTGCATTTTTATGCAATGAAAAGGTAGGAAACGCGATAGACTACGGAGATCATGGCACCACTTTCGGTGGAAACCCCCTAGCATCCGCTGCTTCATTGGCTACTCTCAAAGCCATCTTGGAAGAAGGTTTGTTAGAAAGATCCCTCAAAAAAGGAGAATGGATAATGAATACCATCAGGTCATGGTCTAAAGACCATCCGATGATCAAAGAAGTTCGGGGGTTAGGATTAATGATAGGCATACAGTTGGATAGACCGGCAGCGCCAATAGTAAAGGCACTTCTAGACGATGGAATCATCGTCAATGGGACAGCAGAATCAGTAATACGCCTTGTGCCACCACTTAATATCCCGGATGAAGACGTGGAATTAGCCTTGAACAAGTTGAAGTCAATAATAGAATCAATCGAGCAAAATGAGAAATCATAAATATAAAGTTAGTATAGTAGGTGCCTCGGGTTATACTGGTTCTGAGCTAGCGAGAATCTTAATCAATCATCCCGAAGTAGATATAGTAAGCATAACCTCTGAAAGCCATAAAGGCAAGCGGTTTTCAGATTTGCATGGTCAGTTTTCAGGTATTATTGATTTTGAATTGATTAGCGCAGATGATGTGGATATAAATGACGTGGATGTGGTATTTCTTGCCCTTCCCCATGGTGTGTCTATGGAATTTGTAAAGCGTTGGGCAGATGAAGGAGTTAAGATTATAGATCTATCTGGGGATTTCAGGCTTTCAAGTCCTGAAGTTTATGAAGATTGGTACAAAAAAGACCATACGTTTCCTAGTGGTTTTGAGAAAGCTGTTTATGGAATGCCTGAGCTTTTTTCGGATGCGATCAGTTCAGCGACACTTGTTGCGAATCCAGGTTGTTATCCTACTGCTTCTATTTTAAGTCTTGCCCCATTATTTGCGGCGGGAATAGCAATCCCAGGAGGAGCGATCATAGATGCGAAATCTGGCGCTACAGGAGCAGGAGTAAAGGCCAGTAATACCACCCATTTCTCTAATGTTAATGACAATTTTAAAGCATATGGATTAGGTAACCACAGACATACAGTGGAAATTCAGGAACAGCTTTCGTTTTTAATGAAAAAATCAGTTATTTTACAGTTTACTCCCCATCTTTTACCAGTGGATAGAGGAATTCTTGCAACATCTTATTTGTCTGTAGACAAAGAAATGGATCAGGAAAAGCTAACATCACTTTACAAGGACTTTTATAAAAACAAACCCTTCGTAAGGTTGCGAAATCAAGCGCCTTCAATTAAGGAAGTTAGAGGTAGTAATTATGCTGATATTTATCCGTTTTGGGATGACAGGACGAAAAGAGCAATCGTGATTACTGCAATCGATAATTTGGTAAAAGGTGCAGCTGGTCAGGCTGTACATAATATGAATATTATGTTGGGATTAAACGAATCCATTGGTCTTTATCAGGTTCCAATGCAACCATAAATTAACAAATGTAATGATTAAAAATATTACCAGTGTAAAAGGAATAAAATGTTGGGGAGCTCATTCAGGTGTTAAATCCATGAAAAGAGACTTGGCCATCATTTTTTCGGAAGTTCCAGCAGCAGCTGCTGTTACGCTTACGCAGAATAAAGTTCAGGCTGAACCTATCAAGGTAACCAAAAGAAATCTTGCCAATAATAGAGCCCAAGTCATCGTTTGTAATGCAGGAAATGCCAATGCTTGTACTGGAGAGCAAGGAAGGAAAGGAGCCGAAGCAATGGCAGATACAGTGGCCGCTGCTTTAAATATTTCTCCTGATGATGTCATTGTCGCCTCTACCGGATTAATTGGCGAGCCATTCCCTACCGAAGAAGTAGTAGAAGGAATAATAGCAACCGTTCCAAAACTATCTAACGATGCAAAAGCTGGTTCTTTTCTAGCCAATGCCATTTTAACAACCGATACCTTTGCAAAGGAAGGTTTTGTTGATTTTGAGTGGGAAGGAAAAACCATATCCATAGGGGGAGTTGCAAAAGGATCAGGAATGATCCATCCCAATATGGCAACGATGCTCTCTTTTTTAGCCACAGATATCGCTATTGACGAAAAATTGCTTCAAAAGACGCTAAAATATTGTGTAGATAGGTCTTTTAATATGATTACTGTAGATGGTGACACCTCTACCAATGATATGGTCGCTATATTGGCCAATGGGATGGCTGGGAATAATAAAATCACCCAGGAAGATGACCCGCTCCATATATTATTTAAGGAAAAACTTGCTGAATTATTAATCCACCTTGCCAAGCTAATCGTTTCTGATGGCGAAGGGGCATCAAAATTCATTGAATACAGAGTGTCAAAAGCCATTTCGGAAAATGCAGGTATGAAGCTTGTAAGAGCTATCTCAGACTCTACTTTGGTGAAAACAGCTATGTTTGGACGCGATCCCAACTGGGGCAGAATTATCGCTGCTTGTGGCAATGCCGGGATTAGCTTTAATTATAAAAAAGCCAACCTGTCCTTAGGTGATGCAGACAGTCAGGTGCTGGTGCTCTTAAAAGGGGTCCCTACCAAGTTTGATAAAAACTATATGAAAAAGTTGCTCAGGGAATCTCACATTAAAGTACACCTTGAACTTAATACAGGCAAACAAGAAGCCACAGGTTGGGGGTCTGACCTCACAACAGATTATGTTATGTTTAATTCGGTATACTCTACCTGATAGAAAAACAAAGCCCCTAAAAATTTCTTAGAGGCTTTGTTTTTTGTTTTTGAATTCAATAATCAAATGACTTTTCTGTAGGTCATAACAGCACTTTATAAGCTACCTTAACTTATTTTTGCAGGTTTATAGGTTTATATTCCTGTTTCCCTTCTTTATTGATCTTTATTTTTTACCTAATAATTATTCCCTCTAATTACATAGGTCACTCTGGCTCCAAGAAAAGCCATCTGGTAAGGTGAAGCTCCAGATTGCAGGTACCTAAGACTTAATTCTAACCGGTTAAATACATAGCCTATTTCAGCTGCAAAGGCAAATTGAATGTCCTTGGCAGAATAGGTGCCTACAATATTTTTATCAATATTAGGATAAGGTATTAATAATACCAAACCTATTGAACGCCTCATTTTTTAAAAAGACTGATTCTTTTACAATTTCTATGTATAACGCCAATTTACATTAATCGTATAATATTTTTTTAGACTAATTTATTCAATTAAGGACTATCGACTTTTTATATTTCTAAGGAAAAATATACTGTTCATAGTATAACCTAATCAACAATTTTTTAAATTAAGAGGGTGATTTAATTATAGGTAAAATATTATGAACGTCAAATGTCTTTTAAGTTTACTTTGTTTATTTGTAATCATCATTTCTTGTAAGCAAGGAGATGGGAACAATGCTATTTCAGAAAACAATTGGCTGGTACCCGATAGTATTAAAATCCTACAAAATCCTGTCATGGATGATAAAATGTTGGATAATGGGAAAGCGCTTTTTCGGATATATTGTTCGACTTGTCATGGACTAGGAGGTAGGGGAGATGGTGCAGCAGGTCAGGCTATGGGGAGTCAACCTGCAGATTTACTTTCTGAAGGCGTTCAGGACCAGACGAATGGAGAATTGTTTTATAAAATCACTAAAGGGAAGGTCGCAATGCCCTCTTTCCAGGAACTGCTATCTGAAGAACAACGGTGGTATTTAGTGGGCTTTATCAAAAACCTTACCCAATTCTCAGAAAAAGAGTTGGATCAAAAGGTACCGGAATCTCTTGTTCCTGATATTGATATTGAATATTTCACTAAAGTTGTTCCAAGAGCAGTCAGGATATGGAAGGGTCCGAATAATTACCTGTGGTATGCTACCATTGATGGAGAGATTTATAAGTTACCCATAGAAAACCCCCATCAACTTGAAAAAATTCTTGAGGTTTCAGATCATGGAATCGGCAGATTACAAGGAGCTACCATGCATGGTGGGGAGTTGTACTTAAGTGGGAATATTCGGGTGAATGATAACAAAGGTACTCAAGGCAGAATGGTTAGGATAAGCTGGGATAGTGCAGGTAATGCCAAGTCAGAAGTCGTATTTACCACTGAAGAATATGGGACTACAAATACGCCCTTTGACCATGGTTGGTCTGCCTTACAAGTGAGTGTTGATGGAAAATATATTTTCGTAGTGAGCGGTAGCCGAACGGATCATGGAGAGATTCAAGATAACCTGGGAGCTTACCCTAATTCCCGAGATGTGGCACTTACTTCAAAAATTTTCCGGATTCCAATTGATGCAGTTAATTTGCTATTACCAGACAACCTTGAGTTTCTAAAGGAAAAGGGTTACTTATATGCAGAAGGGCTTAGAAATGCCTATGATCTTGCCTTAGATGAAGAAGGGAGACTTTTAGCGGTTGTCAATTCAGGAGATTATGACCAAAATGATGACATGTTTTGGATAAGAGAGGGGCACCATTATGGCTATCCGTGGATTATGGGTGATTTAGAATCTCCCCAGCAATTTTCAGATTGGATACCTGATCTTGGTAAAGATCCATTTTTAAACGCAGGTGCTGCAGCCTGGCCTGATGACTTCTACAATGATCCTACGTTTCCGAAAAAGCCTCAAGGTGTTGATTTTGGTAAAAGCATAATAAATTATGGACCTGATTCAGATAAATTTAGGGATGAAACCACTGGGGAGGTGCAAGATGCATCTAATTTGGGAGTTGGAATGCGGACTTTTACACCTCATTCTTCGCCACTTGGCCTTGTTCTGGACAATGACCAAGCCTTGCCAGGGAGATTTAAAGGTAAAGCCTTTGTCGCCAGATATACCAACGGTCAAAAATCAGCCTTGATGCAGCCTTTCACTAAAAATGGTGAAGATTTGCTGCTGCTTGATTTGAAATACCTTCCGGAAGAAGAAAATTTTCAGTTAAATGCCCATCGGGTAGCCAAAGGCTTTTCCCAACCTGTGGATGCCGTATTGGTAGATGGTTTCCTGTACGTAATTGAATATGGAGGAAGAGAACGAGGCGGAAATATTTGGAAAATGTCATTTAATCCTAATTCTTATTAAAGATCGTATACAGTGTGTAAATCGTCGAACTAAAAGTATTGGATCTCCCTACTTTACAAATATTTTTTTTAATTAATCCTGATAGTTAAAAAAAAATATAAATAAATCACTTATACTTTTGTAAAATAATTATTATCTCTATCTTTGTGTTATTAATTCGAAAGGATTGATATCTGTATTACCTTAACAATGGAGTTGGCGATGGTTTCATCGCAGGTTCAAATCCTGCTAATACAACTGGTTATTTTGGGTTTATTGTTAATTGACTTAAGCTATGGAAAGATTTTCATAGCTTATTTTTTTATGTCTATAAAAACTATAAAATTAGGCATTATCTTTTACTTTAATTGAAGCGCATACCGAAAAGGGTTGGGGCCTGTCGTTGTCAAGCCCATTATCTATTTGGTTTAAGCCAAAAAAAACAAGGTTTCTGAATTCAGAAACCTTGTTTTAAAAGTTACTTGTTTTAATAATAAAATTGAATGGATTAATAGCCCAGAATTTTCATCATGTCCTTGCTTTCTTGTTCTGGAGCAAATAAACGATGTCGAATAGTGCCATCTTTATTTCTGTCAATGATCACATGTTTTGGGGCTGGTATTAGGCAATGTTGGATTCCGCCATACCCTCCCAATGACTCCTGGTAAGCTCCAGTATGGAAAAAGCCAATATATTGTTGATTGCCTTTTTCTCTTTTTGGCAGATAGATGTTGAATTGATGAGATTCTGAATTATAGTAATCCATACTATCACAAGTCAAGCCTCCCAGTGAGATGTTATGGTATTCCTTGTCCCAATTATTAATTGCCAGCATGATGTATTTCTGATTTAAACCCCAACTATCCGGCAGTTGGGTAATAAAAGAACCATCAATCATGTACCATAGCTCCTTATCATTTTGTAATTTTTCATCTAGAATGGAATACAATACAGCACCACTTTCACCCACAGTGTAGCTACCAAATTCTGTAAAAATATTTGGTTCGACGGTGTTTTTCTTGGCACACATCCATTTGATATTTTTGATGATTTGTTCTGCCATGTACTGGTAGTCATAATCAAAAAACACATTGGTCTTAATGGGCCAGCCCCCCCCGATATCCATCGTGTCCAAGTCAGGAGCTAATTTCTTAAGTTCTATATATTTCTGGATAAAACGTGTCAATTCCGACCAATAGTATGCGGTATCACGTATGCCGGAATTGATAAAAAAATGGAGCATTTTAAGACTTACATTGGGATGATTTTTAATTTTTTCCTCATAAAGTCTAATGATGTCATTGTACCTTACCCCCAATCGGGACGTATAAAATCCAAATGTAGGTTCTTCATCTGCTGCAATTCTGATCCCGACTTTAAAAGGGGCTTTAACATGCTCCAGGTAATAATCGATTTCTGTAATATTATCCAGAATTGGGATACAATTCACAAAACCTTCATTGAGTAATTCAGAAATGTATTGTTTGTACAAGTCTCTTTTGAATCCGTTACAAACGATAAAGATTTTTTTATTAATTTTCCCCTGGGCATAAAGGCTTTTGATAAGTTGGATATCGAACGTGCTACTGGTTTCTATGTGAGCCCCATTTTTAAGCGCCTCGTCCACAACAAATTTAAAATGAGAAGATTTGGTACAGTAGCAATAAGTATAGCTACCCTTATAATCATGCGTTTCCATTGCGTTGGCAAAGTAGGTTTTCGCATTCTGGATGTTTTCAGAAATTTTGGGGAGGTAGGTTAATTTTAGTGGCGTACCGTATTCTTCAATAATATCCAATAAATTTATTCCATTGAAATGCAATTGATTGTCCGAAACCTTAAATTCTTTGGTAGGAAAATCAAAAGTCTGCTTTATTAGATCTATGTATTTGTTCATTTTTGACTGCTAATAGACATTAAAGATTTACTCGATTCAAAAATTGCATTAAAAACGGTAATATCAAATCAATTTTAACTTGAAAACCAATTAATCTAAAAAAATCGTGGGATTAGCGCAATTATTTTTAAACCCAGATTATTCAATAGGATATCTATTGCCTATTTTGGGTTAAAAGAAAACTGATTGGACTTAGTTGTGTAATTCCAACAGGCGTCTTTTTTTAAAACTGTGTAAGCTGAAAAGCGTCAAATTAAAAAAGAAACGTGGTGTTAATTTTTAATCGGGATCTCAATAAAAAAAGTAGTCCCAACATTTTCTTTGGATTCAAACCATATTTTCCCATCATGTGCTGAGATGATTTGTTTAGAAATGGCCAAGCCCATTCCAAAAGGTTTTTCACCATTAGTCCCTTGTCTTTTACCCATAGTGTCCCAATCAAATACGAGATTTTTTAAAGAATTTGGAATGCCTATTCCTTCGTCTTTTATTATAATGGTTATAAATTCATACGTGCTCTGCATTATTACGTCAATATTTTTTCCTAAAGGTGTAAATTTGATAGCATTTGCTATTAAATTAGTCAGAACACGCCACATCTTTTCTTTGCTGATCAATGCAGTAACAGGAAGCGTAGTCAAAATTATCTTTTGTTGTTTTTCTTCAGCTTTGTGGTTTAATATTTCAACACAATATTTTAAAAGTGTGTCAATCCTTACCTCCTCCTTCATTAATTGATTATTATTCTTTTTGGGAAGTAACATTTCTGCAATGAGATTCATAGAATTACTGCAAGAAGTCTTAATATTTTCTAAAAGGTATTTATTTTCGCCATTGATTTGAGGGTCATCAAGTATCAGATTTGCCATCATTATCATACTACTTATTGGGTTTCGTAGATCATGGGCAACCATATACATGATTTTAGTATTTTCTGCCTGACTTAATTCCAAAGCCCCTAATGTGTTTTGAAGGTCCCTGTTTTTTTGGAGGATAACGTTATTGGTTTTTATTGATTTTTTCAAATTAAACCAATTGACTATTAAGAAGATGGCCAACAGAAAGGTAAAACTAGCCGCAGCGCCGAGGTAGATATTTTTAATTTTATTGTCTCGGTTGACAATGGATAACTCGTATTTCTGTGCTGCATTTCTAAAAGAACCTTCCACATCTACATACTTCAACTCCTGGTCAATTTTTCGAATGGAATCATTTAAATGATGATAGGACTTCATGAGAGCCAAGGCATTTACCATGTCTCCTTTATTTTCAAAATAGACCCCTTTAATCAGGTACCAGCGAAGTATAATATCCAAATATTGCCGGTTCTTTAATTCAGAATTGGGTAATTCTTTGTCAAGCTCATCCAAATAAACCAATGCTTTATCAAGCGATCCTTCATCTATGTATATTTGAGTCAATTTAAGTTTGGCTGTTTGGGCATCACTGTGATCATAATTGGGTTTGCTGTTTATTGCAATACTGCTTTTTAATAGCTTTTTTGCTACACCAGTATTACCAAGCTTGGCCATTACGCCGCCTAAATTACCTTTTACTACACCCATAGCGGAGGATATAAATAATTCTTTTTCAGGATATTTAGGTTTTATTTCTTCAAGAAAAGCCAAGGCATCAATATAATAGTAGGCTGCACTATCATATTTTTCCATTTTTTCATAACACAGCGCCATGGTATTCCTATACAGTTGAGGCTCATTAATGTTTTGTATTAAACTTCCATTCCCCCAGCATGCCTTATTTTCCTCTATTGCTTTTTTGAAGAAAGGGATGGCTTCTTGGTACTGTTTTTGGTCATAACGAAATATCCCAAGCCTGTAAGTTAGGTTGCTTACATTGCAATTGTCCAGATTTCCAATGGCGTACTCCCTTCCATTAAAAAAGCTTAGGAAGGCATTATTGTACTTGTGCTTGGCTTTTAGAATATCCCCTTCCATGAACTTTGTCTGGACATACCTATAATCATTTACCTTGCCTCCATTTTCCAGAATAAGGTACATGCTGTCTAAATATTGCGCTGATTTTATAAGGTCAACTTCATACTTTAAGTAAAAGCTAGCATAGAAATTATACCATTCCCAAGTATCTAAAGGACCTTTGTTAGCTATTTCATTGTAGACACTGTCAAAATGACGAAAGGACCTATCGATTTGGCCGCTGTTTAAAAATATGCCCGCATCAGCCAAAGCTTCTGTGATCTGAGGTGAAAGCTCTTCATTACCCTTATTGGTGCTACTGCATGCCGTATTAATAAGGATGCATAAAAAAAATACAATAGAAGGATACCAAGATCTCACAAGATTAAAAACAAAAGCACTTCGTTTTTTCATATATACCCAAATTAATTGATTTTTCCTTAAAAAGACTAATTTTTTAAAAGGTAAAATTTACAACTCATTTGGAGACTGTCAGGGTTTATTTTTTGAATGAAAGCTATCAAATTTTAATATACATTTTTCAATATTTGAATCACGTTTAATTCATTTTATGTGTTTAAAATATCAAAGAATGGACATTTTATAAAAGATTTAAATCTTTTATTTTAAATATTAAAATTATATTCTTTTTGAAGGGTAAGTCAAAGTTGTAGCCTAACCGATGGTATTAATACTTAAGTTAACCTGAAATATGAAATAGCCATTCTATTCCCTAATGGAATGGCTACAAAGCCAGCCATTCGTTGCTATTTCCGAATCGCCTATGCGGTGCCAGTTTCAGGCCCTCGTTTTAATCATGGATTGGGCGGCAATAGCAATTTGGATAGGGGCAGGCTACTACTAATTTCATAGCCTAAATCCATCTAACTCTCTAAAGATTTTCACCTGTTCATAGGTTTATGTTTACTGTTTAATTCCCCCCTAGCGATAAGCCCTGGAAAGAGTTAAATACAATAACTATGGGTGAAAGCCGTGGTAAGAAAATGAAAACAAAACAATGTTAGCATATAATCTTACTTTTTTTAAAGGCTTCGAATCCAGATTAAAACTAAAGAAAAACAGATTATCAGGTGCCTAAATTATAAATTTGCTTTAGTGACAAAAAAATGATGGAATGCTGACTGATTTAAGGTTTTTTGGGGTAAAGGGACAATAATTGTTGCCGATTTCTGCTTCAATTACTTTTTAACACTTTGTTCGGATTGGATAAGGTCAAGAACCTGTTCTTTAAAAATAGCCAATTTATGATTGTATTCTTTAGGATCCTCTATCATGGACAAGTAATAATAGGCTCCTTCAATAACGACAAAGATTTTTTCAGCCATCAATTCAGTGTTTCTGAATGAAAGTTCCTCATCTTTATCGAGCATTGTTTTTAAAGTATTTCTCAATTTTATGTGGAGCTTTTTGTATTCATTTTTTATCGTTTTGTCTCTAAAAGTAAAAGCATAACAGCTAAAGAAGACACCATCATCGAAAAGGAGGTTCCATTCTCTTGAAAAAAGCCGATCAACCAAAAGGTTGGGATCTAACTTACTATCCTTTTCAGATTTTTGAATAATTGGTTTGTAAATCAATTGATATTGATGTAGAATATAATCTATTAAACCCAAGACCAATAGCCTTTTATTTGAAAAGTAATGCATAATCAGGCTTGGTGGCATTTTTAGGTAGTTTCCGATTTTTGCAATGGACACATTTTCCAAACCATCCCGCTTACACAATTCATAAAATCCTGAAATAATTTCCTTCTTTCGCACGGTTCGAATGGTTGACTTCATATATTAGTTTAAAATAAAAACACTAAAATAGTCAATTTTATTTATTTTTTAATCTATTTTTTACTAATTTTGTTGTAGTTTATATTGAATAATCATTCAATAAACAAAAGGTATAGCTCTATTAATGTTAGGGTAATATGTGTGAACTACCTTGCACACTGCAAATCTGTAATCGAATCACCACAAATTTAATAGCTAATATTTTATGGAAAGAAAATTACAATTATTTAAGAAAATCAGTAGAAGAACAGGCTTTTTTGCCTTACTTATGTTGTTATTTTTGACTGTTCAGGCCCAAATAGTGGTGACCGGAGTAGTCAAAGATGGAATAGAAGATATACCCTTACCTGGGGTATCTGTCTATCAAAAAGGTGGTGGGAGTGTAAGCATCACAGATTTAGATGGGGTTTATAACATTGAAGTAGCAAATGCTAAAGCTGAATTGGTCTATTCCTTTATAGGATTTGAAACCCAGAACATAAAAGTGGGAAACCAGACAACTATAGATGTGACTTTATCGGCTGAGGAAACTCTTTTGGAGCAGGTTGTAGTTGTTGGATATGGAACTCAGAAAAAGGTGAACCTGACAGGGGCTGTAGATCAAATCTCAGGTGAGGACATTATCAATAGACCTGTTGGAAACGTGATGCAAGGTCTTCAGGGAGTAAGCCCTGGGCTAAACATTACTTATTCAGGTGGTAGACCTGGTAGCATACCAAACATTAATATCAGGGGTTTTACGTCAATTAATGGTGGCGGTCCACTTATTGTAATAGATGGTATAGCAGCCGCCTATGATGACCTTTTGCGATTAAATCCTGCAGACATCGAATCTTTTTCAGTGTTGAGGGATGCAGCTTCAGCAGCTATTTATGGTGCCAGAGCTGCCTTTGGCGTAGTATTAATCACCACAAAACAAGGTGGAAGCAAGCAGGTAATCTCTTACAATAGTAATTTCTCCTGGGGAAAGCCAACCGTTATGCCTTTGCCTGTGACTGATCCTTATATCCACTCAAGAGTGATGGACCAGTCAACAAGCAACACGCCTTGGAATTACATCAACTACAATGATTTTCACTATTCATGGGCCAAGGAGAGATCTGAAGACCCTTCTGTAGAAGATGTAAGGATGGATCCTAATAACCCAGGGCGATATGCATACATGGGAAATAACAATTGGTACGATTACTTTTTCAATAATTCAAGTTTCTCTACCAATCAAAGCTTGTCCATAAGCGGTAGCTCGAATAATGAAAATATGCCCATTACCTATTATGTGTCGGGGGACTATACCAGAGAAAATGGTATGAATAAATTGCAGCCTGACAATTGGGACAGGTATTCATTAAGGGCAAGGGTTACGGCTACGCCTAAATCTTGGTTAAAGCTCGATAATAACCTCAATATCTACCAAACCAAGCGACAGGAATCAACCAATAATATTACTGATGTATATTACCTGACACCCATAGAGGTGGCTGAAAATCCTGATGGAACATGGGCGAATACAGAGGCAGGAAGACTTGCAGCCAGATTGGTAGATGGAGGTAGAAATGTTGAGGACATGTTTGGTTTTCAAAATATAATAAGAGCGACAGGTACTTTTCTCGATGGAGACCTTACAGTAACGGGTAATGCCAGTTTCAAAAGAGAACAATGGATTTATGGTTGGGACAGAACAAATTACAATATTGGTTTCGGCCCTGACGATATCAGAACAGAAGGTGGTGATGGTGCCGTTGTCCAAAGGAATGGTAGCCTTCAGAACACTATTTTTGATCTTTACAGTAATTATACTAAATCTTTTGGCGACCACACCATTAGTCTTCTAGCAGGGTACAATCAGGAAAGTTATTCTTATTCTTCCGTAGAATCAGAAAGAAGAGTATTGATTTCATCTTCACTACCCTACCTGGGATTGACTTCAGGCGATTCTTTTATTCGTCCCGGATATAGTTCTTATGCCACACAAAGTGTATTTGGTAGAGCAAATTATACCTTCGATAACAAATATATTCTTGAATTCAACGGTCGATACGATGGATCATCCAGATTCCCAAGTTCAAACAGGTGGGGCTTTTTCCCTTCATTGTCCGGGGCATGGATTGTAAGTGATGAAGGGTTCTTTCAAAATCTCACAACTGGCCCAACCCTTAAGTTTAGGGCGTCCTATGGTAGCTTGGGTAACCAAAACGTGTCTGATTTTGGATACCTTCAGGCGCTGCCTACTGGTCTTTCAGGATACCTGATCAATAACGACAGACAAGTGGTAGTTTCCAGTGCTCCACAATTGGCTGTTGACCCTAACTTCTATACCTGGGAAAGGGTAGTAACTTCTAACTTTGGTGTTGATTTTGGTTTATGGGAAGGTAAATTCTCTGCTTCTTTTGACTACTTTATCAGAGATACAAAGGACATGCTGACCAATCCGGTAGAACTCCCGGGTGTGTTGGGAACTTCTCCTCCACAACAAAATGCTGCAGACTTGCAAACCAAAGGATGGGAGCTGGCGCTGAATTATAGAAATCAGTTTGGAAGCTATGACAATCCTATTCAGTTCGCGTCAAAGCTTTTCGTGTCAGATTCCAGAGCATATATTACCAGATTTGAAAATGAACAAGGTTTATTTTCCAACTACAGAGTAGGTCAGGAAATTGGTGAAATATGGGGATTGGTTAATGATGGCCAATTTAATTCAGAGGATGAGATCAGCCAGTTGAATCAATCGGCAATTATCCCTTGGGGGGCGCTAGATATCTTGCCAGGATGGCCAAAATATGTAGATCTTGACAACGATGGAAAAATTGAACAGGGGCTTACTGAAGATAATCCAAAAGATTTAAAGTTAATTGGAAACAGTCGCCCCAGGTACCAATTGGGGGCAAATCTTAGCGTCTCATATAAGAGTTTTGATGTCTCTTTATTCCTCCAGGGAGTGGGGAGACAGGATTATTACCCAAGAAATTACCTTTTCTGGGGTCCATATCAACAGCCCTATGCCAATGTATATCCATGGAATCTTGATTTCTACCGTGGAGAAGCGGATAGTGACGCTCAAAGAGCTCAGCACAGCCAATCTTACATCGATGCAGGTTTGGCTGATGTAAATATTGATTCAAACTATCCTGTGTTGCAGTCATGGCTTGCAGATGCAAATTATGGTGCAGGATTGGATATATCACAAACCAGATACCTATTGAATGCAGCTTACGTTAGGGTAAAAAATGTTACCATTGGTTACAATCTACCTGAGTATTTGGCGTCTAAAATTAATGCCAGTAGAATCAGGGTTTTTGTGACGGGAGAGAACCTTTATGAGTTTTCGGCCATCAAGTCATTTATTGACCCTGAGGCTATTAACGGAGGAAATGGTTTCGCCTATCCTTTCCAAAGAAAGTATTCATTTGGTGTAAACATCGACCTATAAACGCATATAGATAATGAAAAAATACATAAATTATTTATTCATACTGAATATATTCCTGATTGCTTCTTGTGATGAAGAATTCATGGACAGGTACCCGCAGACTTCCATATCACCTGAGGAGTTTTTTAAAACTGAACAAGATTTAGAACTTTATATCAATGGGTTATTATCACTTCCTGGCACCTTTCAATATCAGAGTGATCAGAGCAGTGATAATTTAGCTACAACTGGTGCAGTGGAAATAAAAAATATAATGACAGGTACTCCAACCTCTCAAAACATTACCGGAGGATGGGATTGGGAAAGACTTAGGAATATCAATTATTTTCTGGAAAACAGTAGTAAAGCCGATGCCAGTATGGAGGCTGTTCAGCATTATGAAGGAATAGCAAGGTATTATAGGGCTATTTTTTATTCAGACATGGTTCAGCGTTATTCCGATGTTCCCTGGTATGATCAGTTGCTTTCCCCCACGGATGATAACTTATATAAAGGAAGAGATTCCAGAGAGACAGTTGTTGATGGGATCATGGAAGATTTGGAATTTGCTAACCAGCATGTCAAGGCAGATGTGGCCACCGGAACACCAGGAAACTGGGCTGTGAAAGTATTTTATGCAAGATTTGCGTTGTATGAAGGCACCTACAGGAAGTATCATGAAGAATTGGGACTTCAAAATACGGCAAACGCTTATTTGACGAAAGCTAGTGAAATTTCAAAAGGCATAATGGACTCTGGAAATTTCTCTCTTTATAACACGGGTATTCCTGGTAATGATTACAAAGCCATATTTAGTAGTCAGGACCTAACAGGCAACCCTGAAGTAATTCTATTTAATGCTTACGATGTTAACAAAGATAGAAGTAGTAATGTGAATACAGGAGTTTTTGGCACCTATGAGCAATCTCCGTCAAGAGATTTGGTGCAAGTATACTTAATGGCGGACGGCTCCAAATTCACCGATAGGCCTGGTTTTGAACAATTCACCTACGTGGAAGAATTTATAGACCGAGATCCCAGGTTATATCAAACGCTAGTTTATCCGGGATGGATTCGTGAGCCTGAGGGCAGAGCTTATATTCCTATGCTTAACAGAAATTTTAGTGGTTATTATCAGCATAAAGGATATAGCAATACTATAGATAATATCGAATTAGGAGGTTTAGATTTCCCTGTTTACAGGTATGCAGAAGTTTTGTTGACTCATGCAGAAGCAAAGGCAGAACTGGGTACCCTGACACAAGCAGATCTTGATGCCTCGGTAAATTTACTCAAGGACAGGGCAGGAATGCCAAGCCTACTGTTAAATCAGGCCAATGCCCAACCAGATCCATTTATGATGGCAAAATACCCTAAAGTGTCTGGTACTATGACTGGCACTTTGTTAGAAATTCGTAGAGAAAGAAGGGTAGAATTGGCCGTAGAAGGTTACAGGTTTGACGATTTGATGCGTTACGGTGCTGGAAAATTGTTGGAAAATATTCCTGAAGGAATGTATTTTCCAGGCCTGGGAAAACATGATTTGACGGGAGATGGTGTTCCTGATATTTTATTGGTAAATCAAGGAACAGATATTCCAGAAGACAATAGCAAGGAAAAAAATGAGCTTGGAGAACTTCTTATTTACTACAAAACAGGAACAATAGATGACAATGTAACCGTTTATTTGGAAAATGGAGAAAGCGGAGGAACAATGGTTACTGAAACTTCACCAAGGGACTTTATTGAGCCTAAATATTATTACAGACCAATTCCTGTTCAACAAATAGCACTGAACCCAAATCTTGAACAGATTTTTGGGTGGGAATAGTACTTTAAATTAGAAATACCAGGTAAGCTGTTGGGAATATGTTTTTTCAACAGCTTACTTTTTTTTACCATTTGATGAAAATCTACAAACCAAACAAATGAATAGAACTAAGACAAGACTGGCCGCTATTTTTGTTTTTTGCTTCATGCTGACATTGGTAGCCAATGCCCAGGAAAAAAAGACCCTTTTTATAATTTTGGATGGTATTCAACGGGAGCTGTTGGAAATCAACCCTACCCCCAACCTTGACGATATAGCTGCCCAAGGTGGATATGCACATGCTTATATGGGAGGAAAAAAGGATGGATATTCCGAAACACCCACCATTTCTGCTGTAGGATACAATAGCCTCCTCACAGGTGTTTGGGTTAATAAACACAATGTCAAGGGAAATGGAATTCATCAACCCAATTACAATTACCCAACAATTTTTAGAAAATTTAAAGAAAATTATCCCAATAAAACCATAGCTGTTTATTCTACCTGGCTGGACAATCGGACCAAGTTGGTAGGAGAGAACTTGGAAGCAACCGGACATTTACAACTGGATTATCACTTTGATGGTCTGGAAATTGATACACTTTCCTATCCTCATGATAAAAAAAGTGATTATATAAAAAAAATAGACCAGGCCGTATCAACCTATGCAGCCAACGATGTTATCACTAAAGGACCCGATTTGACCTGGGTGTATTTGCAATATACAGATGATATGGGGCATAAATTTGGAGAAAGCCCCCAAATGGATGCTGGTATTCAGGAAGCAGACAGACAGGTAGGTTTAATCTGGGAAGCCATTAAGAAGAGAGAAATAACGCACAATGAAGAGTGGATGGTTATCATCACCACAGACCATGGTAGAAAGGTAGGAGGCCGTGGACATGGAGGGCAATCCGATGAAGAGCGAGCGACCTGGATGGTATCCAATAAAAAATTCAATAGTATTTTTAAAAACACTCCTGGGGTAGTAGCTATTTTCCCGACCATAGTAAATTTTATGGATATTGCCGTTCCTAAAAATCAGGCCATGGAATTAGATGGCGTTTCTTTGTTAGGGGATGCCTATGCGAGCCATTTGTCCGGTACTTTAAAAGGGGAAACCCTCACACTTTCGTGGGAAGAATATGGCATTAACACGAAAGCCATGGTCTGGGTAACGCCAACCAATCAATACAAATACGGAGAAACTGATACTTACAGGCAAATAGGAGAGGCAGCACTTGAAAATGGATCCGCTTCCTTCGATTTAAAATATGCTTATGACCACTTAAAAGTCGTTGTAGAATTACCAAATGGTTACATTAATGTATGGGTATCAAATAAAGAGTAAGTGCAAAAGAGAATAAATTCACTTTTTAGTATACCATTTATGTAAAAAGAATAAATAGTTTGGTGTTCGAAGGCTTAACTTGGCCTTTGAACATCATAATTCATGCAAAGATATATCTTCACCTATTTACTTTTCACTTATACCCTAATCAGTACTTCAGCTCAGGAGCTTGAACATCCGGGGATTTTTGCCGAAAAAACAGAGCAACCTGTAACAATCGATGGAATTCTCGATGAATCCGTTTGGAGAGATATTGGATGGGAAGGTGATTTCATTCAGATTTTCCCTACTGATACTGCAAAGGCTATTGCAGCATCTAAAGTGAAAGTGGCTTTTGATAGCAAATTTATCTATATAGCAGCAATTTTATCAAGTCCAGAGCCCAGGGATAAATATGTTAGCACGTCCTTAAGAAGGGATTATAGAGGAAATCAGAACGATGGTATCAGTATTGTGATAGATACCTTTAATGACAAGACCAATGGCTATATTTTTGGTGTTAATCCTTATGGGGTCCAAAGGGAAGCTATGGTAGGTAACGGTGGTCTGCTTCCCACAGATTTTAATCTCGCCTGGGACAATAAATGGTTCTCTGAAGCAACCATACACAAAGACCACTGGGTTGCAGAAATAGCTATACCTTTATCCACTTTGAGGTACGAAGATGGTGCTACTAACTGGAATATCAATTTTTACCGTATAGACAGTAAATATTCAGAAAAATCTACCTGGACACCTATTCCTATAAATTTTAATGTTACCCATACTGCATTTTCTCGAAATCTTCACTTTTCTGAACCATTGCCTGAGGCAGGCGGTAATTATTCCCTGATACCATATGCTGCAATGGCTACTTCCAAAAATAATATTGATGGGATAGAGCAGCCGTTAAAACCTTCCTTTGGAGGTGATGCTAAAATTGGTATTGGTCCTGCCTTGAACCTTGACCTTACAGTTAATCCTGATTTTTCTCAAGTTGAGGTAGATGAGCAAGTAACAAACCTAGACCGATTTGAGATTTTTTTTCCGGAAAGAAGGCAATTCTTTTTGGAGAATGTTGATCTTTTTGCGGATTTCGGTACGGACAGAATTCGACCTTTTTTCTCTAGAAGAATAGGAGTGGACCGTGATGAAAATACGGGACAAAATGTACAGAATCAAATTCTTTATGGCGCAAGATTGAGTGGTAAACTTACGGAGGATTGGAGAGTAGGTGCCATGAACATGCAGACGGCAAATGACCCACTTAGAGGAATATCAGGTAAAAATTTTACCGTTGCCGCCGTACAGCGGAAGGTATTTAATCGCTCCAATGTCGGGGTAATGCTCGTTAACAGAGAGACCATGGACATGGAAAGAGGAGGGCTCAACCTGGTTAATGGGAATCATAACAGACTGGCAGGTATTGACTATAATTTATTTTCAAAAGACAACCGGTGGACAGGAAAGTTTTTCTATCACAAAACTTTCGAAGAAGAAAATAAAGAGGATACCGGCACTGGACACATGCAGCTCACCTTTACCGATGTAAACCTTATGGCAGGTTTGTCCTATTCAAATATTGGCGAAAATTATAATCCCCTGGTAGGATATACCCCCAGGGTTGGCTATCAAAGGATAGCGCCGATCATGAGCTACACCTTTTTTCCTGACTCAAAGTTTATCAATAGACATGGCCCTGGGTTTACTTCCGAGACTTTATGGACACCTTCGCTGGGAATAACTGATGAACTGCATACCTTGAATTACCTAGTTCGTTTGAATTCTTATGCAGAGGTAACGCTTAGTGCAAACAATCAATTCACCTATCTATTTTTCCAATTTGACCCTACGCGGACAGGCGGGGAACCTTTGGCTCAGGGAACATCTTACCGATACAATTATTTTGGAATAGATTTGCGAACAGATCCAAGGAAAGCCTTTTCTTTAAGAGGAAAAGGTCAGATTGGTCAGTATTTTAATGGCCAATTGGCGAATTTTATAGGAACAGCCCAGTGGAGATTGGGGTATATTGCCAATATCTCTATGAATCTTAGCTATAGTCGATTGAGGCTTCCTGAGCCTCAAGAAGATGCTGATTTAATTCTTATCGGTCCAAGAATTGACCTTACCTTTACCAGAAATCTTTTTTGGACCACATTTGTCCAATACAATAACCAGATTAATAATATCAATATCAACACCCGTCTGCAGTGGCGTTATGCGCCCGTTTCTGACCTGTTTATGGTGTATACCGACAATTACTTCCCAGATACCTTTGCATCAAAGCAGCGGGCTTTTGTAATGAAATTAAACTATTGGTTGAATCTGTAACCCGACTTTGAAGCTTTTCACCTTGTAATAGAGAGGATATTTCCTATTTGGGGTTTACTGTTGTATAAAAAAAAGGTGACTACTACAATGGGCAGTCACCTTCATTAATCTTTTAATTTTTTGTCAAATTATTTCAAGAAATCAGGTCTTTTGGGGCCATTGTAGGGCAAGGCTCCTGGATTAGTTTTAGTACTACCTTCAACCGATAATAATTTCTTATCCGTAACAATTGGTGCTGAAATAAACCCGTAATACCTTCCCTTCCAGTAGTCTCTTAAATAGCCTGTAGGTTCCGTGATCCTCTTGCCATTGTTACTTCCATCCAGCACTATTGCCCACCTGGATTCTATGAGCACTGCAGATTCTCTGGGGGAGATTGCCTTTAGCCCATCCTCATAGGAGATATAACCCTTATCTACAAATAGGTCATCCCTATGGGAATTGGTATAACTATAAGTGGTACAATCCAGTGTCCATTCTCTTAGATGCTGTGTAGCTGCTTCCAGATCGGCATCATTTCCCGTTAGCGCTGCATAAGTAAAGTTAAACCATGGGTTTTTTTCCATGCGTTTGATTTCAAAAGTCCTTTCGAGACTTCGTAGATAAATGGATCTCAGATCGGGATTCTTTTCATGGGGAAGCAAGGTCATATAGGACTCCAAGGCAAGATTATCATCCCATGGTGCTATTTGGGAAGGAGGAAATGTTTTCTTTTGTTTGATGGTGTTTTCCGGGTATCCCCATTCTACGAGTTGTTCATAACCCTTTTTAAACTTTTCTTCTCCTGTCAATGCATAGGTCACGGAAGTAAAAGCCAATGCCTCCAATCCATTGATGCCCCTGTCTTCATAACCATAAGGGCGCAACAGGTATTCCGGATTCCACCGTCCCCAGCGGGTGGGTTTTCCATCTGCATCAATCAACTCCCAGCCATTGTCCATTATATATGAGGTCATCCTTCTCATATGTCCTTTGGCCAATTCTTTTTCTTTACCCTGAGCCACCAATTCATGAAAAATGTTCATAGAATAAAAATGGGCTATTACCTCATCACTAGAGGCATCACCTTTCCAATACCATAAACTATCTGCTGTGGCATACCACTTGGCTGGCAAACCACCTGAACCTCTGTTACCCATTGTGCCTTCATCTCCTTTTCTTGACCAGATGGATCGTGCAATAAGCCCATCTATCGGAGTAACTCTCTCCAGCCAAAGCATTGCCTGGAAAGCTTCCACAGCTTCCTTCCTGTCACTTTCCTCTCTTGTAACAGCATATTTATAACTCATAGCAGCTAGATAGGTGGCCGTATGGGCGCCATCATTATCGCTAATTTCTCTAATCCATTTTCCTTCATGCTCTTGTAGCAGGTGGATAAATCCCATCCTTTTGTGCCCATATTCCTCCATCCACTGTTCATAATGTGCCGCCTTTTTCTGTAAGGTATAAGGTTCATAATGAATAATACCCAATCCACCTTCAGTGGCAACCACCACTTTATTAGTAGTAACAGCGATTCCATTTACCCTGTTATCTGGTAACCAATGTCCGGAGCCAAAGTACTGAAATTCATTTTCTGTCATCCTGATCAAACCGCGTGGAGTTCCTATCCACATGTCACGGTCAAATCCTTTTACCATCAGGTCTGTGTTTTCTACAGGCAATCCATCAGCCCCTTTTATTTGGGTCAAAGACGTTCCCCTAAGTAAACCTAGTCCCCGATCTGTACTTATGTAAAGCTTACTTCCCATACTTAGTAAGTCTTTGGTGTTGTTTGAGGGCAAATTCCCCCAATCGATAAGGTGTTCGTTGACAACCTTTCCTGCCAGCTGCACTAATTCTCCAGGGCGGAGGATATGAAGGGTTTGGCTATAACTCTCGATAGCGGTAATAGGACCCAAAGTAACAGGGTCAGCAAGAAGTTGGCTGCCATCTTCCATAAACATGGTGACATCACTGGAAAGATAACCTCCCTCTGGAATAATATTTAACAATTTCCCATCCTCATACTTATATATGGATTCCTTCGTGGCTACATGTACTTGATTTAAATGCAAACAAAAGTCTACAAATTTTTCAGAACTGATTTTTTTCCATTTTTGGGTGTCAAATAGGTCCAGTCCAGAAGTACTGATTACCCAAAGATCACCTTTAATAACTTCTATTTTTTTTATTCCATCTGGGGCTCCCTTAACTGGAACCATCTCTTCTCCATTTAAAGTAGCCAACCGACCATTCACTACTGTGAAAATAGTTTCTCCTAATATTCCTACCTGATCAATTGATTCCTTGGTTGGTATAACTTCTCTGCGCTCTTGCAGGTAAGGAGCATCTTCTACCGGCTTCCAGAGGTGCGCATTGTCTTCTTGTGCAAAAAGGAAGTTGCAATTTATTAGTACTGCTACTATCGTTAGCGCAGCTTTAAAAGTCTTTTTCATTTATTTCCAAAATTTTGTGAACGTATTTTAAATACCCTTTAACAAAGGGAATGTACCATAGTCCGCTTTGTTTTTTGAAAAAAAACCTTTGTAAAAGGGATAATAAATCCCCTTGCAAAGGCCTACTTTATGTACAGGAACTTATAAATGTTATTATTGGTCGTAGGAAAAGGTTTTGTCAAAATTAAGTTTTCTCAAACGGTACTTTTTCTTGAATTGTTCAAAAAGAAGTATTTCATTCTCATCAGTCTTACCAAATGCATTTGCTCTGGATACTAACTTGGTTTTCTTAAAGAAAGAAACTCCATAGTTTTGATTGGTTGATGTAGGTGATCCAGGGTTTGAACCCATGTGGGTGGGACCCGTAGAATAGCTAGAATTGTAACGATTTCGCATTTCACCGATGACCACAATTCCACCATTACTTTTTAGAAAAATATCCTCGACATAATAATAAGTATCCCTTGGCGTTTTTTTGCTTTTTAAACTTCTATTTTAGGAAGAAAATCAATGCCAAATTCATCGATGCTCTTGAAAATTCTCGAAGGATCTAAAGGAGAAAGTAGTAGGTTGTAACTCCCTATAGAACTGTAAAACCCTTTTTTATCTGAATAAAATCCTGTAATAAACAGGTATTCATTTTTCGTCAGTATCATTCCCAATTCGTTCAGGTAATTTTCTGGTATAGAAATGATAGACTTTTTAACATATTGGTTGGTCCTGTCAATACTTACCAAGGTGTACTTGTAAATATTAATCTCAAAAATTAGCGCAGTTTTTTCACGATCTGTCGTTTCTACAATAAAATGTACGTTGCCTTGATTGTCTACAAGTGGTTTCATTGATATAAAATCGTTTTTAAAATCACGATCAATAAAAGATTTGCTCCAAAGTAAATTAAGCTCCAGATCAAAGGTTTTAATGATAAACTCATTTTGCATTTTTAAGCGATTATAAATCAATTCTAGGGCCATTAATTTGCTTGAATCAGGAGAAAATTGAAATTTAACTCCCTTATAATCATTTTTACGGGCATTTATAATGAGCGTTTTATTTTCTGAATTCCTTCTCCAATGCGTCTGAATTTTCCGGAGGATTCAAGATTTTCCATATCCAATTCTAAACATTTGATGATGTTAGAACATTATAGGCGAAAAACATGTTAATACTGTATGACAATAAAAAGTTGGGTTTCTTTTAATTGACAAAGTGCCGGATTGCCATTATGGCTCCGGCATTTTTCTTTTAACTCCTATCACGCAATAGCAACGAAGTGACTGTTTTTGAATCAATTTCATCACCTAATAGGATATCTATTGCATATGTCAAGTTTAAATATATTGTTTTAATGAGAAATCACCATTTAAAAATATGTTTCTCATGTATTGGTTAAGGGTGGAGGCAAAGCACAAATTGATAAATTAAAGCATACCCATCAGATGGATTTGATGTTTCATCAAAGTGGGAGATGTTGTGATGGTTCTTCTCCCATGTTTTTCGAGAAAGGGAATTTTATTGCTCTCTCTGATATAAAATTTTCCCATTAATAACAGTCATGATTACCAGTGTTTTTACTATTTCCTCATCAGCAATTTTCATAATATTCTGATCAAAAATAACCAGGTCAGCTCGTTTACCTACGGTCATACTCCCTTTTTTCGTTTCTTCAAAGGCCCCATAGGCAGGGGACAAGGTATAGGACTCAATCGCTTGCTTACGTGTCATTTTCTGCTTCCCTTCAAAACCGTTCTCAGCGGTTCCGTCTAGCGTTTTCCGGGTCACACTTGCATAGAAATTGGCCATTGGTGAAAGTGGTTCAACAGGTACATCCACACTTGCGGTGATGATGTCCCATGGTGCCATTTATCTTTTATTAAAAACGGAAGGCAGGATGTCTGCCAAAGCTTTTCTATTTTCTTCTTTTACCATTGGTTTATTACTTGTGCTAGTGGCGATCGAATTGTATCCTAATTTGCTGTTTTCTACTTTAGATCAATCGCATACCATTATGTTTATATGCAGCCTCATCAGATAAATCACTTGGCATAATGCTCACCTTTGCAGCCATTGGCACCCCATTAGTACTCGGTTATACTGCCTTTGTATACATTACTTTAGAGGAAAGGTAAAGATAGAGGATACCAGCTACTGATAAAGTTTTGGCTTAATTAACTGATAATCTATATTTATGCAAGGATATTTAATCGTTTAGTTTTATATTTCAGAAATAAAACCCTGTATTTGCATTTAAACCCAAAATATTATGAAACGGCTTGTTTTAATACTTGTAACCTCCTTTTGCCTTTCCTCAATATACGGACAGCATTTGGAAGTCAATGATCCTGCATTATTAGATCTTGTGGATAAAGAGAGTACTGTCATTAAGATATCCGATGGTTATCAATTCACGGAAGGTCCGGTATGGAATGATGAAGGGCAATACCTACTATTTAGTGACATACCTGCCAACACCATCTATAAAGTACATCCTACCGGTGAAATTAGCCCCTTTCGTCAACCCAGCCAAAATGCAAATGGGCTAACGTTTGATAAGGAGGGAAACCTATTTATTGCAGAGCACAGTGGAAGGAAGATTAGTAGACTAAGCCCTGATGGTAATTATTCTACGGTTGTTGACAATTATAAAGGGGTTGCATTAAACAGCCCCAATGATGTCATTACCGATAGCAAAGGAGCCATTTATTTCACAGACCCACCTTATGGCAGGCCTAAGAACGCAACAGACACCTTAGGTTTTAATGGAGTATACCGATTTTTTAAGGGCAAATCCCAATTGATAGCAGATGACCTTTATAGACCCAATGGCTTGGCTTTATCTCCAGATGAGCGCACCTTATATGTAGCCAATTCTGGCCAGCCTAAAGTCTTTATGAAATACCCAGTAAGTAAATCTGGGAAAGTTGGAAAAGGGAAAGTGTTTTACAATGCCTCTTCTTTAAATGGTGAAGGAAACCCTGATGGCATTAAAGTGGATCAACTGGGGAATATATTTGCTACTGGACCTGGAGGAGTTTTGGTGTTTTCGCCAGATTCAAAACTCCTTGGCACAATTAAATTCCCTGAAACCCCTGCAAATCTTACTTTTGGTGGGCCGGATGGTAAAACACTTTTCGTTACAGCACGCACAGGCTTGTATTCAATCCATTTAAAATAAAAGCTAACCTTTAATTTATGGATACCGGAAGGAGAAAGTTTATTCAAAAAACAACTATTGGATCTGCTTCAGGCCTACTTGGAGTGAATACCATAAGTAAGGCAGAAAAGAAAGTGAATTGTCTTCAAGATGAGGCAATAGATAGGGCTTTGAAAGCACCAGTTTTAAATACCACCAATTTAACCACTCCTGTATGGATAAAGTCTATAGAATTATTAAGAAAAGAAAATAACTTTTTGTGTAGGGTCAGGTCTAAAGATGGTGCGGAGGGTATATCAGTGAGTAATAATATGCAAATGATACACTTGTATCCAATTTTCATGCATCGGATCCAACCTTTTTTTATTGGTAAAGATGCAAGGGATTGGGAGCGTTTGCTTGATGAAGTATACGTTTATCAGAGCAATTATAAATTACAGAACCTGGCTTTTTGGGTACCACTCGCTACACTCGAATTTGCTGTATTGGACTTATTGGGAAAACTGGCCAATAAAAGTATGGGGGAAATGTTGGGAAAAATACATCATTCTAAAATAGCCGTTTATCAGGCCAATAATTTCCGTGGCAAATCTGCTGAAGAATCTATAGGACTTATTGAGGCTCAAGTTGGGGAAACTGGTGCCAAAGCATTAAAGTTTAAAGTAGGGGGTAGGATGAGTAACAACCTTGATTTTCCACCAGGAAGATCTGAGGTTTTGATTCCGATGGTTAGGGAGAGATTTGGATCAGAAATGGTCATATATGCTGATTCGAACGGGTCCTATACGACAGATGAAGCCATTCGAATTGGCAAAATAATGGAAGCATACAATTATGATTTTTATGAAGAACCAGTTCCTTTTGACTGGTATGAAGAAACACTTCAGGTTACCAAAGCCATTAAAATTCCTGTCGCAGGCGGCGAACAGGAACCTAGCCTGCGAAATTTTCGGTGGCTGATTAAAAATGATGCACTTGACATTGTGCAACCTGATATTTTTTACTTCGGTGGGATGATCCGATCTATGAAGGTGGCCAAAATGGCGGCCACTCAAGGTAAAATCTGTACGCCCCATATTTCAGGTTCAGGATTAGGTTACTTGTACATGATGCATTTTGTTTCGGCCTTACCTAATGCTGGACCCTACCATGAGTTTAAAGGTTTCAACCATGAAATTCCTTTGGAAAGTGCATCATCCAATCTTTCTATTACAAATGGAATGGTAGAAGTCCCAACAGGACCTGGATTGGGAATAGTGTTGGAGCCAGCCTTTATTGCAGCACACAAAAGGGTAAATGCCTAGTTGGCCATTTTAAATTAATCAAAAGAATATGTAATTTGCCTTTTAAACTGACTTATGCAATAGGATTTACTGACCTTTCTCAGGAAGTGGTTTCATCACACAATGGCAGGTCTACAGCATATTTCGGGTCAAATTAATAGCTCAATTTACCTTTTGAATAGCATTAAGATTTATGAACAAATTTACTTTCTTTTTCAGCCTTGGCTTTACAGTGATGCTATTGGCAGGATGTGGCCGACAGCAGCCAAATTCTTCAACCACTGAATCTTCTATACCTAAGCCAAACATCATTTACATTTTAGCAGATGACCTTGGGTATGGGGATTTAGGATTCAATGGTCAGGAGTATATAGCTACTCCAAATATTGATAAATTAGCCAAAGAAGGTTTGTTTTTTAATCAGCATTACTCTGGTTCCACCGTATGTGCGCCGTCCAGAAGCACCCTAGTTTCAGGGCTGCATACAGGGAATGCACCTGTAAGAGGCAATTATGAAATTCAACCTGAAGGGCAATACCCTTTGCCAGATTCAGTCTTTACCATTTTTGAATCTTTAAAAGCCGCTGGCTATACCACAGGTGCATTTGGGAAATGGGGCTTGGGTTTTCCAGGTTCTGAAGGAGACCCCCTTAATCAGGGAGTGGATGTTTTTTTTGGATACAATTGCCAAAGAATGGGACATAACTATTACCCCTATCACCTATGGGACAATCAAGATTCATTGGTTTTAGAAGGAAATGCCGGCACAAATCTTGGAGATTATGGCCCAGAGCTTATTCATGAAAAGACTTTAGATTTTATAACAGACAATAGCCAAAAACCCTTCTTTCTCTACGTACCTACGATTATTCCACATGCCGAATTGATAGTTCCAGAGGAAATAATGAAAAATTACAGCGGTAGATTTGAAGAAACTCCTTATAAGGGAACAGATGAAGGCCCTGATTACAAAGTAGGTGGCTACATGTCTCAGGAAACCCCTCGTGCCGCTTTTGTTGCCATGGTGGAACTACTGGACAAACAGGTAGGGGAAATTGTAGCCAAATTGGAAGAATTAGGAATCCGAGACAATACCATGATCATTTTTACTTCTGACAATGGACCTCATAAAGAAGGCGGAGCTGATCCTGATTTCTTTAACAGCAATGGTCCTTGGAGAGGTTACAAGAGAGATTTGTATGAAGGCGGTATAAGGGTTCCAATGATTGCCAATTGGCCTGGGAAGATTGAACCTGGCCAAACGGACCATATTTCAGCATTTTGGGACATTTATCCCACTGTTGCTGCACTGACAGGAAGTGAACTTCCTGAAAATACCGATGGCATTTCTTTCGCCCCATTGCTTACAGGAAACAAAGAAAATCAGAAAAACCATGCGTATTTGTACTGGGAGTTTATTGAGCAGGGAGGAAAACAGGCAATAAGAAAAGGCAATTGGAAAGCCATCCGACTAAACCTTAGAAAAAATGACAATCCTCCTATAGCACTATACAACCTTGAAGAGGACCCGGTAGAGGAAAACAATGTCGCAGAAAAACATCCTGATTTGGTCAAATCCTTTAGAGAGTTGATGGAAGCAAACCATTCCCCAAATCCAGTTTTTAAATTGTATGCTTCAGAATTGAATAAATAATCGATTAAGTAACCAAGACTATAAATGATGATTAATTTATCGAAAATATGCTTAGTAAGTTTTTGCTTGACAAGTTTGGGACTGGTTTCATGTGCTTCTGAAGAAGGTGAGAAGGTACCCAATGTATTGTTTATCCTGGTAGATGATATGGGATATGCTGATTTGGGCTACGCTGGATCCACTTTTCATGAAACGCCCAATATCGATAAGTTGGCCAAAGAAAGTTGGCAATTTACCAACGGTTATTCAGGTAGCAGGGTGTGTAGCCCTGCACGAGCCACTATTATGACAGGCCAGTTTACTTCCAGTCATGGGATTACAGACTGGATCGGTGCTAAAGCAGGTGAGGCATGGAGAGAACATAAAAGGCACGACCCAATGCTACCTGCGGACTATGTACACCATCTTCCGAAGGAAAGCACAACTTTAGCAGAAGCTTTTAAAGCCAATGGATATAAAACCTTTTTTGCTGGAAAATGGCACCTTGGGGATGAGGGGAATTATCCAGAAGACCATGGGTTTGATGAAAATGTTGGGGGATGGGACAAAGGTTCTCCTACTGGTGGATTTTTCTCCCCTTATAAAAATCCCAAGCTAAAAGATGGACCGGATGGAGAAAATCTTACCCTCAGACTGGCAAATGAAGTGGCTGATTTTATGGGAAGGAGTAAAGAGAAACCTTTTTTCGCTTTTCTGTCTTTTTATGCAGTACATGCACCTGTGCAAACCAGTAAGGAAAAATGGGCTAAATACAGGGACAAAGCTGAAGCTATGGGAATAGCTGACCATGGTTTTGAAATGGGGGAAAAGCTTCCTTTCAGAATGGTGCAGGATAACCCAAATTATGCCGGCTTGGTGGAATATGTGGATGATGCTGTTGGAATTGTTTTGCAACAACTCGAAACATTGGGCCTCGACGAGAATACCATAGTCGTATTTACTTCCGACAATGGGGGAGTGGTAGCTGGCGATGCCTATGCTACGTCCAATCTTTTGGTAAAAGGAGGGAAAGGTCAACATTGGGAAGGCGGGGTTCGTGTACCCTATTTGATAAAAGTTCCAGGAACCCAACCTCAGGCACCTATTGATTATCCGGTAGTGGGGGCAGATTTTCTTCCAACATTGGTAGATTTTATCTCTGGAGAGGTAGCCATTTCTCAGGAAATAGAAGGCACAAGCCTGAAACCAATAATAGAAGGTCAAAAATTGCAAGAGCGTCCTATTTTCTGGCACTATCCCCATTATGGTAACCAAGGAGGTGTACCTTCAGCCATGGTGAGAGCCGGTGATTGGAAATTAATCAGGTATTATGAGGATGGACATGAAGAATTGTACCGTCTTCCTGAGGATCCATTTGAAGAGAATGAATTGTCTGGTGCCTATCCTAATAAAAAGGAGGCCCTTTCTGTATTGCTAGGCAATTACCTAAATAGTAAGTCGGTTTTGATGCCTTTACCAGATATTGAATTCGACAAGGTGCTTTTTCAAAAACGCATCGAACAAATGGAAAATGAGATGATGCCTAAATTAGAAAAGCAGCGCCTTAATTTTCTAGACAAAAACTGGCAACCCAATGACGATTGGTGGGGAAGTGCACCGGGTAATTAAACCCGTAACAGGCAATAAATAGTCTATTACGTGATGAAATCATTTTTATTAAAGGGGCCATACCCAAAGTATTAATGGGATTCCTACTGCCATCACGATTAAAGATAGCGGTAAACCCAGTTTCCAATAGTCCCCAAACTGATAACCTCCCGGCCCAAACACAAGGGTATTCGATTGGTGACCTATAGGGGTAAGGAAAGACGAAGAAGCTCCTACTGCGATACTCATTAGAAATGGATCAGCTGATAGTGTAAGTGCTGATGCAATCTGCACACCTATAGGTGCCATCAGAACAACTGTTGCAGCATTGTTTATCAGAGCTGACAATAGCATAGTCGTAACCATTATAAGCCCAAGTAGACCCCATGGAGGTAAATTATCCGCTGTCGACAAAATTAATTTAGTCACGGTATTGGCAGCTCCACTTGTTTCAAAGGCTTGACCCACGGGTATCATGGCTCCAAGCAAAACAATCACTGGCCAGTCTATACTGGTATAAAGGTTTTTTAAAGGCAGAATCCTACTGACTACCATTCCCATCGCTGCAAGTGTAAAGGAAATAGCTACAGGTAGCCATCCCATAACCACAGCGATAATGGCCAGAGCAAAGAGACCAAGAGCCAACAGTATACGTCTTGGTTTTCCGATTTTTATGCTTCTTTTGGCCAATGGATAGCATTTCATTTCATTGAGCGTATCCGATATACGATTTCTGCGCAATTGAAGGAGCAAGACATCTCCCGAACGAAAAACCTCATGATCAATTCTTTTAATTAACGTTCTGTCTGCTCTAGACAATGCCAATAAGTTGACATCATAACGAGATCTCATATGAATACTAGAAGCCGTTTGGCCAATTAATGGAGAATTTTCTTGGACAATGCCTTCTGTGTTTATTATTTCATTTTCATCTTCAGTAGACGCTATAAAACCTTCGTTCCCAACAAGCTTAACATGGTACTTATTTATGAATTCTTCCAGGACATCTGTATTCAATTCCAAAACAATGATGTCATTCTTTATAAGTATAAAATAGGGACTGGGCGCATGAATTCTAATCTTATTCCTGACGATGCCAAGGACTTTGACATCTAGTTCTTTGTCATCTGTTATAAGCCTAATTGGGCTATTTTCAAGAGCTGACTTACCTGAAATTATGACTTCAGTAATGTAGTTTTCAATTTTAAACAGGGCCTCATTGGCTTGATTTGAATTTCTTTTTGGGATCAATCGCCATCCTACCAATGAAATAAAGAGTACTCCTGCCACAGCAACTACCACACCTACGATGGTGAAATCAAACATACCAAAAGCAGCTTCACCACTTTGCGCACGGAAGGAAGCTATAATAATATTTGGCGGAGTCCCAATTAATGTAGTCAAGCCTCCCAATAAAGAGGCAAAGGCTATTGGTATTAAAATCAGTGAAGGAGAATAACTGTGTTTTCTTGCCATTTGTATGGCGACAGGCATAAATACGGCCAAGGCACCTATATTATTCATAAATCCCGATGCAATTGCAACTGCTCCTGAAATGGTCGCAATTTGAATGGTGATATTGTTTCCCACCTTATCCATTAATGCTACAATCACATCTACGATTCCAGAGTTTTCAAGCCCTTTGCTCACTACGAGGATGGCAGCTACGGTAATTACTGCGGGGTGGCTAAACCCCATAAAGGCTTCATCATAGGGTACCAGACCAAGTATAGCAAGTAATATTAAGGCAGATAGTGCGACGAGGTCGTAACGGATTTTCCCCCAGATAAAAAACAGAAGGGATAAGCCGAGGGTGGCAAACACGATGATTTCTTCCATATACCAACCTAGATAGCAATAGGTGCTGATAGACAGGAATCCGGGATATTAAAAGCGTTGACCAAAGGGACAGCATCTTTACGTATTTCCCAGCACAATTGGTTGACCATTTTCCTAATGGCCTTGGATTTACTGCCTTCCATATAACCTTGCTCCAGGTACCAGCCATTATGGGTTTCGATCTGGTACAAGGCAAAAAGATCACAGAGTCTTTTGAGTACCTGCTTAAGTTCTGGATCAGTCGTTTGCTTAATTTTTTCAATAAATTTCTCTAAGATTACCCGCTCAATAAATGCCATTCCCAAGGTGAATAGATGATGTTGAGCTACATTCATAGCATCAAAGGGATCCATCCCTTCATCCATTAGCCGTTTTAATCTCTTAGCGGCAGAATTCAGAATACTATTTTCCCTGTATTGAAAAGCATTTAGATGAAATTCAGGGTCCAGCAGATGGTTTTCGTCAGTATTTCGAATGATAAGTGGGTTCTTTTCTGTGATAGATGTTTTTGTTTTATTGACAACATAATCTATAACAGTGAACAAATTCATGTTTTCAAATTGCTCCTTATAAGCACTAAGTCTACTTTTGGCCACAAGTTGTAATAGGACGGTATTGTCTCCTTCAAAGGTGGTGTACACATCAGAATCATTTTTTAACGCATCGATCCTATTTTCTGATAAATAACCTTTGCCACCACATGCTTCTCTACATTCCTGTAAAGTGCTTGTATTGTGCCAGGTCACATAAGATTTTAAGCCCGCTGCCAAGGCTTCTATTTCCTGCATTTCATCCTCTTTTCGACGGAGAAAGCGGTCTGTCACATACTCCATAGCAAAATGGCAGGCATAGGTTTTAGAAAGTAGTGGCAAGAGTCTCCGCTGATGCATGCGGTAATTTAGAATGGGTACTTCTGTAGCACCATTAGGCCCAAATTGGCGACGTTTGTCTGCATACCGAATAGCAATGGTAAGACCAGATTTTGAAGCGGCTAACGCAGACCTCGGAATGCCTATTCTTCCTCCAACTAAGGTTCCAAGCATGGTAAAAAATCTTTTGTTATCGCTGGCAATTGGACTCTGAAATTCACCTTCCTCGTCAACAGACGAAAACCTATCCAACATGTTTTCTTTAGGTATAGTGACCGTGTCAAACCCAATCAAGCCATTGTCTACTCCATTAAGGCCCATTTTTCTCCCACAATCGGCTATGGAAATACCATGTAGGATTTTTCCTTCATCATCCCTCAAAGGAACGATGAAGGTACTTACACCATAATCTTTCTCATTGATCAATAGTTTTGCAAAAACAGTGGCCATTTTACCATGTAGCGCTGCATTACCAATGTATTCCTTTCTGGCATTTTTATGAGGAGTATGTATGGTGAATGTTTTATCTTCGTGATTGTAAGTTGCTGTTGTTTCTATCCCCCTAACATTGGAGCCATGGTTGGTCTCTGTCATGGCAAAGCAACCAGGTAGCTCAAGGCTTCCTATGGCCCTAAGGTATTTTTCATGATGCTTCTTTGTCCCTAACATAAAGACACTCATTCCCCATAAACCAAATTGAACGCCAAACTTAATTACTGTACTCAGGTCTCGGTAACTAAGGGTTTCCATTACGGTAAAGTATCCCTCCATGTCATTGCCTCCCCCATATTCCTTAGGAAAGCCAATGGATCCATAGCCTTTTTCAGCGAGGACCTTACACCAAACAAGCACTTGTTCTCTGTATTCTTTTAAATTATCAGGGTCCACATAATCGAATTCCTTTTTAGAGATAAGCGATTTGATTTCGTCAATCAATGGTTTTCTGTTACCGTCAAGGAGGGCTGTTAACTTGTCTGTTTCAAACTCTTTTTGCGTTTCATAGGAAGTGGAAACGTTGGCATGAGAAGATTTGAATGTCAAGGCAGCAGATTTGCCAATTATCCCCAATTGACTTTCCAGGTTTCCCAATTCTTTTTCAACTTTGGACAAGGGAAAGGTATGGGCCACTTCGGGAGCATTTTTTCTCAAAATTTCTACTCCTATGCTTGAAAGGTGAGGATAAGTGGTATTGTTATCTACTGAGGATTTTATTGTTTTCCACCACATTTCCAACTCCTCCCTTGAGGGTGGCGAATTTGGATCGAGCTTTGCGGTTAAATATTTTCTATCCTCTTCGCTCAACCAATCTACCGCTTTAAAAAAGGATTGAAATGCCTGATGTTCGCTAGCATCGATTGTTGTATCTGACCATACCATATATATGATAGGTAGGAGAACGAGGCTTCCATTGGTTGGTTGAGAAAGTATCTTTTCCATGTTTTATTTTAGGTTTAAGATTTAGTACTAAAAAGGTAAGAAAATATTTCTATCCCTTTCAATAATCCTACCAAAAGTTAAAAATGGATTAAAGACAATGAAATTAAAATGAATTGGTGTCTAAATTAATGGCAAATAAAAAATTCAGCCATAAGAATAGTATAGTTTTCTCAACTTTTCCCACTTAAGATATGTCGCAAAAGAAGGGTAAAGGTTAGAAAAGGACTTAATCAATTTTATCCCAGACTTCGATATTTTTTATATTCAGACTTTTAGAGTCAAAGGTAGGATCTAAACCCTTTTTTCTTTGATCCACATAATCTTTTAACGCTGCCATAGCAGGTTTTCTAAGCAAAATGATTGCAATCATATTTAGCCAAGCCATCATTCCCACCCCAATATCACCCAGCGTCCATGCCAGCTCTGCGGTTCTGATGGTACCATAAAAAGTAGCTACCAAAATCAAAATCCGAAGTACAAAAACAGGCCATTTTTTGTTTTGATCTCCTTGAAGAAAACTTAGATTAGTCTCTGCTATATAGTAGTAGGCCATGATTGTAGTAAATGCAAAAAAGGCTAAGGAGATAGCGATGAAACCTGCCCCAAGATTTGGAAAATGCTCACTTATCGCAAATTGAGTGAATTCTGGCCCAAATGTCACACCAGGAAGGTTCTCTACTAAAAATCCTCCTTCCGGATTGACCACATTGTATTGTCCTGTGAAAAGAATCATGAATGCGGTGGCAGTACAAATAAAAAGCGTATCTACATACACGGAAAATGCCTGCACCAAGCCTTGCTTTACCGGGTGACTGACTTCCGCGGCTGCTGCTGCATGAGGAGCAGTTCCCTGACCTGCTTCATTGCTGTAAATCCCTCTTTTTATTCCCCAAGAGATGGCCATACCAAATATACCACCAAAAGTCGCATCGGCATTGAAAGCAGATGTAATGATCAATTTGATTACTCCGGGTATTTCTGTTATGTTCAACGCCATGACAATTATGGCCATGATTATGTAGGCAGCCGCCATAAAAGGGACAACTATCTGGGCTACTTTTCCAATACGTTTTACACCACCAAAAATAATAAGCGCAAGGAAAACACAAATAACCAAGCCCGTAATCCAAACCGGTACATCAAAAGCATTTTCAACACTGATGGCTATACTGTTGCTTTGCACTCCTGGTAAAAAAAAGGCTGTGCTAAGAATGGTAGCAAATGCAAATAATATGGCATACCACCTAATCCCCAAACCTTTTTCTATGTAGAAAGCTGGCCCTCCGCGGTATTGACCATTTTTCACTTCTTTGAACATCTGTCCCAATGTAGCTTCTATGAAGGCTGATGCACTCCCTAGAAAGGCGATGATCCACATCCAAAAGATAGCTCCCGGGCCTCCCATGGCGATGGCTGCTGCAACCCCTGCAATATTCCCAGTTCCTACCCGTCCTGAAATGGCGATGGCAAAGGCTTGAAATGAAGTAACTCCCTTATCTGAAGACTCTCCACCAAATAATAATTTAATCATTTCCTTGAAATAGCGGACTTGAAGAAATTTGGTGACTATTGAAAAATAAATTCCGACACCTAAGCAAAGGACAATTAAAGCATTACTCCATATAATGTCATTTAGGGCGTATATTATGGACTCCATGTTATTAGTTTGGCTTGAAAAATTTATTTTATTAACACAAAGAAAACCTAAAATAGGGTTAATAATAATTTTGAGGGTAAATAATTATAGGAACAAGGAAGGTTTTATACAAAAATATGCAATTTCCGTTCTATTAGGTGAAGGAATTGCTTCATAATCATCTAACCGTTGCTCTTTCCGTTTCAACCAATCGTTCCAAGTTTTTAATTTGGATATGGTAGCCGTGGATTTTGGATGGGTTTAAGTCATGATAAAGTGAGCATAGCAATAGTCTACTAAGGCATGTAAAAATTGTTTTAGTTTAAAAAAACTAAAAATGGCAAAAGATCCCCTCAAATTATCCTGGACTATCTTTTTTCCCATTAGTCTTTGACTCCAGGTAAATTTACTTGTTAAAAGGTAGCTGTTTGTGATTTGAGACGTTTATAAACAATTTTTAAAAATCACTACTTAAAAAGCCAAAATAAATCCCTATTAAAAATCATTACCTTTACAGCGATTTGTAGCTTAATACAAACCAGACGGAAATACAATTATGAAAGAATTAGGATTAATTAGCACATTACCGATTAATCGGTTTACCGACAATGGCGCCTACCTTGCTTTAAGCGATGGAAATGAGTTGTTGATACCTAAAAGGTATCTTAGTGGAGAAGAAAAAGAAAGGGACTTTAAGGAAGTTTTTGTTTACACAGATAGTGAAGACAGGCCAGTGGCTGTAACTGACCATCCAGTAGCCATATTGGATCAGTTTGCTGTGATGGAGGTAAAAGATGTCACGAGTATTGGGGCTTTTTTGGAATGGGGGCTTGAGAAGGACTTGTTACTCCCCAATTCCGAAATGCGCCAGACAGTCGCGCCAGGGGACAAGGTCCTGGTGATTGTCTGTGTAGACCATCGAACGTCACGTTTGATAGGGGTGAGTAAATACGAGGAATTTATTTTATCAGACACCAAAGGATTTGAGGTGGGGCAGGAAGTAAATGCTTTGATTTTTGATCTCACAGATTTGGGATATAAAGTTTTGGTCAATGGCTTTTATGAAGGGCTTATTTATGCCAATGAGGTATTTAAACCACTAGAAATAGGGAGTTCAGTCCGAGCATTTGTGAAAAAGATAAGAGAGGACAATAAGATTGACTTGATTATTACCCCTATAGGTCGTCAAAAATTTGATGAAGGGGCCACCCAGATCTTAGATCTGCTACTTGAGAAAAACTTTTTACCACTAACGGATAAGTCTTCCCCTGAAATCATTAAAGAAACATTGGGAATGAGTAAGAAGCATTTCAAACAATGTATCGGACAATTGTACAGGAAAAAGGTCATTGTGATAAAAGAAGATGGTATTTATAAGACTTAGAATACCTCTTATGGGTTATTTTATCAATTTTATTATTGAATAAAGGATTTAGTAGGAAAATCTACTATTTTTGCCTCATTCACTATTGGATGATCAACCTGATTTTTCGTAAAATTGATCGTTGATCAAAGGCTTTGTAAGCAGTATTTACATCTTGTAATTTGATTAGAGTATAGCATGGATAAAAAAACGGAAGTGTTTTTAGGCATAGATGTGGGAGGAACTCACGTAAAAATAGGACTGGTAGATACCCATGGTGAAATTATTCAATTTGGCAAAGAGGACACAACCTTACTCCGAAACAGTTCTCACGGGTTTAATAAGGCCTTTGTGGAGGTAGTAGGAAAATACCTTAAAAAAAACCCTGAAGTAAAACATGTAGGAATAGGCCTTCCGGGTCTGGTAAGTAAAGATAGAACTACCACATTAGAGATTCCTGCCATTTCAGAACTTAATGGGTTTAACCTTAAGGAGGCATTATTGGAACATTACCCAGATATAATCTTTCATCTTGAGAATGATGCAAGTGCGGCTGCTTTGGGAGAATTTCATTTTGGAAAAGAAAAAACAGCTGATAATTATCTTTTTATCACTTTGGGCACCGGTATAGGCAGTGCTTTGATCCTTGATAGAAAAGTTTTTAAAGGGGTGAGGGGTAATGCAATGGAAGTAGGACACATGCTTTCAAGAGGAAACAATAGGCTTGAACCTTTAATAGGTAGAAATGGAATACTTAACATGGCTGGGAAAATGAAGGACCAATTTCCAGAGGAAATTGGTGTATTGAAAGACCAAGAATTAGGGATGCATTTATTGGTTAGTGCTGCGAAAAGTGGCAATGGAATTGCTTTAAGAACTTTTGCTGAACTAGGCGCAATTTTAGGAGAAGCCTTGGTTTCTACAATACGTATTCTTGACGTTACAGAAGTTTATTTTGGCGGTGGAATTTCTGCTGCCCTTCCATTCATCCAACCTCAACTGGAAAAAACAATTCATCAATATTTAAGTCCCTATTACCTTACTGACTTAAAGTTAGAAAAAGCTACATTGGAAAACGATGCAGGTACGCTGGGTGCAGCAGCCCTGTGTTTTATGGATTAAGTGTTGTCACCGTTACTTCACTTACCTTATTGATAGCATTGAGTCGAAAAAGGACCTTCAGAGGTTCTTTTTTTATTTGTTGCTCGCAGCGATCTGAAGGCTCCAAGAAATAAATAAAAAAACTTTGACTTCTGTCCACAAGTTCTACCCGATCGGGACGCCCAAAGGTAATGATGATCTCTTGGTTGTTTTTTGCCAAAAAGGTGTTTTTTAATTCCCTTATTTCTTCAACATTTTGTAAGCGCAAACCCAAGCAACCATTCCGGTCCTTTTTCCAGTTTTCTATATTTATGCTGCCTGTTTCTAATTTCCCCGAACAGGAGATACCTGAGGCAAGTAAAATAAAAATAAAAAAGTAAAAGGTAATTGATTTATAAGTCATGAGAAAACGGTAAGGGTTGCAAATAACCTTGCGAAATTAGTGCGAATGTTTGGTTGCCTTGGTATGTATTGAAGAAAAAGACCTATTTTTTTATAATTACAAGGTAATTGGTTCAGAAGCAGATAAATGATACGTTTTTCCCTGATGCTTCTTAATTACATTTCGATCTGTTTCTACATTATGAATCCTATCGTTATTTAACTGAAACATGAAATGGCATTTTTTTTCAGAAACCACATCTGGTTTTCCACCTGTATCCAAATCCATTGTTTCTCCATCGCCTCCTGCAGCATTTACACCACGGTATTGATTTCCCTTAATCATTGCCAAGGGAGTGCTAAAACCATTCTCGTTCCATTCAAAAACCTTCCGAATTTCTTCAGTACTTATTCCTGAAGTTGATTTAGGATATGCCAAAAGGTCAATGGAAGGGTCTTTTGTTTCAAATCTAACAGGTTTTAACCAACCATATGTGCTTTTAATGGATGCACCGCTAGTGTCGGTTTGAATGTCATTGTTAAGGCCCATGAAATATTGTCGTCTTCAAAAAACGCATCGCTTTTGCTTGGAGGATAAAATCCTTATTCTTAGTTTTGCCAATAGAATGAACGTTCGATCTAATGCAATGCAGCAGTCCAAAGAGTTTTCCGAAAAAGAAATAGCCATCTATGAAGGTGCGCTAGAACTAGTCGCCAAATATGGTTTTCATGGTACCTCCATGAGTTTATTGACCAAAGAAGCCAAAGTAGCTACAGGAACGATTTATCACTATTTCTGTAGTAAAGATGACTTGATGAAAAAGATGTATTGGTATTTTCGCACTCGGCTGGAATCCTGTATTTCAAGTCAAGTGGACGAGAAACAAGATTACAAAGAGCGGTTCTATTTAAGGTGGTTAAAACTTTACCTTTATTATACACAAAACCCCAAAGTACTGGTGTTTTTTGAGCAATACATCAATTCACCTTACAACCAGGAACGTAGTCCTCATCACTTTACGGGAGCCTATTTTAAATTCCTTAAAGAAGGAATTGATGAAAATTACCTAAAGCCTGCCAAACCCGAAATATATGTAGCAATGTACATGGGTAGCGTGGTTATGGCTTCAAAGATCAATGTTTTTGGATCAATACTATTGGATCAAACGGATAGAGCGCTTTTGATCGACAAATTATGGTATGGCATGTCTAAGGTGTAATTGCAATCAAAATTTTTAATTAGCACAAATAAATTTTCGTTTAAATGAACAAATTTTCTTTTGTAATTCTCATAGTGCTTTTCGTACTGTGCCAATCCTGTTCAGAAGGAGAAACCAAAAACCCTGGAATGAGACAGGCACCTAACATTCCTATTATAGAGATTCCTTCCCAAACTTTAACCGGTTATGAAACCTATCCAACCAGTTTGGAGGGAGTAGTAAGTAGTTATGTAAGGGCAAAGGTTTCAGGTTATATCACCCAAGTTTTAGTAGATGAAGGCCAAGCAGTGAGGAAAGGTCAAAGCTTGTTTAAGCTAGAAACCCAATCCTTGGATGCTGATGCTGCTGCCGCTAAGGCCAATGTTGAGGCCACTAAAGTGGATGTTGATAAATTAAAGCCACTTGTAGAGAAAGGTATTATTGGAAGTGTTCAGTTAAAAACTGCCGAGGCAAGGTATAATCAGGCTATGGCTACTTATAACAGTATTTCCGCTAATATTGATTACGCCAATATAAAGAGTCCAATTTCAGGACATATTGGAGCCATTCCTTATCGTCAGGGTGCTTTAGTTAATCCAAGCGATCCATTGACTATGGTTTCTCAGGTGGACAATGTTTTTGCATTCTTTTCCATGAATGAGAAAGAGTACTTAAATATGCTTCAAGTAACCAAAGGGGAAACACTTGATGAGAAATTGGGAAACATGTCAGAGGTGGAACTTGAACTTGTCAATGGTCAAATCTATTCGCACAAGGGCAAGATTAAAACGGTTACAGGTCAGGTAAACCCAACCACTGGAACGGTGAGTTTTAGAGCAACTTTTCCAAACCCAAACCGATTGCTCGCACATGGCAATAGTGGAAAGATTCGTGTACCTAAAATTTATGAAGATAAACCCGTAATTCCTGCAGCTTCCATTTATGAGCAACAAGGGAAAATATACTTGTATAAGGTGGGTGCAGATTCAGTTGTCACGGAAGCATTGATTAAAATAGAGGCGAAAGTAGGTCAGCTATTGGTAGTTGAGGAAGGACTAAAAAAAGGTGACAAAATAGTTTATCAGGGCATTGACAAGTTGCGAGATCAGATGAAGATTTCTCCGCGACTAGTGCCTTTTGATAGCGTCGCTGGAAAATTAAAAGTAGCTTTTAAATAAGGTCAAATGCTAAAACAATTTATAGACAAACCGGTACTATCTACTGTAGTTTCCATTTTAATACTTATTCTTGGTGTTCTAGGTTTATTGTCCTTACCTGTAAGTCAATACCCGGACATTGCACCACCTACAGTTAGAATTACAGCATTTTATCCAGGAGCAAATGCTGAGACGGTATTAGAAAGTGTAATTATACCCATAGAGGAGCAAGTGAATGGGGTGGAGAATATGGATTATATTACTTCTACTGCAAGTAATAGTGGAACTGCCACCATTCAGGTGTTTTTTAGACAGGGTGTAGACCCTGACATCGCAGCCGTAAACGTACAAAATAGGGTTGCTAGAGCCAATCCACTTTTACCTAGAGAGGTAGTTCAGTCAGGTGTGATAACTCAAAAACAGCAAACGAGTTCGTTGATGTTTTTTACAATGGTATCAGATAACCCTGAGTATGACGCCACCTTTATCCAAAACTACCTTGACATCAATGTTATTCCTACCCTAAAAAGGATCAAGGGAGTAGGGGATGTGACCGTTTTTGGGTCGAAAAATTATGCCATGAGAATATGGCTTAAACCCGATAAACTCACGGCCTATGGCTTAATTCCTTCAGATGTGACAGCAGCCATAAACGAACAAAGTTTGGAAGCTGCAGCAGGTTCTATTGGACAAAACAATGCACAGGCCTTCGAATATGTAATCAAATATGGCGGGCGTTTTAAAAATGAAAAGCAATATGAGGACATTATTATCAAGGCAATAGGGAATGGGCAATTTTTGCGTTTGAAAGATGTAGCTGATGTCGAATTGGGTGCACAGGGATACTCCGTGATGTCCTTTACCAACGGTAATCCTGGGGTGAGTATGGCCGTCTATCAGACACCTGGATCGAATGCCCGGGAGATTATAGATGATGTCAAAGCATCCTTGAATGAACTTGAAAACAATTTCCCTAAGGGCTTGTCCATTTTCATTAATTTTGACACCAACGATTTTCTTAATGCTTCTATCGTTAAAGTGACCACAACTTTGATCGAGGCATTCATCTTGGTATTTATTGTGGTATTTATTTTTCTTCAGGATTTTAGATCTACCTTGATACCTGCGATTTCTGTACCTGTGTCAATCATAGGTACTTTCTTTTTCCTAAATGTCTTAGGGTATTCAGTTAATTTATTGACCTTGTTTGCATTGATCCTTGCCATTGGTATTGTGGTTGATGATGCCATTGTGGTAGTAGAGGCCGTCCATGCCAAAATGGAAGGGGGAGTGAAAAAAGCACGTAATGCTACCCATCAAGCCATGGAAGAGATTACGGGAGCTATTATTTCCATTACGCTGGTAATGGGTGCTGTATTTATTCCTGTTACTTTCATAACAGGGCCTACTGGTGTTTTTTATGAGCAGTTTGGGGTTACTTTAATGTTGGCGATAGCCATTTCAGCTGTCAATGCATTGACATTAAGTCCTGCACTTTGTGCGTTATTATTAAAGCCTCATGACGATCACCCAGACAAGAAACTTAGTTTGGGTAAACGTTTCTTTAAAGGTTTCAACAGGGCGTTTGACGTCACCACAGCCAAGTATATAGGAGCATTGAAATTCTTGTATCGCTTCAAGTGGATTACAGGGGTAATAATCCTCGGTTCCTTTGGAGCAATTATTTGGGCAGCTGAAAACACCCCAACTGGCTTCGTTCCCGAAGAGGACAGGGGATTGATATTCACTGATATTGTATTGCCTGAAGGCGCTTCTCTAGACAGGACAGTTGCCATCACAGATGAACTTATGCATGCTATTGAAAATCTGCCTGGAGTAGAAGGCGGATCCATGGTCAACGGTTTCAGTTTAATTTCTGGAGAAGGTAGTAATTTTGGTTTGGGTATTATTCGATTAAAACCTTGGGATGAAAGAGGCGCCGACTCTTTGTCTGCTCGATCTTTGATAGGTAAAATGTTCGGTATAGCTACAGGAATCCCTGGAGCGAAAATTTTGTTCTTTGCCCCTCCAAGTATTCCGGGATTCGGTGTGTCCTCAGGTTTTGAACTCAAATTTCTGGATCAGTCAGGTGGCAGTTTTAATGAATTGGATGTTGAGGTCAAGGAATACATGAATAAATTGATGGCCAGGCCTGAAATTCAATATGCCCAAACGGCCTTTAGTACCGGATACCCTCAATATGAAATGGTTCTAAACATTCCCAAAGCCAAGGAAGCGGGAGTAAGTGTAAGTAGTATTTTGGGCACACTTCAAGGCTACATTGGAAGTATTTACGCTGCCGATTTCTCCAAGTTTGGTAAGCAATACAGGGTTTATATTCAGGCAATGCCTCAAGATAGGGCTGAAGTAGATGACCTTAATTCCTTATTTGTAAGAAATAGCAAAGGAGAGATGGCGCCTATTTCAGAGTTTCTCTCGCTCAAAAAAGTTTATGGCCCACAAGCGGTAACCAGGTTTAACCTCTTCAACTCAGTTTCTATCAATGGTGCTGCAGCTCCGGGCTACAGTACAGGTGATGCGATTGAGGCCATCCAAGAGGTCAACGAGACGGGTTTGCCAAGAAACTTTGCTGTTGATTATTCCGGCCTGACCAGGGAGGAAATCAATGCAAGTAGTCAAACCACCTTTATCATATTGTTAAGCGTTCTCTTTGTTTACTTTATTTTAGCTGCCCAATATGAAAGTTATCTTATCCCTTTAGCAGTTTTATTGTCCTTACCTATAGGAGTAATGGGGGCTTATTTAACCACCTATTTTTCAGGGATGCAAGCCAATATTTATTTTCAGATAGCCTTGGTGATGCTCATTGGGCTTTTAGCTAAAAACGCCATATTAATAATAGAATTTTCGATTCAAAGGAGAGCAGCTGGTGCTTCCATTGTGGATGCAGCTTTTGAGGGAGCCAAGGTTAGGCTTAGACCCATCCTTATGACATCTTTTGCCTTTATTATAGGTTTATTACCGCTGGCATTTGCCAATGGAATTGGTGCTGCTGGTAACAGGTCTATTGGTGCGGGAGCTGTTGGAGGCTTGCTGATAGGTACTGTTCTGGGCGTTTTTGTGATTCCTATTTTGTTTATATTATTTCAATGGCTTCAGGAAAAAATTAGTCCAAAAAAAGAAGTTGAAGCTTTAGAAAACGCTTGATAATTATGCTAAATAAAAGTCTATTTATACCTTTTATATTATTGATTTTATCTTCCTGTTTTGTGGCCAAGGACTACTCACAAGCTGATAAAGTAGTAGATGAAGATTATTTCAGAACGGATTTATTACGCGAAGACAGCGTCACAATGGCTGACTATTCCTGGAGAGAAGTATTTACTGACCCTAATCTGGTAGGTTATATTGAAGAAGGATTAGAAGCCAATATTGATATAAGAATAGCTTTACAGAAAATTCTTTCGGCACAGTCTTATTACAAACAAGGGAAGTGGGGACAATTGCCCACCTTGAGTGGAACAGGCAAGGTAACCCATCAGGAATTGTCCAGAAACTCTCAGTTTGGCTCTTTCTTTGATGGTGGAATTACCCAGTATGAAGTTTCTCCAGGCTTTTCCTGGGAGGCAGATATCTGGGGTAAAATTAGAAGTCAACGGGGAGCATTTGAAGCTTCGTATTTGCAATCAATAGCGGCACATCAGGCCGTTAAAACAAGATTGATTAATGACATTGCCAACCTATATTTTAGGTTATTGGCTTTGGACCAACAATTGGAATTGACCAATGAAACGATCAGTAATAGGGAGCAGGCGTTGGAAACTACCTCCTCCTTAAAAATTGCGGGGATCGTTACTGAGGTAGGGGTAAAACAAACCGAAGCCCAGCTTTACACGGCAAAGGCATTAAAGGTAGATTTACAAAGAGAGCTTTATTTGGCTGAAAACACACTTGCCATTTTATTGGCAAAATCACCAGAAGATATTTTCCGAGGTGACTTGGACGATCAGCATCTTCCTGAAGAACTTTCTATAGGTTTTCCGGTTCAACTGTTACGGAATCGGCCAGATGTATTTGCTGCTGAATATGGACTGATCAATGCTTTTGAAATAAGTAATGTGGCGAAGACCAATTTATACCCCTCATTAACCATTTCAGGTGCAGGAGGTTTTCAAGGCTTGGAATTGGATCAGTTGTTTAGTCTTAATTCGGTTTTTGCCAATGTAATTGCGGGATTAACACAACCTATTTTAAATGGCAGGAGGTTAAAGACCCAGTTTGAGGTTGCTTTAACCCAACAAGAGCAAGCTTACCTTTCTTTCAGAAAATCGATTTTAAATGCTGAAAAGGAAGTTTCTGATGCTATCTATAACTTTGATGCAGCCAAAGAGAAGGAAGGGCTGCTTAAAAAGGAATTAGATGCCTACCAGGTGGCCATTCAATATTCCGAAGAGTTGCTGGACAATGGAATTGGTAATTATTTGGAAGTCATCACTGCTCGGGAAAATGCCTTGAATTCTGAAATCAAACTAATTAATACCCGCTATGTTCAGATGGAAGCCCTTACCAATTTGTACAGGGCACTTGGAGGAGGTTGGCAATAGGTCCTTTGCAAAATGGTCAGCTGACTTGGGTTTGATATTCACTATTGGCAGTTGCAGAATGTGCCCTACTATCCAAACAGAAGTTATTAATCATTTGGAAGAAGTTTAAGCACTTTGTTTAGGATCAATAAACAACAAGTCCCTACAGTATTTAGCTTTGAATCAAGGCTTAACATTGTAGGGATTTTCATATTCCACGAAAGAGAATTGTGACGAGAGTTATTGGTTGGCTAAACCTACTTTCAAATATTCTGCTTGCAAAGGCATCTCTAACACTAAGGTTAAGGATCACTTTACCTTTGAGTATCTTTTTACGTACACCAATATCGGCCATTGCATATCCACTTATTTATCGTAAATATAGCTAGTATAGAGAAGGTGTCCGGAAATTTAATCACCTTAATCAATGGCGAGCAATTGCCTATTGGTAGGGCATTTAAGGAGGGTTTATCGGAAAGATTCCTCAAGTAAATGGGTTAATCCAATTCCTTTATTTCAATATTTTTAAATGCTACACCCTGCCCTTCAGCTTGCAAGCCAATATAGCCTTCTTTTAGCATTTGTCCATCTACCTTATACGCTGGATCAAAACGATTGGCAACACCACCACCGATTTGTGGGTTGGTATATTTCAATACCTCCTCACCATTTACCATATGGATCACTAAGGAATCTCCATAAACAATCAATTCTGCATGCACCCATTCGTCCCATGGGAAAGTAGGCGAACTTGATCCAATACAATGTCTTGGATCCATCTCTCCATTAAAGAATACTTCCGTCCCCGGAGAGCACATGTTTCCGGTAGGTCTTGGTTTTCCATCTCCAGCATCTGCCAGCATTTGGTATTCCACTGATATAGGCCAGTCTTGCTCTTTTAATATGGTTTCAGGTGCCTGGGAATGAAACATTACGCCGCTGTTTCTATAAGTATAGCTTGGTGCATCTTCCATCCATTGGTCAGTGAAGCGGTAATCAAACTTTAGGTGAAAGGAGGAGTAAGGCTTTTTATAAAACAAATGACCATAACGTTCGTCAAAACGCTCATAACCCTCATAATTGACCTGAATTATCCCGTCCACTACCCGGAAGGTGTTTTCATAATTGTCCCCTGACTCATGATGTTGCAACTTTGCTGTCCAGCCTTCCAAATCTTTGCCGTTAAATAGGGTTTCCCATTCGGCTGCTGGTACTTCTTCCGTAGCCTTAGTTTCACTTTTCCCACATGAAGAGAACATTGTTAGTAAAAAAAGCCAGGTTAGCAATTGGGTTAGTTGTTTCTGTTGATTATTGATCAAAGACCACTTCATTTTTCTAGTTTTAATCGGTTAACTATTTTCAATCCCTAATTTAGGGAATTATTATTTGAAAGGTGTTCGGGTGATTTCCTACACCTTGGGCAACCAACTCCTGATTGGGTGGGCTACGTCTTTTGTGCAGATCCAAGTTGTCAGTGGCTTCCAGATTTAAAAGTGTGGCAATGGACCCAATAATAGCAATTGTAAAAGCATAGGTCCAAACTTTTCTGCCATTGATGGCCGGTGAAAACATCCTGAGAATAATTTAAAAGTCTGCTTTTATCGGGTTCTACACCTAACGCATATGGCAACTGGGAAAAACCAAAATCAATCCAATAGCTGCTAGCAACTCTTAATGATATTGGCCGGAATATAATCGGCTATTCTCCCGGCCTTTAACAAGCCAAGAATTATCAATATCATTAATGAACAAGTACAGTTTAAGAAGGAATTATCACCTCCCATTCCAAATCTTTAAAAAAATTAGAATAAGAATTGTGAAAAGTTATTCTCATCCTTAAATATATACAATCGAAAAAATTTATATTTATCTATTCAAATTTTATTTACCTGAAATACAAAAACCCAATTTACCTATGAAATTTGTGAAGATATATTTCCCTATAATTGTAATTCTACTTTTATCTTTCCGAATCAGTCCTGTAATTGGTCAAGATGATTGGGATAGCTTTTTATATGGGGACTTACTTCCAGATGCACCTGAATTGGCCGAAAGGGGAGACTACCTGATAGGTGTTCGAACATTGGAGCTTGTTCATGAAAATCAGCCCGATATCGCCAATTTCACTAAAGATGCAAAGCCTAACTATGACAGGCCTTTAAAAGTTGAGGTTTGGTATCCAGCTGCTATAAGCTCCAAACCAGAAACAAATTATAATGATTTCATAGGGGTGGCAAATGATGAAAAGCGACCACTGAGCCCATTTTCATTCAGAGGCAGAGCAGAACGAAATGCATTACCAAAAAATAACGAAGGTGCATTTCCATTGGTTATCGTTTCTCATGGGTATTTGGGGTCTAGGTATCTGATGACTTATCTTACTGAAAATCTAGCATCAAAAGGCTATATAGTAGTAGCCATTCACCATACAGAATCTACCTTTGAGGATCCAGGTAAATTTTCAAGTACACTTTACCACCGGCCTTTGGATAATTTATTTGTTTTAAATGAAATGGCTCAAATGGGAAGTAAAGAGACGGAAGGGTTTTTGGCGGGAATGATTGATGGTGAACATACTGCATTGGTAGGCTATTCAATGGGTGGATATGGTGCATTAAATGCTGCAGGAGCTGGATTTTCACCTTCTTTTGGCGGTTTCTTTGGCCAAATGGCAGGAGGAAGTGATAAAATAATGGAGCGAAGTTTAGCGGATCCATCGTATGCGACGACAGTTGACCCACGAATAAAAGCGGTGGTGGCTTTTGCCCCTTGGGGAATGGCCAGAGGGGTATGGGACAGTAAAGGCTTGGGGAACCTTAAGCTTCCAGTGTTTTTCGTGGCGGGTGATCAAGATGATATTTCAGGTTATGAAGATGGAATCAAGGCCATTTATGATGGGGCTGTCAATGCGAATAGGTATTTGTTGACTTATAAAAATGCCAGGCATAACGTGGCTCCGAACCCACCGCCTGCGGAATCATTCAAAAAGGGCATGCACCTGGATGAATACCTACGGTATGCAGAGTCTGTTTGGGATCAGAGAAGGATTAACAATATCAACCAGCATTTTGTCACTGCATTTCTGGGGATCCACCTTAAAGGAAAGGACTATTCTTCCTTTCTTGATTTACCGGTGGATTCAGTGGAAGAAACATGGAAAGGGTTTAAACCTAGGACTTCCATAGGTTTGGAATTAAGGCATTTAGATGCGGAAAAGTGAGGGATTCTATAATTTGACTTTATATTTAAATGAATACTGTCTTCAATTTAGCTCCCATGAAAAACTTGAGATTTATACTAGCAATTTTTTTATTTTCGGTTTTAATTGCCTGTGATAAAAGTGAAGAGGAATTGGCGCAAGAGATGGACGTAGCACAGTAGGTGGATTTACTGATCAAAGGAAAATACACGGCCTTGGAGTTACCATCGTTTACAGCTGCAGAAATCCCTGAGTTACTTGAATACAGAAACAGCAACCAAAAAATAACAATTTTCCCCCGAAATTGGATATCTTCCTCTATAACAAATGAATGTACTTTGGGCATGTACGTTCTATGGACCAAGGAATCTATTCGTGCCGTGGCTATAAATAGTGATTTTTTTATGAGTAGGTTTCACTCTTAAAACCCTGTAGTGCAAAAAAGAGAAGCAGAATTCGAACCTGTGTACGATGAAGAATCACTTTCAAAAGTGGCTGATGCATATATGGAATGGTGGCAGAAATACCAAGACCCGGAATTTAATGATTTTAAAGACATCGACCCTTTACTTGATACAGATTTTAGGTGGCATTAGGCAAGGAGACAAAATTTAAAAAGAAGTAATGTGAATTTAAAAAGACACTCAACCAACTTCAAGCAGGGTTTCGAATTTTTAAACGTGATTACCATGTCTTGTTCTTACCATTCTTACAGCATGCTTTCGATCTCAATTATTGCTATTTTACTGCCCCTGGGTTTCATTTGAAAATAAATTTACAACCGTACGACTAGAACTGGGAAAAAATAAAAATGGATAATAAGTAACTGATTTTCTATTGATTACAACACTTTTTGAGAAGCGTTAGGATACCAGGTAATATTTTTAAGGTTAAATTTCAAAACGAGTCACCCCTTGGAAAAGTACTTGTGAAATTCAGTATTATAAAGATTGCATGTATGCAGAAGTTAGCAACAAATTATATAAAATTTGTGCTACCTTTATTTTTGAGAACCCGTTTTTAAACCTAGATTTTGGGTTTAACCCAAAATCTAGGTTTATATATTGTGTTGAACATCAAAAATGGATTTAGATTAAGATTTGAGTATAATATAAAAAATAGGGCTGAAACTTGTTCTGATTAATTGGTATTATTTAAATTCGACTCTGGCTCCTGGCGGTTTACCATGGGATGTTTTGTGTTTGTGGTATTTATCAGCGAGTTTTACGAAAAAAAATGAAGGTTAAAACAAAATTTAAACCTTTGAGCTGGAAAAAATTATTGTCCAATTATTTCAACTTTAACCCGGATTACGCAATAGGGTTCGTAGTTACAACACCACGTAATAGAATAGTTATTGCATATTTCGGGTTTAATCATCTGAAAATTTAAATGAATAGGAAAATAAAAGTTCTTTATATAAGCTTTTTACAATTCAAAAAGGATTTTATTAAATACCCCTACCAGAAATTTAATTTTATAGAGCTATTTTTAATATGGGTAAGTGAAAAACTTACCCGTTCACAATTTCTTGTTTTATCAGGCATATTAGTCGGGCTTAGCGCAGGCGCTGCAGGGGTAATCCTGAAAGTATTCGTTCATTATATACAATCATCTATTAGTACAGATGTTCCTTTTGAAGAGCGGCTGCTAATCTATGGCATTTTCCCATTGATTGGAATTACCTTAACTGCATTTATCGTAAAATATTTTTTCAATAGTGATGAAGAGAAAGAAATATCCTTTATTCTTAAAGACATATCCAAAAAGCAGAGTAAAGTTAAATCCAGTAAAATGTATTCTCAAATCCTTCAAAGCGGTATTACTGTGGGGTTTGGTGGGTCGGTAGGGCTAGAAACACCTATAGCTGTTACCGGATCTGCTATTGGTTCTAACTTCGCACAAAGGTACAGATTAGGTTTTAAGGAGCGAACCTTATTGCTGGCGGCAGGAGCTGCTGCCGGTATTGCTGCAGCATTTAATGCGCCTATCGCAGGGATTATGTTTGCCTTTGAGATAATTCTGACGGGGCTTGTTTTTACAGATTTTATTCCTTTAGTAATAGCAGCCATTTGTGGAAGCCTGCTGTCTAGCATTATCTTAAATGAAGACATACTGTTTAACTTTCAGGCCCGAGAAACTTTTAACCACTTCAATGTAGTTTATTTCTTGATATTAGGTATTTTAACAGGCTTATATGCAAGGTATTTTTTGCTTGTTGGTCAAAAGGTACATAAATTTTTTGAACGCTATAAAAACCAAGTACTTCGTAAAGCGCTACTTGGAGGATTTGTTTTATCTATTCTCTGTGTTTTGTTTCCCCCTCTTTTCGGAGAAGGATATATGAACATAAGGACTATTTACCAGGGAAACGTTGATCTCCTAATCGAAGATAGTTTATTTCGTTATTTTGGGGATTCAGAGATAATTATCATTGTATTCTTATCCCTTACGATATTGATCAAGGCCTTTGCTACCAGTATTACACTTTATTCAGGGGGAAATGGAGGTAATTTCGCTCCTTCCTTAATGGCCGGAGGGCTTTTAGGATTTGTGTTTGGTTTCTCTTTAGAACTAATGGGCTTTACTGAAGTTCCGACAACTAATTTAATGTTGGTAGGTATGGCAGGAGTGATGTCTGGCGCCATGTATGCTCCATTAACAGCCATTTTTTTGATTGCAGAATCTAGCAGTGGCTATGATTTATTTATTCCTTTGATGATTGTCTCGGTTACTTCCTATATTATCAACCGGTCTTTTTCCCCAATCAATCCATCCTTTAAAGATCTGGCAGATAAGGGAGATATATTTACAACCCGACAGGATCAGAATATTTTGTCGCATATTTCTTTAAATGATTGTATTAATCCATCCTCTCTACTTATAAGTACTTCAGATACTATGGAGCAGGTGCTTCATAAATTTAGAAACAGCAATCAGAACAGTATGGCTGTAGTAGACACTAATAATCAATTCTGGGGCGTCCTTAATCGGGAACAATTGCGTCCATTCCTACTGAATAAAGAGTCAGCTGATAATACTAGTGTAATTGAACTATCTATTGCTCCACCTTTTGTTATTTCTCCCACGGACTCCGTAATGGCTGTTACCAAGATGTTTGATGAAGCAGACGTATGGCAACTGCCTTTACTTGATGAGGAACGAATGTTTAAAGGCTTTATTAGTAGGTCGAAAATCTTAACCAATTATCGAGCTTTGTTAAGAGATTACTCTGAGTAAAAAAGTGAATATATGAAAAGGGGATGGGGTTTCTAATGTTGGGTGCCATTTCAAAAAACTCATTTTAAAAAAATACCCGATTTAAACTGATTCCAAATTTAGAAATCAATTCAATGAAAAAAAGCCTGATCGATTGATCAGGCTTTTTTATTCACTTTAACCACTAACAACCACAAATAAAATTTATTTGCCAGGTGGCAAATAAAAAAAATTTGTTGTAGTCCGTACGGGAATCGAACCCGTGTTTCATCCGTGAAAGGGATACGTCCTAACCCCTAGACGAACGGACCAAAATAAAAGTAGAGCAATCAATGAAGTAGTCCGTACGGGAATCGAACCCGTGTTTCATCCGTGAAAGGGATACGTCCTAACCCCTAGACGAACGGACCATTTGGTGATTGATGTGCTCTTTTTATAATTGGTGATGCAAATATAGGGTCTTTCAAGAACAAACCAAAACCCACCAAAAAAATAATCCAAAAGTAATCACAATCCTTTGAAAGTTAGGGATAAAATTTATACATCGAAAATATTTAAGTATGGGTAAACTTTATTTTTGTCAATTCTGTTCCTTTATGAACCACAGAATAATTATTAAATTAAAAAAATAAATTTATGGCCTTAAGATTAGGAGATATTGCACCGGATTTTAACGCTGACTCTTCAGCTGGAAAAATCAACTTTTACGAGTACCTTGGAGACAGTTGGGGTATTTTGTTTTCTCACCCTGCCGATTACACCCCGGTTTGTACTACCGAATTAGGAGCTGCTTCCAAGCTTAAGGAAGAATTTGACAAAAGAAATGTTAAAATGCTTGCCTTAAGCGTGGATGGAGCGGAAAGCCACAGGTCTTGGATAAAGGATATTAACGAGACGCAACATACGACCGTTAGTTTTCCTATAATTGCCGATGAGGATAAGAAAGTTTCCGAACTTTATGATATGATTCATCCCAATTCCAATGAAAGCTTTACCGTTCGTTCCGTTTTTATTATAGGCAATGATAAAAAGGTAAAACTTATCATCACTTATCCTGCAAGTACAGGAAGGAACTTTGTTGAATTATTAAGGGTAATTGACTCTTTACAGTTGACAGCTAATTATTCAGTAGCTACTCCCGCGGATTGGAAAAATGGTGAAGATGTGGTTGTTTTACCTTCCATTAAAACTGAAGATATTCCTTCAAGATTCCCTAAAGGATTTAATGAAATTAAACCTTATTTAAGGATGACACCACAACCTGATTTGAAATAAATTAGGAAAAGTAGCGAGGCTGATCTATTTCAGCCTCGTTTTTTTTGTAGGCAAATTGAATGTACCTACTCCTTTTTATTTTCTTCGTAATTTTAAAACACACTTTTTTTGGATTATGAGGGTTTTATGCTTCTGAAACTTGCTTCATGTCAATTTTATCCCTAGACTTAAATTCTAGGATTTGAAAAAACATAATACAGTCTAGCCAATAGGGGGTGTGAGTAAGTTAGGGTTTTGATCAAAATTACCTAAGACAATACGGCTCTATGAACTTGATAGATACTGAGAGATGTCTTTTCTCAGACTTTGCTGAGTCAATAACCTTAAGTAGTTATTTATAGGATTGAAATTGAAAAAATAATAAGCCAAGAAGGAGAGCTAGACCTTGCCCGGCTATATTATAATGAGATTAGCGAAAATTGCCCACTTTTAAACTAGTTTGTGACATGAAAATATTTCCTATTGTTTTTTTGGGTTGGAATGATTTTGTACTTTTTGAAGGTATTGTTTTATTTTTTTAGTTTTTAAATCTTCTATCAAAAAGACTGATAAAAATTATTGCAGGTAAAATACATTTCAGGCAAAATTATTCGCATCATATTATGAATTTCTTCAAACAAATAGGTAATAATATGTAATTTGGGATTCTTAATTTCAGAAAAGAAAATTAGTTAATGGATAAGAAAATAATTAGTAGCATTATCGTAGGATCAGGGAAATACTTACCAAAAAATATTATCCCCAATGATTATTTTTTAACCAAAGAATTTTATAATGCAAGTGGCGAAAGATTAGTAAAACCTAATCGGGATATTGTGGACACGCTCCAAAAAATCACTGAAATAAGAGAAAGAAGGTATCTTGAAGACAATTTAATGACCTCTGATATGGCTTATTATGCGGCTAAGGAGGCCTTATTGTCAGCTGATATAGATGGGGAATCTCTGGATTACATCATAGTTGCGCATAATTTCGGCGATATTTTGAATGACAATATCCGAATTGATACCTGTCCAACATTAGCGGCCAGGGTCAAACACAAACTAGGTATAAAAAATCCATATACAGTAGCTTATGATTTGCCTTTTGGCTGTCCTGGGTGGATTCAAGGGATGATACAAGCCAATTATTACCTTCAATCCGGTGATGCTAAAAGGGTGATGGTAATTGGAGCAGAAAATTTATCTCGAATTTCTGATCCCCATGACATTGACAGTATGATTTTTTCTGATGGGGCAGGGGCTGTTATTCTGGAGGCAAAGGAAGGAAATAGCAAAGAGGGCATACTAGCGCATATCACGAGATCTGATACTTTGGCCCATGCCTATCTATTGACTATGGGGCCATCTTACAATCCCAATTTTCCTGACAATACCCGGTTTTTGAAAATGAATGGTAGGAAATTATATGAATATGCTATAAAAACTGTTGCACCTACACTTAAGGAATGTATTGAGCGTGCTGATATAGATCTCGAAGCCATCAAACATGTGCTAATCCACCAGGCGAATGCCAAAATGGACCATAATATTTTAGAACGACTTTTTTTACTCTATAACAAAACCGATATTCCAAAAGAGCTCATGCCCATGAGTATTCAAGAATTGGGAAACAACTCGGTGGCAACTGTACCTATTCTGTACGATTTAGTTGTGAAGGGTAAAAAAGAAAACCATCAATTCAGCTCCGGTGACTATTCATTATTTGCCTCAGTAGGGGCAGGGATGAATATAAATGCATTTGTTTATCTACATCCATAATATTTAAATATTCATTCGCTATGATCAAAAAGATAGATGCACATCAGCACTTTTGGCGCTATGATCGTGTTGATTATTCATGGATAAATAAGGAAATGGCCAAGTTGAAGAAGGATTTCCTTCCCGATGATTTATTTTCAGTATTAGCGTCCAATGGAGTTGAGGGTACTGTTGCTGTTCAAGCATTACAGGAGGAGAAAGAAAACACCTTCCTACTTGAGTTGGCAGAAAAATACCCCTTTATTTTAGGTGTAGTGGGATGGATAGATTTAAAATCTCCCGAACTGGCAGCGCGATTAAGCGTTTATGATGCCTATAAAAAGCTAAAAGGCTTTAGACATGTCCTTCAGGATGAACAAGATTCCGAGTACATCCTAAATGAAGCCTTTCAACAAGGGTTAAAAACAATATTTGATGTTGGATATACCTATGATCTTCTGGTGCTCCCACATCAAATGAAAGGTGCTATCAAGACGGTGTCTAATTTTGAGGGAGGAAGCTTTGTCCTGGATCACTTGGCGAAGCCGGACATCAAAAATGGGCACAATGAGAAATGGAAGGACAATATTAAAGCATTGGGTGAGTTCCCAAACGTTTACTGTAAGTTATCGGGAATGATTACGGAGGCCGCATGGAATCAATGGGAGGAGAAACAATTTTACCCCTATATGGATACAGTAATGGGAGCTTTTGGAGAAGACAGGGTTATGTTCGGGTCTGACTGGCCGGTCTGTAAATTGGCTGGAAGCTATGAACAGGTAATAGGACTAGTGGAAGGTTATTTCCAAGGACATTCCGAATCCACTTTGAAAAAAATATGGCAAACGAATGCGATAAACTTCTACCATCTTTAAATTAAAGTTTCACTATGAAGAGATATTGTCTTGCTTTGGATCTAAAGGATGATCCTATCATCATCGAGAAATACATTGAACAGCATAAGCAGGTTTCTGAGGAAGTTATCTCAAGCATTAAGGATGCAGCTATTGAGGTGATGGATATTTACCTTACGGGAAACCGACTTTTTATGATCATGGAGGTTGGAGAATCCTTTTCTTTTGAAGAAAAAGCCAAAATGGATGAGGGCAACCAGAAAGTCCAGGATTGGGAAAAACTAATGGATGCTTTACAAAAAGCACTTCCTTGGGCCAAACCTGGGGAAAAGTGGGTGCTGATGGAAAAAATCTTTTCCCTATAGTTTAAGATTTTGAATAAATACTTTTGGTTATGAGCCATAAAGGATTATGTCAAATCGAACCTTTTTTTTAACCGATAATAGTTAATAGCCAATCAATTATGTAGTGAAGTTACATCAAAATCAATCACTTTTTCGCTAAATTCAGTATTACCATATGGCGTCTATTATTCAGTATCCAAATAGACTGATATTCTTGTAATTATACCAACCATTAGGAACCCTAACAGATAATCCTGATTTAATGAAGTGAAAGATGGAGAGAAACATCATAAAATTTGAATAAATAAAATTATAAAGTGATGATCTCTTTATTCCATTGTATAAACCCTTTAATTTTCGACAAAATTCAAATTCATGCCACTTGATAAGGACCATTTAAAATCATTAAGGTATCTCAAGAAGGAATTGTCACTCCAACTGATAGAAAGAGGGAAGTTACTTCTTCAACAAGGGAAGGTTACTTTCGATTTTTATGATGATGACTTGGAAGCCTATTACTTCTTGGTGAAGGGTAATGTGGAGCCGTACTACCAAGTCTTCATTGGTTTAATGGATAATGATTGGGAAGATCGCGAGGATTATTATGAAGAGGAGGCATTCGATTGTAACTGTGTGTATTTCATGCAAAACTTTGAATGCAAGCATGTCGCTGCAGCTATTCTGTCCTTGGAAGTGAATAGAGACAATGTGTTTATTTCGGAGCCGAATAGAAATATGTTGCCTTTTATGGAGATTAACAAAGAGGAAACCGGTGCAGTTTATCCCCAAAACAAATTGACTTTTCCTCTGGAAATTCCTTGCGAGCAGGCAGAAATCCCTAAACTGGCTGAAATGATGACCATGGTGCCTGACAAGCTTATTCAAGCTTGGTTGAAAAATGTTGTTATTTTAGAAAACGGTTACAATTATTTCGTCGAAATCCATGGACAATTGCATCAACTTACGGTTGAGTTTTTAAATGGAAAGATAAAAATTAGTGGATTATACAATAAAGGGCACCTGGTTACCTTAGGCTTGCAATGGCTTAAAATGCGATATAAAGATCCTAAATTAAAGGATTTGAATTTTTTAGGTAGTGCACAGAAGCAGCAGGCCATGAAGGATTATCTGCTGCGCTTTGGCTTACATAAACAAATAAAGGATCCTGCGAAAGCCTTAAGTATTGTTTATTCCGAAGGTGAGGTTTTGTTGATTCCCATAGGTCCCATCAGAGGTTTTTATGATGTTGACCGCGTTTCCGTAAATATGGAGAAAAACCTATTTGCTCCTTTCCGAGCTGCTGAAGAGAAGCTTTCCGCCAATGAGACTTCCTCTGAATGGGGTTTGTATCATGCTGCCTTTGCCTTGGTACTGGACTATCGAGGAAAATTTGAAAGAATACTTGCGTTTATGGCAAAGGGGAGCAAAAATGATCTAAAAGCGTTAAAAGTTAAATTCACGCTTTTGGAAGATCCGGACGATATGCGCTTAGGAAGCAATCCCGATTTGGAGGGTATTTTGTTGGCTGCCAATAGGGTAAACAAGGCCCTTAAAAAGAAAGATCTCCAAGTCATCCATGACCTGTTTGGGGAGTTTTTGCGACTTGCATCCGAATATAGACTATTTGCTTTTCAAGGAAATGCGCGAGATGCCCAATACCCCAAGAAAAGTAATTTTGGGCAGCCACTTCAAGTTTTGAACACCAAATTGGTTGTCAAAATCCGAAAAGAAGGATTGTTGTATGATGTTCTAGTCATTCTAAAGTCCGATGGACAGGAATTTTCCCTCGAGGAAATAAATGATCAATTGGTAAGTAATCCGACGTACGCCACTTTTTTAAATCAGTCGCTTTTTTATCTACGAAGTCCGGCGGAAATGAAGGTGCTTGAGTTTTTAAGGGATTTTCCTGTGTTACAAGTTTTGGAAAGTGATCTGGATC
>Ga0222654_1000148_pt1 | contig 59955 bp, 48 predicted proteins | sample AntAcemetagen421_FD_179805 | JGI IMG/M metagenome (GOLD analysis project Ga0222654, IMG submission 179805) | Saline water microbial communities from Ace Lake, Antarctica - #421 | ecosystem: Environmental > Aquatic > Non-marine Saline and Alkaline > Saline | place: Antarctica: Ace Lake...
AAACACAACAAGTCCAAACAGGAGCGACGAAATGACACAACCAGATGAGTTAGCGCTGCGCGAACAAATCGCTACGCAGTATAAGTATATCGAATCAATCGGGCTGAACGAATTGTCATCCGGCAATGTCAGCTGCCGGTTTGGCGATGGCATGTTGATCTCGGCATCGGGCGCAAGCGCCGATAACATCTCAGCCGACGCGATTGTCTACGTGTCGCTTGAGGGTGACTGGACGGGCGAGAAGCCTTCAAGCGAGTGGCGCATGCACGCGGCAATCTATCGCCAACATGAACAAGCAGGCGCGGTAGTTCACACCCACTCGGATTATTGTGTGGCTGTGTCATGCCACGAGAAGGCGCTACCCGGGTTTCATTACCTGGTGGGATCTTTTGGTGGTTCGGATGTGCCGTGCACACCGTACACAACGTTTGGTGGCTCGGAACTTGGCGATGCCGCCGCCGCAGCGCTCAAGGATCGCTCCGCCTGTCTCCTGGGTAGTCACGGAATGATCTGCCGCGGGGGCGACCTAAAAAGCGCGGTGAACCTCGCCCATCGTCTCGAGATCATGTGCCGGCAGTACCTCCTGGCTTGCCAGCTTGGCGAGCCGCAGCTTCTCACAACGGAAGAATGGAAAGAATTCTTCGATCGCGCAAAGAAAATCAGTTACAGCTCATATATCTAAAGTCAGATGTAAGGCGACCGGGTGTTTTTCATGAGCCTGCCGCTGCATCTTGATACTGATCACCCAGCTGCCCTGCATAATTTGGGCGATCACTAATTTTTTCGGGTTGGCTTCACGTTCCAGAGGATTGCGCGGCTGTTGTAGTATCAAGGGACTAACGCAAACTGGAAGCGACTATGACCACCGCCATATTGACTAAACGTCGGGGCAGCAAAGTGTGGTATTTGGTGGATCACACTGAACCGCCCGGAAGAGATAAATGCGCTGAAGTTTGATACGGCCTGAGTAAGCCCGACACTTTTTGTGGTAAAAAAATTATAGTCAATCACAAGAGTTGAACAATGGGTATGAGACCCCGTTACACAGATGAGTTTAAGCAGGAAGCAGTCAACCAGGTGGTTGTGTATGGCTATCCGGTTTTAGAGGTGAGTCAGAGACTTGGGATGGCCAACAAGGGAGGGCCATTTTAAAGGAGGCCGCAGGCTAGGCTCTCCTAGTCTTTGCCGCCGAGTCAAAGAACAATACGCGTTCATAAAATTTCGCTGCAACGTTTATCCTATCCGCAGTCTTTGTCGAGTCATAGATGTTCACCCTAGTAGCTACTACTCCTGGCTTCGTGAACCGCTGGTGGGTGAGTGACGTTACTTGCATCCCCATGCACGAAGGTTTTTTGTTTCTGGCTGTAGTGATGGATCTATTTGCTCGGTACATTGTGGGCTGGTCGATGAGCCATCGGATGACGGATGATCTAGTCCTGGATGCACTGACGATGGCGCACCGGCGTCGCAGACCATCCGAAGCGGTCATGTTACAAGCGACCAAGGATCACAGCACAACAGTCGAGCTTGTAAGACGTTACTCCAGACTTTAGACATCGAACCAAGCATGGGTCGGCGCGGTAACTGTCATGACAATGCTGTTACAGAAAGCTTTTTTGCGAACCTAAAGAAAGAGAAAATCAGAAGGAGGAAATATCAACCGCGCGAGGACGCGCGCGTCAGGCAATATTTGAATACATTGAGTTGTTCTACAACCCGAAACGTCATCATGTTCACAACAACCGAGTGGCGCCAACGGTTTATGAACAGCAAACTTAGTGCAGTAAGAGGTGTTAAGTAAACTCAGGCCGCATCAGTTCCCATTGCTGAAGGATATACGGGATATTCTGGTGGATGCCCCGTTTCGACAGGACCATCCGTTGTATCGTGATCACTGGTGCAGGACGTGGATTCTGCGCCGGCATGGACATGGGCGTGCTGCATTTACCTGGCTAGCAGCCTGTTGAAAAGAGACTACCTGGGCGTGTACCTCCAAGACAGGAAAGAGAAACCATTGACCCTCTTTCCTGTCCGGATCTCAGTTCAAACCGAAACCATCAAAAGTAAGCTGGAACTGGTAGGTGCGTGGCCGGGCAATCGAGCCCGTTGTGAGCTGCGAAGATCCCGGACTATAAGCATCGTCGAAGTCGGTCAGGTTGGCCACAGAAAAATCGACAGTCCACGGACCTTTTTTGGCGCCAAACGTGGAGGAAACATTCTTCCATGCCTCTGCCGCGGGAACCAGGTCAGGCTGCTGGCCGAAGATGGCTTCGGGTTTCGATCTCGTCGAGAAATTGGCATTGCTAAAGAACTGCCAACCGGTATTGAATAGCGGCGCGCGGTAACGAATATTCAGTGAGTGTGTTGCATCCGATACGTTTGGTAGATCTCCCCCTTCTTTCAGGACAGGCGGATAGTTGAATACCCCAGGTATGTTGGACTTGTCCTCGGTAAATTCACCACCGGTATGCGAACCCACATAGGCAAGTGTCAGATTATCCGTGGCACGCCAGGTAGCCACCCATTCGATAGAGAGGATTCGGGCATCAGAGCCGCTGATGGGACCGCCGCCGTTGCGGTCGGGAATACCGTCACCGGTCTCGTCGATTTCAAAACTGATACCAACCGGCACATCCTTCCATTCTGCTGACGCAATGGCGCCCTCCAGGTCAAGCTTGCCATCAAAGAGCCGCCACTTGGTACCTATTTCGATCACGCTAACCTCGGTGCCATCAGAAGCAACCAGATCTGACAGCCCTGCAATCGCAAGATCCACCTTCTGCTGTCCACGTGCGAAGATGGGCGCGCGGAACGCGGTTGCCGCGTTGAAATAGATCATGCCGTCTTCGTTGGGGTAGAAGGTGACATTGAAGCGCGGATTCCAGTTTTGGTAAGAGAATTCATTTCTCTCATCGACAACCCTTGGCCCTGTGAAGACGCCCTCTACAGGATGGCCACCCGAACTGCCCCCTATTGCATCAACAGCCGGGTCTCTATTGTCCTGGATGTCTATTGCAACGCGGTCATCGGTCTTGTAATTCACCCCCGCAAGAACGACCCACTGGTCGTTAAACTTATAGGTGACCTCACCGTAGGCTGACTTAGCTTTCGAAGTACGCGGTGTGTGTGAAAAGTACGTGCTCTGGAAGCCGACAAAGTCTATGTCGACGATGCCCAACACATCTTCCTGCGCATCGTGGTAGTAGAGCCCCGCGATCCACTCCAGAGGGCCTTCCGTCGTGGAAACCAGCCGGAACTCCTGGGTTGTCGTCTCGATGGGCACGTTGAAAAGAATGCCGACGCCCGGACTGGTGCCAAAGTTGAACTGCCTGATAGGTACATCAAGATATCCGGTAGCGCTGGTCAACTCGGCGAATCCCAGGTCCGCCTTGACGACCAGGGACGACCAGGGACGACCAGGCGTACTCCGCACTGTTATCGGGGATACCGTTTGGCCATCGCTGCAGCAGGATCCGGTTGTTCAACTCCGTCATTATCAGTTCCCCGTTTGTGGTGCTGCTACGCAGGGTGCCAAAGAAGTCAAGCCCGGTGTTCCACACGGAATGACTGAGTTGGACGTCGAGCGCATCTGACACCTTCCACAACGCTTTGATCCGCCAGGTTTCCAAATCGAATTCCTGCGGGTTCTTTATATCGGGCCGATTGAGCACACTGCCAAATCCAGGGTCATAGGTCTTCGAATAGCCGGCGCGAACGGCGAACTGGCCTTCGACGATCGGCAAATTGACGACTCCCGATCCGTTCCAGCCATTGCCATCAACGCGTGCCCGGTTGGCAAGATGGCCTCGTACCTTGTAGCCGAACTCTTCCAGGTCCGGATCGTTGGTATAGATCCGGATACTCCCGCCGGTCGAATCCTGACCAAAAGAAGTCCCCTGTGGTCCACGCAGCACCTCCACTCGTTCGACATCGAAGTAGTCCAGCGGCGGTGCTACCTGAGAGTTGATACCCACGTAGGGAATTTCGTCCACGTAAATGCCCACCGCACTCATCCCGTCATCAGCACCCACGCTGGATATACCGCTGCCTCGCATCTGTATTGTATGGTCGGTCTGCCCGTTCTCTTCCTGCAGGGTCAGGCTGGGAATATAATCGTACAGATCCCGGACCTCGCTGATATTTTGTTCCTCAAGCAGTGCTTCACCGAATGCCTGAATGGACAGTGGCGTCTCCATAACATTGGTTTCGCGCCGTGTCGCGGTAACAACGACTTCTTCCAGATTCTGGTCCTTGTCCTCGTCATCCTCGGCTGCTGTTGCGGGTCCGGCCGAGAGCACCGCCGCTACCATTCCCGCAGCCAAGCCGCACAACGTCTTCTTCGCCAATCGCGTTCGAAGCATGTTTTTCCCCTCCATTTATAGCTTTCTTGATTTTATAGATCTTTCGATGGTCTAGTTCCAGACAAAGGAAGGGTGAAAATGCTAAACATCCCCCATAATTTGGGATCATTTTCCCGGCAGATCGACGCAGAAGCTCGGATCTGTTTATGTTACCGCGCGTCGCGGACACCTTCGCCGACGAAAATCAACAACGTCAGCATAACGGCCATGGCGCCTGGATATTTGACTTGCCCTGGGCCAGAAGTTCGCCTAGGGAGGGGGATCCGAGGGGCAGCCCAAAGCCGAGGAAATCCAGAGTGGTCAGCGTGACAATCGATCCGTTCAGCACAAAAGGCAGAAAGGTCAGCGTGGCCACCATCGCATTCGGCAGGACATGCCGAACCATGATGACAAGATCCGTCTGGCCCAAGGTTCTCGCGGCACGCACATAATCGAAGTTTCGGGTATGCAGAAACTCCGCCCTGACGACCGGCATCAGTGAGATCCTGCTGAACGCCATCAGCAGGGGCAGCCCCAGTAGTGAAAAGATCACTTCGATGAGCAGAGTACTCGTGAACAGAATGCCAACCAGCGCGCCCAGAAACCCCGCGATGACGATCAGCTTGGCATTGCGGAACATGTGCCCGTATAGGACGCGCCGGTCAGTGAGTCCCTTGGCTTTAGCGGTCATAACGTATTGCTTCGAGACCTCATTCAGGAAAGAAATCTTGGTCAGCATGGTCATTGACGCGAAGCCGCTGGTCCATACATCGAACCGGCCATTCAGTAATTACTGATAATGAGTTATTGAATAACGCCTTTTTCGCGTAGCTCGCTAATTTGCTTAGGTGCCAACCCCATTTCTGCCAGAATGTCGTCAGTATGCTCACCGAGCTCTGGCGCCCTAGTCGCGCCCACCTTGTGGATGGCATCAACATTGATCGGATGATTGATGATGTAAGGTACCGTTGAGTTTGGATCCTTGGGTGCTTCAACCATCTTGTTGATGTGCACCATCTCATCGTTCATCAATTCTTCGATAGTGCCAATCCGAACGAGATTTAGCCCTGCCTCCGAGCAAACCCGAATCCACTCCTCCGACGTTTGCTTGATCAATTCGGCCTCAGTAATTCGCGTTAATTCTTCTAGGTGCAAAGCCAGGGCTTCCGGTGTAGAGAATCGTTCGTCCGCAAACAACTCTGGCATTCCGAGCACAGCAAAAAATCGGACCAATTCTTCCTCGCTACGCACCATGGTGAGTTGAATCCAACGTTCATCGGCGCATTGGTAAATGGAGCCGGCAAAGTTGCGTTGCTGCCGCGTCTCTCGATAACTCTCATAGCTGCCACCGGCGAACCCGGCAGAGGCAATGCAGGCAGCAGACCAAACCCCATTTGCTAATAACGAGGTGTGTACCATTGATCCTTCACCAGTTTTTTCCCGATGCAACAGAGCCGTCACAATAGACGCATAAAGAGATACCGCCGTTGGGTGATCACCCATGCCCGGTATGGCGATTGCTGGTCGACCATCTCTATCTCGGACCAGATCCATTAATCCAGATCGAGCCCAGTAGGCCACAAGATCAAACCCCTCTTTGTCCTTTTCCGGACCTTGCTCACCGTAAGCCGATAGCGAGGCAAAAATGATGTTCGGCTTAATGGCTTTGACATCCTCATATTCAAGGCGTAAAGCACGTCGCAGAGGAAACGGCTGATTCGTCACATACACATCCGACTGCTTGATCAGATCGACCAGTATGTTGCGACCATCCTCGCTTTTTAAATTCAAGCCCAGATCACGCTTATTTCGCGCGTCTGTTTCCCACATGTAGTTATGGTCTGCATCAGGGTATGCAGGCAGAGCTGATAGCTGTCGATACAAATCACCTTCAACGGGCCTTTCTACTTTGATGACATCGGCACCGTAGTCGGCCAATATCGTCGTCGCCACAGGCCCCGCAATCCAGGATCCTACATCCAAGACTTTGAGTCCCTCAAACAACCGATCTGCCACACACTTCCCCTTAACTTTCTTGTTTTGCTTTGAACCCAAGCGCTACGCCATCAGCTGACTCCGATTCACGTTGAACAAAAGCCCGTTATGGAACCCTTTGGACCGGAAACAATTCACCACCTTCGCCGATGATGTACTTAGGAATTTCAATGTCATGTTTACCTGGCGTGCGTCCGCTTGAAGACTCCGTCTGGGTCCCGTTCATCATGCCTAGCGCGCCGTAGGTACACATGCCGAGTCGGCGGCGAAGAAGCGAACTGGCATTGTCTAGTACAGCCTGGCGACAGGTCACGCCCCAGTTTTCCTGTTGGCGCATCCACGGCAGGCACAGGAAGTTGGCTATATGGCGGCGTGGATGGCCTACAGTATTAGCGCCGGCGCCGTGCCAGATGCGGCCATCGAAAACAAACAGAGTGCCAGCAGGGGCAGATACTTGGGTCGCGAGTTTCCGTGATGGCGCTTTCACCAGATGTTCCGATGGCCAGCGATGGCTACCGGGAATCACCCAGGTGCTGCCTCGCTCCGGAGTGAAATCGTCTAGCAGCCAGAACACATTAGCCGCGGCGGGAAAGTCTACCGTTGCTGGCACTTGTCCCTGGTCGCGATGCAACAGTTGAGGTTCAGTTGTGGGTAGGTGAAAAACACCAGCTGTGATACTTGAGATCAAAAAATCTTTTCCCAGTAGAAAGCTGCCGAGTTCCTCGACAGAGTTTGATTCGATTAAATCAGTAAAGATAGAGCCCTTATTCACCATGTTCCACATCAGTTGGTGTGGGTCGAATGCTCCTAGGGGTGCAAGTTCGCCGAGCTTGCGTTCCGCTTCTGCTTGAGCGACGAGCGCATTTCGCAATTCTTCGAGATGCGTATTTGTCATAGCTCCATAGAACAAGCACAAACCGTATTCAGCAAGATCTGACTTAGCCTGCTCAAAGGTCGAGCAGACTCCAGGAACTGGCAAAACTTCTGGGGAATCCATTTGAAGGGCGGAGGTATAACCAGTCTGACGATGAGAAGCTGGCTCATTGGCGTTGCTCACTTTCCAGATACTCCTGATTTGTGCCAGGTTGGGGTCAACCAATCCGTGCAGTTAATATCAATGAAGTTTCGTCACAAGAAAGCGGATGATTATCCACCCGCTTTCTTGTGCTCTACTTAAACTCGCTTTAGCGAAGTGTGACACGCAGGCCAATAGTTCGCGGCCTAAGAGTTGAGTAACGATCATCCAAGAACGTCTGCGGATAGACATAGGTGATGTCATCATTATTGAACATGTTTTCACCGTACAACGCGACCGTCCACTTAGGCGAAACCCATCCAACACTGAGATTTACGTTTTCATACGAATCCGTCTCTTCGGTGTTCGCGTACGGAACACCCGGTTGTCCAGCAGCGAAAGGAAATCCATTAATGTATTCACCCATGTACTGAACGTCAGCTCTCACGTAGACCTCGTTGCCACCTTTTGTGGGGAAGGTGTACTGGGCAAAACCAGAAGCCTGGAAATCAGGAAAAGACAGCTCCGAGCCTTTGATAGCGCCAGTGGTACCGGCCTCTCGTGCTGTGAGTTCTGTAATCTCGGCACTGGATACCGTTAGGTTCAAACCAAGCTCTAGATTATTAGAAGGATATGCCAGCAGTTCCATCTCGATGCCTTTGGATACCGCCTTGCCAAGATTGGTAACGAATGGCCGGCCGTCAGACAAACGTTGACCCTGCAATTGAATATCTTCCCAGGGAATGTAGTAGGCGGAGATGTTGGTAGATACACTACCGTCAGCCCAAATAGACTTCATACCAATCTCGTAGTTCCAGAGTGAGTCTGAGTCAGCAACAGCCTGAATCACGATGTCAGTAGGATCAACAAGACTTACACCACCATTGCTGGAATCGTTGGTTCTACCACCTCGAAAACCTTCAGAGGCTAAAGCATACAGGTTGATGTTATCAGTTGGCTCCCAGGCCAAGCTCCATTTAGTCGTGGTTTTGGTCTGCTCGGAAGTCCCTCGTTTTGAGAGGGTATAGGCTGGAAGTACAACGTTAGTAATCCCGCCAAACACGGCGCCAATGAATCCACCGATACCATTTACACCACCCGCGAACTGAGTTCGAGTCGCTTCTAGTCTGGTGCGTCGCACACCCATTGTTGCTTTTACGCGATCGGTAATGTCGTAGGACATCTCTCCAAAGAGTGACCGTTCTTCTGTGGTGTCAAGATAATCCTGATCTTGGAACCTGGCGCTTTGTAGACCGCTGATTCCATTTGCATCTAGATACGCTTGCGTCGTGTAGTGGATTGCGTTTACTGACGTCTCACGATCTAGATAAAAGGCTCCAACAATCCATTGTAGCTTTGAGCTAGTTGTCGATACCAAGCGGATTTCCTGAACAAAGTTGTCCTCATCCGCTGCCTTATCAAGACCCCAGGGGAATAGCCCGCCTAGGATAGAGCTCAGATCATTCTGCTGTACTGTCTCAACATTGGCGAAATTACTGGATGAAATCAGCTGCGCAAATTCAAAGTCGTACTTGAGGGTTAGGTTCATATTATCGATTCGAGCATCGGCACCGTCTGCTACAAAGCTATCACGCACGTGCGTGCCCAGTGCAGGTGAAAACAAGGCAATATCTTCAGGCTCACTATTTTGATAGAGATACGTCATGCTGGCTGAGAATCGATCGGTTGCTTCCCAGCGCAGCGCAATTCTGGCGCCCTGCGCTTTCACGGTGTCCGCGTTATCCTTACCAGTGCCAATATTGTCAACATAGCCTTCTTCGTCACGAAGATACCCGACCACGCGAAGGGCTAGTTTGTCTTGAATAAGCGGTACGTTAACCATACCGTTGTAGCGTTGACGCAAAGAGCCACCCTTGCTTGATCCCATATCTGTACTCAAGGATGAATCAAACTCGTAAACATCAGGCTTGTTAGTCACGACACGGACAACACCGCCAAGAGAGCCTTCACCAAACAGCGTACCCTGAGGTCCTTTCAAAACCTCTACACGCTCTACGTCAAAAAGTCGAAGATCCGGTTGAACCGAGGAGTTAGATGAAGTGATGGGTATTTCATCGATATAGACGGCTACCGGTTGGTTAACAAACTCAGGATTAGAGCTAACCGCAATACCTCGAATAACAAAGTTAGAGACCAGATTGTTTGAGGCTGAATTGAAGATCAACCCAGGCACCCTTCTGGCGAAATCTGCTGAATTTTCGAGCCCTTCACGCGTAATACTGCTTTCTGTGATGGCCGAAACACTCATTGCGACATCTTGAAGATTCTCGTCACGCTTGGTGGCGGTGACAATTACCTCTTCGATGACACGTTTCTTGGAATCGACAGTATCATCCGCCGCAATCGCGGCACTTGTCGCCCCCCCAACAAATAGACCTGTGGTAATAGCCGCGATCATGCGACTGACAAAAGATTTTCTCATTGTGTTCCCCTTTTTATTCTCGCTGGTAAGGACAATGCTGAGCCTTTCGTCCTCCACAACGCTGGCGAGAGGGGTTCCGGCTAAGAGAATGTCCAATCCTTCAATGACCTTATATTCACCTACAAGCGGATTTGATATCACTCTGGATGTCTCATCGAAAGGAAACACCAGCGTCAGATTCGCTTGCACAGCAAACTCGATAAGAGCTTTATCAGCAGCAGAACGGGGAATGTTGAACTCGAAGATATCTGATGTAGGCTCTTCTACCGGTTGTGCATAACTCGCGGTGCAAGAGAATACTGTCGATATCACAAGGATTGCTGTTCCCCACTTAGCTCGAAAAACACTTGTAGGAAATAGACGACTGGCGGTGAACTTTCCGCCAGTCACTTTTGATTTTCTGGATCCAGCGGAGGTTGGACACGTTGCGTGAGCAATATAGTCGTGTTGCCAACTCGCTGGTCGACGATGTCGAAGTTGGCGCGCAGAGAGGCCAGGAACCCTTCTACATCTCCTGCTTTGAACAGCCCTGCAACCCGCAGCTTCCGTAAATCATCCGACTGAATAACAAACTCCATATGGGTGTAACGCCCCACCTCTGTTACAGCGTTAGCAAGGGATTCACCGCGAAAGACCAGATTGCCTTCTCTCCAGGATAATTTGACCTCAATCTCATCTGGCTCTAGTACTTCTATCTGATCCTCATCCTCACCTAGTCTTACGCGCTCATTTTCGGCGATCAAAGGAAGCGGCGTATGCTTCAATCGACTCACGGTTTTGCTGGATGAATCTATGCCCACATGCACTTTGCCTTCAGTGACAATCACCTCAAGCTCATCACTTGCTGCAATACGGACATTGAAGGATGTACCCACAGCTTCGATAACACGTCCACGAGCAAAGACTCGCAGCGGTCGATCAGGGTCGTGGGCCACATCGATATGAATTTCACCACGCTCCAGGGTCAGGATTCGCAGGTTTGGCAGCATAGAGACTTCTAGCCTGGTGTCAGTATTGAGCTGAACCACACTGCCTTCATTCAAATAAATGGTTGATTGGTCACCAACGGGGGTGTTGTATCGGGACTCACCCAGACGCACGGTTTGCGCTGGGGTTTGACTTGACGGCCGATCGTCGAGCACAAGCGAGAGCGGCACACTGATCGCAAGCAGAAAAGCAGCGGCGATTCCGAGTGGTTTCCAGAGGCTTCGTTGCTTTGTGCGTGGTATCAGTTCACCTAGCATCGACATTGAGCTCATCTGATCCCAGAGCGCAACCATCTCGAAAAGTTCGGCTTTGTTCCTCGGATCCATCGCCAACCAAGCCTTAACCTGTTTCTCCTCTTCTGGAGAAAGTCCTCTCTCAATTTTAGCGAGCCACAGTGAAGCCTTTTCACTGATCTCTTCTTGGGTCACTAGACGACTCACTCTTCTCATCGCTAAATGTCCTTTGTTTCAGATAAAAAAGCAGTTTTAGGGACCTGCTCCGTTTTTTGATTTTCCTTCATATACTCACGACATCGACGTATGCCGAGGCCAACATGTTTTTCGACAGTACTCTGGCTGATGCCCAGTTCGTTAGCGATTTCTGCCTGGCTGTAGTTGTAAACTTTTTTTAACACAAAAACCCGGCGGCATTGAAGGGGAAGCTGTCGAACCGCCTCACAGAAGCGACCAAACTCTTCCTGGGACGAAGCTTCTCGAAATGTGGTGTCTTCTAATGGATGGGGCAACGTATCAACTTCTACCGAACCACCAAATTTGTACTCGTGTCGTTTTAATTGATCAAGAGCCAGATTTCTTACCGTCTGATAAAGATAAGCTCGTGGATTTTGCACGACCTCCTGCTGATCGATCTGGCAGAGGCGTACATAGGACTCCTGGACGATATCTTCCACCGTTTCTGGTGGCGCGATCCGTAGGACCGAGCGGGCCAATTGGTTACGCATCGCGATAAATATTTCGCTCAACTTGTGTATGTCAGACATGATTATGCCTACCTTCCCCCCATTGCATAACCTATATGACGATCAACGTGACAATTTCCGCCAGTGCATCCAAAAAATATTTTTACTCTGGATTCAATTGCCTGATCGACGCATTCTAAGCAGTTCTATTTAACTTCTCGAGCAAGGGCCGCTAACTAGATCCTTTCAAAGTGCCAGTGTAACAGAACCCAGAGCGAGCCCCAGAGGCGGACTATGCGATATGCAGAAACTCGATCCAGTTGCCATCGGGATCTTCAACCATGGAGACGCGGATTCCGGGGCTGATCTCAGCTAGCGACACGATCATTTTGTAGCTGGCTAATATACAGGCCTCGGTCATGCTCTCTAGATCGTCCACGGAGACGGTGAGATAGCGGATACCCGTACTACCATCAACGCCATTGGCTGGAGATTTCGCTGCAGGGGCCTCGGCCGGTGTCACCAGTTTAAACAGAGTCTTACCACAGACCAGACGGTGCATGGTGATACCACCACCCATGTCAAACTCTCCCTTGTACTTCATGCTCAGGGTATCCCGATAAAAGCCAAGCATACGATCTGCGCTCATGGTAACGATGCCAATGTCGACGGCTTCTTTGGCAAGGCTTAATGTCACAGGTTTTCTCCTGCTATATTAAAAATATTTGGACAGCACCGGGAGATCGCTAACGAGCCTCTTTTGCTGCCACTCCTCGGCGAATTTCCAATTGTTCCAAAATATCGGCGTGGCGCTCACGGGATAGATCATAATGCGTATAGCACCAAACACAGACCAGGGCGAAGCCGGCAACAAAGGGTCCGTATAGAATACCGAGTTGGGCGATGGTTTCGGCTGGGACATCAGCGGCAGTGCGAATATGTTCGCCCGTGGGCCATTCGATAAACTCAAGTCCAAATCCAGCAATGACAGTACCAATCCCAGTCGGCGCCTTGACCGAGAAAGAACTGGCAGCAAAGAAAATACCTTCCTGACGTTTGCCAGTATTGAACTCATGTTCATCGATGATATCGGCCATCATGGAACCGTAGGCCACGTTAGACTGAACAGTGCAAACTCCCTGGACGATCCGCATAGCAGCCAGCATTGGCACCAACAATTCGTCGCTGTTCTCAGGAAACCACCCAAAGAGTCGTAATACGACCGGCATCATCTGCCAGACCGCCCAGGATACGGTACCAAACAACAGCAGGGGTTTCTTCCCGAAGACTCTCTGTAGCATGGGGGACAAGAGGGTGCCGCCCATGACGCCAAACCAGTACATGGGCGCAAGGAGCGCAATCTGCGGACCGGTGAGTTCCCAGAAAAACGTGAACATATAAATGTTAAGCGCGCCATCAACCCCAATGACAACAAACAGGATTAGTACGCCGAGAAACAGCCAGAGGAATGACTTCGACTTAACGGCGAGTGTGACATCTGCGAACATTCTCTTTATCGCAGCAACCGGTCGCAACGCCACTCCCCCCAATGCCTGGGGCAGTGTCGCTATCAGGTGTCGTGTCCCTAGAGCCGACCAGAAAATAGTCACCACCATCAACACCGCAACCGTCAGGGCCATGTACGGATAGCGCTCCGGGTTGAGTTGGCCGTTGGGGTAGTCGGCTGTTTCGGTAAAGAAGATGCCGAAGCCAATATAGATCGCCAGCAGGTAACCAAAACTCGACATAAATGTACGATAACTCACAATAGTGGATCGCTCGTCGTAGTCGTCCGTCATCTCCGCCCCCAATGCTATATGAGGGATGTGATAGAGGGTCATGGCTGTGCGAGTCAGATTGGTGAAAACGATTAACCATACAAGCAGCGCAACATCACCGCTGACCAGTGGGTTGAAGAGAAGATAAAACGTTAGACCCAATGGTAGGGCGGCGATAAACATAAACGGGTGACGCCGGCCAAGGCGCGACTTCAGGTTGTCTGACAAGGATCCGATCATCGGATCAGTGAATCCATCGACAATTATGGAAGTACCCACAGCCACACCCGCAAGGCCCGGCGACATACCGAGCACTTGGCTGTAATAGAACAGAAGAAAGTAAGCAAGCGCCCCGTTCTTCAGTCCCTCAGCCGCCTGCCCGACGCCATAGGACAGCTTCGTGCTAAAAGGCAACGGTCCTTTTAAAGTCATTTGACTTGCTCCCATTGCTTGTCGATTTTTCTGTTAAACAGTTTCGATCAACTAATCTAATTTCTCATTCCATCGAGAACTTGATTTCCTGATCCGTAATGAACTCCAGTAACGCTGCCTTACCGTCAATCGTCGATTGAATACCACGTTGGAGAGCCGCAACAATGTCGTTAGGGTCAGTAATTCGTTCACTGAAGCCACCAAAGGACTTGGCCATATCGGCATAGTGCCCGGAAATTTCAATGGCACCATACTTTTCCTGGGATACCGGCATGATCGGAATTTCGACTGCCATTGAAAAATTGTTGAACAAGATTGAGAGGATAGGAATACGCTCTCGAACAGCCGTTTCAAAGTCCATACCCGTAAAGCCAATAGCTGCGTCGCCCCAGACGTTGATACACAACTTGTTGGGGTGAGCGAGCTTGGCACCCATGGCCAATCCCAGACCATAGCCCAACTGGGTGGTCTTACCCCATCCAATGTAAGAGAGGGGCGTAGTTGATTCCCAGAACGGTGTAATTTGATCGCGAGGACTACCAGCATCGTGAGTAATCACTGTATTCGCTTTGTCGACCAAGGCGTTGAGCTCCCAGATCACGCGGTAAGGATTGATGGGCGCACGATTATTGGTAAGCTTTGGCATCCACTCGCTTAACCATTCCTTGCGTATGCTCGCAATTCGCTTGGGTTCGTTGTCTCGTTTTTTGGCTGGGGCTTTGTCCAAGCCAGACATAGCAGTTCGCAAGGCTTGCAGAGTTAACTTCGCATCACCGATCAGACCATACTGTGCCGGTAAATCCTTATTAAGATCCATAGGATCGAGGGTAGCGTGGATGATGGTCTTACCTTCTGGCATCTGTACACCGAAGACGGTGAGGGCAAAGCTACAGCCGACACCGAAGATGACATCTGCTTCTTCTAGATATTTTGTCACCGCCCGAGGGTTTGCTCGACCACCACTACCGAGAGATAGTGGATGGTTTTCAGGGAATGCGCTCTTGCCTTCGATGCTGGTCGTGACAGGGATGTTCCACTCTTCTGCAAAAGCTTTAAGTTCGTCCCAGGCCTTGGCATAGTGGACACCTTGTCCCGCGTAAATGACTGGCCGTTCTGCTTTCGCAAGAACTGTTGCTGCCCTGGTGATGTCAGCAGGTGCTGGGGCTGTTCTGGCACTGATGGCCTTTACATGTACATAATCGTCGGGAACATCGGCTTCGATAAGATCAGCCGGTACCTCTACAAGCACCGGACCGGGCCGACCATTGCGCAACTGGGCAAAGGCTCGACGCATGACCTCAGGAACTGCTTCCGCCACGGTGATCGGTTCAGCCCATTTGGTGATGTTCCTCATGTTTAGGCTGGAGTTAAAGTTGGGATAATAATTAGCGATCCTACGTGGGTAGCCTAGTGGAATAACCAGAATGGGAACCGATTCGCCGTAGGCTTGCGCCACGCCGCCATAGGCATTTTCTGCGCCGGGGCCGTTCTGCATACAGAACACTCCAATTTTATCTCCGGAGCTCATACGTGAATAAGCATCCGCCATGTGTAAGCCAATTCGCTCCTGGCGAACGATAACTGTTCTGATATCCAGTTTGGCGGCGGCTTCGATTAATGGGTTTACCGGATAGGCGAATATAATATCAACCCCCTCCGCTTTCAATGCGTGGGCAATGGCGTCGAAAACTTTCATTACTTCTCCTTTTAAGGGTATTTTCAGTAGCTGGAAACTTGGCTCAAAGCTGGCTGAACGCAAAAACGGGCGATGTCTGGGGGGAGACGATTTTGCTCGTTTTTACGTTCAGTCGTGTCTAGACGAATGGGAAACAATTTTCCGCCAGTCGCTTTTAGACCAAATTATTCTCACTATTTATTGTTGTTAGATGATCTCTCCAAAAACATCTTGATAGTCTTTTATAATAAGAATATTCCGGTATGCTCTCGCTTCCATTTGTTTTCGAGAAAAAAATGACAAGCAAAAAGGTGGCAATACAACTTCCCATGGTTGCAGAGGAAGCGCCAGTTGAAGAACGCTATTCGTTGGAACTGGAAGCACTTGCGGGAATCGCTGATCTCTATGAAGTAGACGGCGCTAGTAAAGAGGCGTTTATGGAGGCGGTGCAAGATGCTGACGCCTTAATCACGTCCTGGGGTATTCAGATCGACCGCGAAGTCATCGCAGGCTTAAAGAAATGTAAAGTGATTGGCGTTGGTAGCGTCGGTGTCGACATGGTGGATGTGGACGCAGCTACCGAAGCAGGGATCGTTGTGACTAACGTGCCAGATGTATTTATTGAAGACGTGGCAGATCACACGCTCATGTTGATGTTGGCTTGCGGGCGGCGAGTGACCATGATGGATCGTATGGTCCGTGAGGGACGCTGGTTTGATGGACGCCCAGTCTTAAACGAAGTGCCAAGACTCTGGGGCCAAACTCTGGGTTTGATCTCATTTGGTAACGTCGCAACAGCAGTCGCACGCAGAGCTAAACCTTTTGGCATAAATGTCATTGCTTACGACCCCTATGTGACGGAACTTAAAATGACCGCTGAGGGCGTAGAACCTGTATCGCTAGATGATCTATTGGAGCGAGCCGATTACATTTCTATTCACGCCGGCTTAAACGATACCTCCCGCGGTTTGCTGAGTGATGCAGAATTCAAGAAGATGAAAAACACCGTTAGTATCATTAACACTGGCCGTGGACCAACCATTGATGAAGCTGCATTGATTAGAGCATTGCAGGCTGGAGAAGTCGCTGCCGCGGGACTAGATGTCCTTGAGATAGAACCACCTGAAGCAGACAACCCGTTGCTGAAGATGGATAATGTCATTCTAACTCCGCATGCCGCATCGGCCACGACACGAATGAGATCAGAGACGCGTCGTCGGGTTGGGCGCGAGATCGCTCTGGTGATGCAAGGTAAGTGGCCCATGAGTGCTGTGAATCCAGCAGTGTTACCAAGGGTTGACCTTGAGAGATGGCAGCCTTATCCGATGACTCGAGGGCCTAATCGTTAGAAGTTACTTGTTCATTTTCGAGCCTATTATATTGAAGAGAAAGCTCATTCATCTCTCAATTTAAAAACACCCAAAACATTCGCATGACAGTTTTTCGGCAGTTTTTTATTGTAGATTAATATAACTGTGGGGGTTGGCCCACGCTATGTTCAAGTAAGGAGGCTTGTATGAGCAAGATGGATGATTTGATCGGCGGCCTACGCCGGATCGTGACAGCGGATGACGCAGATGGGCAGTCGCATATTATGATTGACGGTGGCCCGGCAGCTGAGTTCCGCTCCGGCGACATGGGCGGACTACACGAGATTTGGCATGACACAACCTCTCACCCGCTCGACCCTGCTGTTTGTGAGGACAAAGCGGCCGGAATAGTTCAGCTTTCGCCAGACGAAGGCAAAGTAAAAATTCGTTGGTTCACCGCAGGTCCTGCCCCAGAAGGCGCAACGCCTGAAATGCTAGCTGGGCTGACCAAGAAGGCGTTTGAGGCAATGGGGGCGGGTGACCATCAGCCAGACACACATAAACATCCGGCGATGCATACGACCCATACACTTGATGCAATTATCTTGGTCAAAGGCAGTGTACGCCTGATTCTCGACAAGGAAGAAACGTTGATCGGGCCAGGCGACGTGGTAGTACAGCGCGCGACCAATCATGCGTGGGTTGTTGAGGGAGAAGAGCCGGCGCTTTTCGTTGCTGTCCTCGTTGATCGCCGCTAATGTAGTCCTCACATTTAGCTTGAAGGGCTTTAAGTACATTTACGAAAGACCACGTTCGGGATCCATTCGGACAGTCTGTCTCGCTTCGCTCGGGTCTTCGACCAACTCGAACTGGCAAAGCCATTTAGAGCCAGGCTAAGCCGCCGCTCAAAATTTTTCTTCAAAAAATTTAGTCGAACCCATGAGGCTTTTCATCCCGACTCACTCCCAAAACCAGAGTCTCCGGTATTGCCCCGATATTCTGTGAAAATGCACGGATTCCTGATTCAAGTCATAGGCATCGACAGAATAACCCCATACCAATGCAGAACTTGCAGGTCTGCTCGGAACACATCAATTAACCTACGAAAATTCTCGATGTTCCCACCATGGGAAAAATTCCGGCATATCAGCCGAGACTTTCCCTGAAAATTTTACTTCCCGCTTTTCCAGAAAGGCATCAATTCCCTCCTGGGCATCTGAGGATCGTCCAGTGTAATAAAGTCCACGCGAATCGATTTTGTGCGCTTCCATGGGATGATCAGCACCGAGCATCCGCCACATCATTTGGCGTGTTAGTGCGATAGAGATTGAAGAGCTGGCCTCGGTCATTTAGCCAGATCCCAAGTTCTAGCATCTGCTTCGGTCGCTCGATAATGGGCAATGCCACCATGACGGTTAATCTCGCGACAAATGGTAGATGCAGACCGATCTAACTGATTGGCGATGTTGCGCATCGTAAAACCTGCTGCAATCCCTCTGGATATCTCTTCTCGTTCTTGGAGGGATAAGTGATAGCTTGAACGCTGCCTGACTGCAGCTGTAATCCCTCCTTGAAGCCTTAATATGCCAAAGACTAAACCGGGATCGTTGTTGATGGCTCTTCCAATGCTGCTTAGAGATTCACCGGATCTCCAACGCTTCCAAACTTCCGATTTTTCAGCCGGTGATAATCCACGTTTTCCTTTTTGGGCCATCATGCAATCTTCTATTTGGCTCAAAGTAACATAGGGTGTTGCATTAACCGGTTGAACTCACGACCGCTCTCTTGATGTCGGGCTCGCTGAACAACTAAAAGTTGTTCAGTCACTACAAGGGAGCCACAGCCTCACGATACTGTGCGAAGCCTTCGGATTACATCGGAGCACGTTCAAGTATCGTCGGTCAGCAGCAAAGCGTATCAGCCTGGAGCGCGTCAAACTTAATGCCATGGTGAAGTCAGCCCACACACTCAGCAACAGCTCAGCCCGTGCGCGCAGCATTGCGCTGATTGGCTGGGCGCTATCCAACTCACCGAACAGTGAATTAACGGCCAAAGCATTAACGATGGCCTACGAATCGCGCAAGCACCCTGACGGCGTGTTGTTCCATAGCGATCAAGGCAGCCATTACACGAGTGTAAGGTTCCGCCAACAGGTCTGGCGGTATCGCATTACACAAAGTATGCGCCGACGGGGAAATTGTTGGGACAACTCGCCGATGGAACGCTTCTTTAGGAGTTTGAAAACGGAATGGGTGCCGGAGACGGGATACTACAGTCAGACAAGACCCCATCAACACAATGGCGGTTTGCCGCCAAACAAAGCGGAGGAGACCTACTGGAACTCCTCTAAATCAGCGGCCAAGCTTACTTGACCACTACAGAATGGCTTTGGTGGGTTAAACGGTGGGTCGTTCTTGTAAAGTATTCGTAAAATCTTTAATTATTAAATGTTTAGTGCAGTTAATTGGCGGAGAGAAAGGGATTCGAACCCTTGATACCGTGAGGTATACACGCTTTCCAAGCGAGCGCATTCGACCACTCTGCCACCTCTCCGTAAATCTTTCTAAAACTTACTCCCAACAATACCGAACAATTTGCCCCATGGCGCATCTTGCTAGTTCTATACAGAAGCCGGAAATTTGATTAGACACCTCAGCCACATCCCGGCACACGAATTTGTCGTTACCGTTGCTCCCTTCCAGGCCTGGCGGAGTTCACAACTATTCATTGCGAGAGGACCGAGGTGAGCGCAGATTATAGTACAAGCGAGCGCCTCAGTTAATGCCCAATTGAGGTTTATTTTGCGGCGAGCGCATCCACCCAGTGTTCTTCGGAAATAATGCTGATGCTAGAACCGCCTTCACGAAGCTCTACAGCCCGTTCTATCGAACGACCGAAGGTGGTATGGACCCATTCTGGGCTACACAATTCACCAATTACGAGAAAATCAGTCTCGTTGCTCGGCATATCGACGATATGGCCGCCCATCTCAAGAATCGTTTCTTCGCAGTCCACCTTAGAACCAAAGACAAAGCGGCCGGTTAATGAGAAGGTTTTATCAGTAAAATCGATGGTTGGCGCTGGTTTGTTGAGAGGCAGCGAGGTTGAGCGGTTTGGCTCTTGGTATAGGGTACTTTCACCGGTCAGGTCACGTAACGTACCCAACAGCTCGCCCTGCTCATCGGTGCTTAAAATACCGTCTTTGAGCATTTCTATCAGCCGGGTGTAGAGAATATTGACCGGCCAGCGATCGGCAATTTCCCGATGGTTCTCGATCCACTGGCCGAGAAAGATCGCTTCCGATTCGTCGACCCGGCCATCGGCGATCACGCCACGGCAGACGCCAATCAATTCATCTATTAATCGGTCTTGAACGCGATTGATCGCGGTGGATTTAGCTCGCTTGCTCATGCTATTCCTTAAATAATTCCATTTGCGTGCCCGATAGCTCGCGTAAAATATCTTTTGCTCGTTGTTGCCAGCCTAATTTCACAGCCAGCGCTCGTTTCCATTCAATACTCGGTTGGTACGTCAGCCTGCACTTAAATCCAGCCAACTGCAGGTCTTCGGTGAGGTACACGCTGTACTCGCCAGCCTCATCTCGCTCGGCAACCCAATATATTTCAAACACGGCATCCTGACACCAGTAACGGGTGAGGCAGTCGAATCCTTCAATCTCTTCCAGATCATCCCATTCGTGAAGTTCAGTACGCAACTCCCTCCAGCTGGATGACTGCAATTGATCAGGGTCTAATCCGGGGTCGGCCATATTGCAAAGTACTCGGCGGGTTCCAGTTCAGGTGCAGTACGCACATTGCCCTGCGGTTCTCCTAGATACAGATAACCAACGATGTGCTCGTGCGCTGCAAGGCCAAGGCCCTTGTGCACGATAGGATCATACGCCACAGAGCCAGTTCTCCACATAGCCCCTACCCCCAGCGCATGACTGGCAATCAATAAATTTTGGGCGGCCGCGCCCGCGGACAGTATCTGCTCAATCTCGGGGACCTTGGCGTGTTCTTTAGGCGACGCAATCACGACCACGAGCAAAGGTGCTCGTAGCGGTTTAGCGCGGGTTTTGACCAGGTCTCTGGCGCTAATGTCGGGCTCGTTTGTCTGTCTTGCTTGCGCAAATAAATCGCCCAGCTGATGACGGCCATCGTCTTCAATCTGAAGAAATCGCCAGGGTTTTAATTGAGCATGATCCGGCGCCCGCAGCGCAGCTTTGAATATCTGCTCGCGGGTCGCGGCATCCGGCGCAGCGCCGCCCAGTCGGGGGACCGACACTCGTTGTTGTATAGCTTCAATAGCATCCATACCGCTAACCATACTTGATTAGAAAGCTGGCTGAAAGCAGGTCGAAGCCGTCAGTCGTCTGCTACACTGCCTTTTTTTCGGACGATTCGATTTACATGATCAAGGAACATCGCCCGCTTTACATCAAGCGCCTATTTTCCGTCTATGAGCACTGGTATGTGCGGCACTTCATCGCACCTCATTTTACTTCGTTAGGTGAAAATCCAACGATGTTAAAGCCATGGCATATCGATCTATACGGTGCATTCATCACAGCGGGTAAAAATTTGCATGTGATTGCTGGGCCAGACCGGCACCCCAGTCTCTCTACCTGGCAATTCGAAGACTATCAGGGACACATCGAGATCGGCGACCACTGCTTGATTTGCCCCGGTGTGCGAATTGATTCCGGTTCTCAAATCACCATTGGTAATAACTGCATGTTTGCCGCCAGTAGCTACATCACGGATTCTGACTGGCACGGTATCTATGACAGGACCAAAACCGTCGGGAATAGTTTGCCAGTGACGCTGGGGGATAATGTCTGGATTGGCGACGGTGCGAAGGTATGTAAAGGTGTCACGATCGGTGATAACTCTGTGATCGGCGCCGGTGCGATTGTCACCAGCGATATTCCACCCAATAGCATTGCAGCGGGAAATCCAGCAAGAGTGATTAAGCCGCTAGACCCAGATCAAACACTGATCAAGCGGGAACAAATTTTTGCCGACCCAGAAGCCTTGCAAGCAAAGCTTGATGCGATCGATGCGTACGTACTGACACCCAATACCCTGTGGGATTGGTTACGCAGCAAATACTTTCCACGGCGAGGCGATTAAGCTGCGATTAAAGGAGGGTTAAGAGGCGATCAATCACGCCAAGGGCTTGATTGATGATGCCACTACGACGGGTAAGCCTGAACTGATTTGAGTCGGTTACTGGCGCCAGACTCGAACATCCGCAACCATTTCAGCATCCAGTGATCGGTAAGGATTAATATCGACGCCACCGCGACGGGTGAAACGCGCCTGCACGGTTAAACGATCCGGTGTACAACGATTCATAATATCGACAAAGATACGTTCTACGAGTTGCTCAGCAAATTCACCATGTTCTCGATAAGAGATAAGGTATTTCAAGAGCCCTTCCTGAGAAATCATTCGCCCGTTATATTGAATCAATATGCTCGCAAAATCTGGCTGGCCTGTCATAGGACAAAGGGACTTGAACAGATGAGTGTAAAGCGACTCGCGGACAATCGTGTCACTCTCTAGCGTCAGGAAATCCGGGTTCCAGTAATACTCATCCATCGAGATATCAAGATGATCGAGGCTCTGGCCCATCAGCACGCCAATACCCGCCGCTTGAACCACATCAGCTTGCATTAACGTCACACTGACAGGCGCGCGAGCCGTAATCGTCAGGTCGGATTCTAGAGTGGTGATAACTTCGGAGCGGTGGGAAAATCGAGTGCCGCTATAAGATCCCAGATACATTTTGAGGGATTTACTTTCCACGATGTTGGTGGACTTTGCCGGTATATGAAACTGCGCCAATGCAATCTCGGGCTTACCCTTTGAGTTCAGCCAGGAAAACTCGTAAGCGTTCCAAATATCCATACCGCGAAAGGGTAAGGCGTCCTCTGTAATTCCCAGCGATGCACGCTGTTTTTCGCGGCGCACAGCATCAAGCAACGACGGCGTGTAGGTCGTTGTATATTCACTTTTAGGCGTCGCTGAATTGCGCAGGACTGTCTCGTCTGCCATTCGGGTTGTTAGCTCAGTATGCAATCAATAGGCAAGTTCACTGGAACCTTAGCCGTTTGTCAACAAGCTTCTCTAAGCTATTGATTTTAAAGTATGGCCGGTAGATTTTTGAGGATAAAGCAGCCTTCTTTAGACGAGTATTGTATTCTTGCGCATTTTCCAAGTGCCGCCCCTATGATGACAAGAGTGACAACAATACTCATTTACCTTTTCTGTGCGCTCTGCACGCTTCCGCTTCAAGCTGACATTCTAGAGGAGGTTGTCGTCACCGCCAGCCGATCAGAACAGGCCGTTGGCGAAGTTGGCGCCAGTATAGATGTCGTGACTAATGTCTCCGCCATTGGCCAGACCCATATCAATGAAGCAATGCAACGTGTGCCAGGCGTATGGATTAGTCGCGGCAATGGACAAGAGAGTCTCATTTCAATTCGATCACCGGTTTTAACCGGCGCTGGCGGCTGTGGCGCATTCTTAACGGCTGAGGATGGCATACCCCTCAGATCCAGCGGCTTCTGCAATGTGAATGAGCTTTTTGATGTTAATTCCGAACAAGCAGCGCGTATCGAAGTGCTTAAAGGTCCTGGCAGTGTCTGGTATGGATCTAATGCCATGCACGGTATGATCAATGTCATCACCCCGCAGCCAGACAATCGACGTGTACTCTATTTAGAAGGTGGGCCACACGATTACTATCGCGGCAGGCTCAATCTGTCTGGCGATACCTGGCGCCTCGACACCAACTTGACCGCGGACGGCGGCTACAAACACGATTCTGGATTTGATCAACAAAAAGCCAGCCTAAAAACAGTCAATTCCCTGGGCAGCTTTGATGCCGCGACAGTACTCAGCCTATCCAACCTTAATCAGGAAACCGCTGGCTTTATTCAGGGCACTAAACTCTACAAAGACGGCCACGCCAGTCGCCAAAATCCAAACCCCGAGGCTTACCGGGATAGCCAAACCCTTCGACTACACTCGCACCTGAGTCGAACACTCGACAACACTGCGCAACTGAGTCTTACGCCGTTTGCACGTTCAACTCGCATGACGTTTATCCAACACTTTTTACCTGGCCAGGCCATCGAAGAAAACGGTCACGATAGCATTGGTCTGCAATCGGCGTTGCACTTCGACCAGCTAACAGTTGGTGCTGATATAGAATTGACTCGCGCCTTCTTAGAAGAGTTTCAGCCCAACCCCACCAATAGTGACCGCGCAATTCTCGTCGGTACTATTCCCAGTGGCCAGCATTATGACTATGCGGTGGATGCCACTGTGCTTGCGATCTTTGCCAACTATCAATGGGAGTTGGGCGCACGAACACGCCTCGACATTGGCGCACGACTCGAGCAGGTTCGGTATGACTATGACAACAAAATGTTGGATGGCCAGACAAGAGATGATGGCACCACATGCGGATTCGGCGGTTGCCGGTTTTCACGGCCAGCGGACCGTGATGATGACTTCACCAATCTGTCACCGAAGCTCAGCTTGATCCACGAATTGGCAGCGGGACACCAGCTATTTGTCCGCCTCGCGCAAGGTTATCGAGCCCCGCAAGCAACAGAACTTTACCGGCTGCAGGGCGGACAAAATGTCAGCGATATCGATGCGGTAGAACTCGACAGCATTGAACTCGGGTTTCGCGGCGCAACAGAGGGGCTGGATTATTCACTCGCCATTTACGCCATGAACAAAGACAATTTTATTTTTCGTGATTCAAACCGCTTGACCGTCGATAACGGCGAAACCTCGCATCGTGGTGTCGAGATGAATCTGAATTACCAATGGCATCCAGCATGGTCGGCGAACATTGTTGCTCACTACGCCCGGCACCAATACGAGAACAATCCTGATTTATCCGCCACACAGATCAAAGGCAATGACATTGATACAGCGCCTCGCAAATCTGGCTCAGTCCGCCTCAGCTGGCAGCCCGACGATAGGCTCAATACAGAACTGGAATGGGTCTATCTGGGTCGTTACTACACCGATCCAAACAATTCAGCGGAGTATGACGGCCACACGCTGGTGAACCTCCGGACGCAGTACCACTGGTCCGAGTCCTTGACTTTGTTCGGTCGCTTGATCAATTTAGCCGGTGAGGAATATGCTGAGCGCGCTGACTTTGCATTCGGCAACGATCGATACTTCGTCGGTGAGCCGGCGTCTATTTATCTAGGATTTAAAACCAACTTTTAAGAAACTAAGGATTGATCAATGAAAGCAAAAGCCGCCATCGCCTGGGAAGCAGGCAAGCCGCTGGTCATCGAAGAAATTGATGTTGCTGGGCCCAAAGCCGGAGAAGTATTGATTCGTATGGTTGCGACCGGGGTCTGCCATACCGATGCGTTCACCTTGTCAGGTGACGATCCCGAAGGCGTCTTCCCTGCCATTCTCGGTCACGAGGGCGGCGCGATCGTTGAGGAAATTGGTCCTGGTGTGACATCTGTCAAACCCGGCGACCACGTCATTCCACTTTACACAGCAGAATGCCGTGAATGTAAATTCTGCAAATCTGGCAAAACCAATTTGTGCTCTGCAGTACGTGCAACACAAGGCCAGGGCTTGATGCCAGATGGCACGACGCGTTTCAGCTGTGGTGGTAAAGAAATCTTTCATTACATGGGCACGTCGACATTTTCAGAATACTCCGTAGTGGCAGAAGTCTCACTGGCCAAGATCAGTAGCGCTGCACCCCTGGAGAAAGTCTGTCTGCTCGGTTGTGGCGTCACAACCGGTATCGGCGCTGTGCTCAATACAGCCAAGGTAGAACCCGGCGCATCAGTTGCTGTATTCGGCCTTGGCGGTATCGGCCTAAGTGTGGTGCAGGGCGCCGTGCTCGCAAAAGCGGGCCGTATCATTGTTATCGACGTTAATCCCGACAAGTTTGAGATGGCGCGCTTGCTAGGTGCAACAGATTGCATAAACCCCAAAGACTTTCACGATCCAATTCAAGATGTCATCGTCGATTTAACAGATGGTGGTGTTGATTATTCCTTCGAATGCGTTGGCAACGTCAATCTGATGCGCGCGGCCCTAGAGTGTTGCCACAAAGGCTGGGGTGAATCCATCATCATTGGCGTGGCGGGTGCTGGCCAGGAAATCTCTACTCGACCATTCCAACTCGTCACTGGCCGAGTCTGGCGCGGCACCGCTTTTGGTGGCGTCAAAGGCCGCACACAGCTGCCAGGTATGGTTGATCAGTATATGCAGGGCGAAATTAAGTTAGATGAATTCGTGACGTTTGAGATGGGACTCGAAGAGATCAATACCGCTTTCGAGTACATGCACGAAGGCAAAAGCATCCGTAGTGTGATTATCTTCTAACTGCGCTGGCCACTTATTTAGAATCGCGGCGCTTCTCGTCGCGCCTGCGCTCGGCGTCGGTCGCATCCGCTCGTTCGCTACCCCGTCGATCGGCAGGGTATAAACGCCGGTCCAGGGCAGAGTTGCGGCGTTCGGTTTGGTCCTTGGATTTGTTGTCTTGATGGTCACTCATCGCTATAACCCTCCTACGGGATGTCCCATCAAATTAAGACATCCGGAATTTCGAGTCAAATCAGTTTTGCTAAAGAGTTCCATCACTTTAATTGCCGCATATCGAAATCGGCATCGTTATTATCACCGGGAGTCTCAGATCCAGAGCTTTTAGTGAGTTGCTGATTGAGCACTTGCGCCGCTTCCGACAGCGCCTTCTGATCAGCTTTTAGCCGCTTAATCGCTTCTATCACGACTTTGTTTTGTTCGGCAAGTAACGGCACATTTCGACATTTACGAATCTCTACCAGCGCCAGTTGGTAGTAGCGCAGTGAGGTCGACTTGCTCCCCTCACCCAGTGAATGTGACGCCTGACTGAGTAGGCCATCCACTGTGGCAACAATATTTATCTCTTGTAATGACTTGATGTGCTGGGTCGCGACCGACTTGGACAAGAATCCAGCCCGATGCTGTTGCAGAATGAAATCCTTCAGTAACTTGACCGCTCGTCGCACATTCCTCAGCCTCCCTTGGAACGAATTACTGGAATCTTTGTTAGGCAAGACTTCACCCTTGGCCGTTTTTTGCTGCAGTTTGCGAGCATGCTCCAGATTGTGCAGAGCGTCAGGCGACTCTCCCTGAAGCACCATGACCTGCTCCATGTGCAATGCCATACTGCGCGTGATGAGCACTGGCAGTTCGCCCTTAATTGACTTACCCGGCACCACATCGAGAATAAACTGCAAATTTCGGAATCGATTCCGGTGCAAACCTGCCAGACGAAAACGCTCAATTTTAGCCATTTCCATGCGATGCACCCCATAAGCGAACACCACCAAAAGGAATAGTCCTAGCCCCACCAGAGAACCTAACCAGATGGCCGACATGCTGAATCCCTCTTAATTCTTAGAATAAGTGTAGTCGTTGCTGGGTTCTTCGCTGGCGATCAAGCCGGGGTGAAACTAACTCATCAGAGGGCGTTATAAAATCAACACTTTAGCGGCCAATCGCGCTTGACGAACACAGCTGATATCCATAGAATGCGCCGCTCTCACAAGTTGTATGTCCCCTTCGTCTAGAGGCCTAGGACACCTGGTTTTCATCCAGGCAACAGGGGTTCGACTCCCCTAGGGGATGCCATATTGCGAAAGCGTCTGGGTTGACTGATAATTGTCAGTTCAGGCGCATCGCGAGATCGGCATCAACCAGATGTATGATTTGTGGTGGCAGTGCTGTTTTAAAAGTACTTCAGTGCTAAGCGGGTGTAGCTCAGTTGGTAGAGCGCGACCTTGCCAAGGTCGAGGCCAGGAGTTCGAGCCTCCTTACCCGCTCCAATAAGAAAAAAGCGAACCCTTAGTGGTTCGCTTTTTTCGTTCTGGAAGCTGTTACCCCGACTGTGTCACCTGGACTGTTTTATCCGGAGCAGTCGTGCCCCTCCCGCAATCTTGTTTCACGCTAAAGGCGTGCTCGGATATGGCCTTGCTGGGATCGGACGCCTGTCAGGAATGACAAGTTTTGTTGAAGCACTAAAAAGAAGAAGCATCTTCCGGGTTGCTACCGTCTACGCCGTTGCCAGTTGGGTTATTCTGCAGCTCGCGGACGTCACCTTTCCCGCCCTCGACATCCCCGAAGCCGATATCCGCTATGTAATTATCGCGCTCGTCGCCCTATTCCCGATTGTGATCGTATTCTCCTGGGCTTTCGAAGTGACGCCGGAAGGGTTAAAACGCAGCTCGTCGATTCAACCCTTGAGACAGCGGCAGCGACAGTTAAAGTTCCACTGCCCGTGACAGGTGCTGTAACAAAACCTTCTATTGCCGTGCTGCCGCTGGTCAATATGAGCAGTGATATCGAAAACGAACATTTTTCTGATGGCCTAACCGAAGAGCTTTTGAACGTCCTGGCAAAAAACCCTCAATTACGCGTTGCGGGTCGTACCTCATCCTTCTTGTATAAGGGCAAGAACGTCAACCTGCAGGAAATTGGCGAAGCACTGAATGTCACCAATATTTTAGAAGGTAGCGTTCGAAAGTCCGGCGACACGATCCGCATTACCGCACAGCTCATCAATGCTGAAACTGGCTTCCACCTTTGGTCAGAAACCTTCGATAGAAAAATCACTGACATCTTCGTCGTTCAGGATGAAATTGCCAATCGGGTCGCAGAAGCCATGGACATTGCGCTCCTATCCGATGAGATGTTCACGCCAGGTGCCACCACCGATATTCCAGAAGCTCACGACCTTCATCTTCAAGCCAAAGCTCTGCTCTATGATCGTCGCCGATCGTCGGTAGAACAGGCGGTTGAGATGTTCAAACGCGCTTCTGAACTTGACCGGAACTATGGGCCACCACTCGTTGCCCTGGCAGAAGCCATCATGGTGCTACAAAATAACTTCTTGACGATTGAGTTAACGAAAGCATCGGAGCTAGCAAAAAATGCTCTGGATCGAGCCGCTGCCATTGGCTACACGCCGTCAGAATACTGGTCAACGCTAGGCCTATATCACCAACACCTGACGGTAATTGACCCGTCCGAGGGTGCTCTCGCAGAATCTGCCTATCAAAAAGCACTCGAGCTCAATGACAACAATATTAGTGCGTACTTGTGGTACGCGAGCCTATTGTCAGAGGGCACCTTCGTCACTAAAGAGGTGAGCTCTATCAACCATTTGGAACAGGCTATCCAACTCAACCAAATAGCGCTGAAACTCGACCCTAAAAATCGCATTGTGAATGGCAACTATAATATCAACCTGGCAGATAGCGGCCAGCTGGAGCGAGCACTAGAAAACCTAAAACAGCTAGTCATAAGGGATCCAGACTATCCAACCTATAAAACTGTTCTCGCCACCATGTACTACGTGCAGGGAAATTTTTCTGAGTCGACGCGCTGGCTAAGTACCAACAAGAGTTCGGGCGCAAGAACCACCTTCGGCACGCTACAATTAATGATGAGCCTGAATGATGACGCGCTATGGACCCGATTCTTTGACAATATTGATGCTGAAAACCCAGCCTACGAACGGATTCGTGGCTTTGAATCTGCTGTTAGTATGACCAGGGCTGAGCTGATTGGTCGGGCTCAAGTCGCGCTACTTCAGCCCGACGTCGACGATTGGTCCCAGCCTATTGCAGAAGCACTTTACTACTACGGTGAGTTCGAATGGAGCAAAAAACTCCTGGAAAATGTCAATCAGGAATGGGCGAAAGAAACGCCTCGTTTCCGCGTAAACAGCCAAGGTATTGTTCGATACATCAGCGCGAGCTACCTCGCTGGCGATACCGAGCGTGCGACTCTACTCGCGACCCAGGCTCTGAATAACAATCGTGACCGGATCAGACTTGCGCCGCGCGGCAAACAGATCGAGGACGCCACGTATTACATGGTGTTAAAGCGACCGGAAGAGGCCATCACCGAAATAGAGTCAGCATTTCGAGATGGCTATCGACATTACTACCGGCACGTATACGAAAATCCGATCTTCGACCCAATAGCAACGGATCCGAGGATGAACGAGATCAAAAGAAAAACTGACCTGCACATCAGTCAACAAATAGAGGCGATAGAGGCGAACCTTATTCTGGCTGGCGTGATTGCGCCCATCGCCTCAACCACCACATTCTAACTAACGTCATTCGCTCGAACCTGAGCTTGCAGACAAATTTCTGCTGCCTTAAAGCAATGCGCTTGTGTCATCGCCTGCTCGGTTCGATTTAGACAGTCGAGAATAAATGCCGGGAAAAACGGAAAGCCGATTTTACCCCGAACGCAGTGACGCTCTTCCCCGGATTCATTGACGATGTAAACGTTATCGGTGGTCAACTCACTCGTACCAATGTCCACATACTTGCGCAGTTCGATAAAACCTTTGGTACCCAGAATCGTCGTCCTACCATCTCCCCAGGTTCGCAGGCCATCGGGGGTAAACCAATCCATGCGAAAGTAACCGCTGGTATCGTTATTGCCAACCAGCGAAAAGTCACCGAAATCTTCAAGCTCTGGATAGGTAGGATTGGCATAGTTGTGCACTCGAGCTTGTGTCACCCTGGCGTCCGTCGCGCCGGTAAAGGTAAGAAATTGCTCCGCCTGATGACTGCCGATGTCGCAGATGATACCACCGTACTTTGCCTTCTCAAAAAACCAACGCGGGCGGTTTTTAGCACTTAATCGATGCGGGCCTAAGCCCAACACCTGAACCACATCACCAATCACGCCAGAGCGGATGAGTTCCACCGCATATTCAGCGGATTCATTCTGCACGCGCTCGCTAAAACAGCAGGCATATTTTTGCCCGGTGTTGTGCGCACATTGTCTTGCGGCTTCTAGCTGTTCAAGGCTCGTAAAGGGTGTTTTATCGGTAAAGTAGTCTTTACCGTGTTGCATAACTTGCAAGCCAACAGGGCCCCTTTCAGATGGGACTGCAGCCGCGGCAATAAGATGCAGGCTGTCATCATCCAACAACTGCTGAAAATCATTGACGACCTCTGCCTTGGGAAACTGCCGGCAAAAATACTCGGTGCGCTTGTCATGGCAGTCGAACACTTTCTTAATCGTCGCGCCGGCTGCTTTCAGGTTAGCTACCATCCCATAGATATGACCGTGATCTAGATAAGCCACGCCAACATTAAACTCACCGGGCTCACAAACAACGGCGGGTTGTCGCGCCACAGGCGCATAGTGCATGCCATCAGACATATTTAACTCCGCTAGTAACTTTTGGATAAGTCCTGAACATCACCCTCAGTACCCTCACCCTCAGTAACGTCGGGATGGTAACGTGACGCTGTCATCCACTTTTTGAGCTGATTGGCGTAACGGCGACTATTAAGCGGCAGTGTGATCGATTTATGGGTCACGCCTGAAAATAGCATCGCGTTCGCCAGCTCAACTGAATGGATGCCTTCTGCTGCGGGTGCAATGAGTGGTTCGCCACGCAAAATAGCCGCACCGAAGTTTTCTAAAATTTCTGCGTGCTGTCGGCCCTCGGTCTCCACCGCGACCGCCAATGATGTCGTGTCAGGTATTTCGAAAGGTGCATTCTCAATCAGCGCTTGATGGATAGGTTTCGCATTGCGCTTCAACTGAATTTCACCCACTACCGTGTCATAAACCAACAAACCATTTTGTGCAGCGATCTCCAAACGATTCAGTCCGGGCGCCTCACCGGTCGTTGTCACAAATAACCCTTCCGCACCCGAGGCATATTGCAGTCGAGCCGTTACCGCATCCTCTACTTCTATGTCGTGATATTTGCCAAATTCACAGAACCCCTGGACTTGCTGCGGCATACCGAAAAGCCACTGCAACAAATCCAACTGATGCAGACTCTGGTTGAGTAGCACGCCGCCACCTTCGCCTGCCCAGGTCGCACGCCAGCCACCACTGGCATAGTAGGACTGCGGTCTAAACCAGTCGGTGATGGTCCAGCTAAACCGCAGCACCTCACCCAGCGTGCCATCGTGAATCATCGAACGGATTTTTTGGTAATGCCGATCCGTGCGCTGATTGAACACCGCCGCAAACACTTGCGTCGGATTTTTATGCGCTTTTAACAGTTTTTCACAATCGGCTTTATGCGTAGAAATCGGTTTTTCAACCAACACATGCAAGCCACGATTGAGCGCCTGTATACCAATTCGCGTATGGTCAAAGTGTGGCGTGGCAATCAGTACTGCGTCACAAGTCTTCGACTTGATTAGCGCCGCTGGATCTTGATAACCAGCACAACCATAGCGATCGGTGAGTTTGTCGACTCGATCACGGCTCAGATCAGAGACCGCTACCAGGTCAAGATCCGGGATATTTTGAATAAGCCGGCAGTGGGCAGTGCCCATATTACCGAGACCAATAACGCCTAAACGAACTGTCATTGCATCTTCCTTTTTATTGATCTTTTAAATGACCCTTTAACCGACTTTCGAGCGAACAGATTAGCGGCGACGAAACCCGCGAGCAGTCCAAATAAATGAGCTTCCCAGGAGACAAAATCGTCGCGCGGTAATATGCCAAAGATAATGCCACCGTAGTAAAAAAGTACCAGGCATGCAATCGAGAAAGTGAGCAGACTTCGCTCAAACCAGGCCAGCGCGACGAGAAACCCAAAGTATCCAAACACTAATCCGCTAGCGCCAATGTGAAAGGCCGGCCGACCAAACAGCCAAACGCCAAGCCCGGCTAATGTCAAAATCAGCAGACTGCTGAAGATGAAGGTTTTAACCCCGCGCAACGCCACAAAAAAACCCATGACCAGCAAAGGTGTCGTATTCATAATCAGATGGCCATGGCCGCCGTGTAGCAGTGGCCAGAGGAGGATGCCAGGCAGCGAGTCTAACCGGCGTGGAAATATACCGAGGACGTTAAGCCGATATCCGACCAGGGCATTCAGAATTTCTACCGTCCACATCATGCCGACCAGGACCAGGACTGCCTTAATGGCAGACAAAGTTGATCGTTGAATGTGTTGCGCGCTAGACGGCATCAGGGATTATTGGCTATCGGATACGACTCGCTGAACGCTGTCTTCTTCATGTATGCGGTCATGACTCACCATCATAAACAACGCTTCTCCCGCCGCATCTTCGTTAGCAAGAGGGTTGGTAATGATTCTGCCGTCTCGATCAATATAGCCCAACGGTGTGCCCATACCGGCTTTGAGTAATCTAGATGCCAGGTCGCCCCAGGGTTGAGCCGATATGCTCACATTGTAGCGACGGGAATGGATGCCCTCGTGGGTAAACAGGTCTTCTAGTATTGCTTCAGTACCAGGCGCTGCCATGGCTCTCACCAACAATTCTGGATAAGCACGCACCGGTCTGATCACCGCGTCGGCACCATGCCGGCGCAGGCGATCACGATTGTCATCCTGCAGACATTCAGCAATCACGTAACCTTTCAGCGAGTGTTGTTTCATTCTGTCTAAAATATCAAGCGTCACGGAATCAGATCGATAATCCGTTACGTCTACTGCTAGCACCACAAGAAAAGCAGCACTTTCGATATTGACCGCACTTAATTGACCACTTCCCTCCGGGGCTCCCTGGTGTAACACGACACCCAGATTAACCAATTCCTCGGGCAGTCCATTCGGATAGTTACTCGAAAATATCTGAATGGGATGTCCAGCAAGACTTTTAGAATTACGTATCTGTTCAACCAATATCGTCAGATAGCGATCGCCATTTGAATCGGGGGTATTAATAATCAATATGTGATTGTTCATGTTCGAACTCCATAGTCCCTTACGCATACGTTCTCGTCGGTCATACCGAAGATCAATCCACTCCCCAGCAATTTGCGCCAGGAGAAAGATACCAAAGATATACAACAAAATAATTGTGGTGAGCCGGCCACCGACCGTCTGTGCAGAAAAGTCACCGTAGCCAACAGTCGTAATCGTCGTCATCGTCAGCCAAATAGAGTCCCAGACAGAGAGCTGCTCAAAATACATCATGCCAAGTACATTGGCGCTCGCCAGCAGCAAAAGCACCAGCAATAAACTGAGTATTTTACCAGTCCGTTCGGTTCGATGTTTCATGGACAGGTCGCCGTGATGCTGTCCGGATATATGTCGTCTAATCCTCAGCATGGCGCTTATTCAGAGCGATGATGTGATTCCTGACGTGAGTCCAAATGTTCAATGAGCTTTTCCGCTGCTAGCTGTCGAATCCGCAGTCTATCAGACGCATCCACGGCAAAAGCGTTCGCCAAGAGATCGAAATCTAGATCCGTGAGGGATATCGATAGCCTTGGACGAATAGGTTTATTACTAACGGGTAAGCCTAAGATTTCACGGATACGATCCGGCGGATTAAGACCACGCTGCAAAGCCTCAGTGCGAATCTGATAGCTCACATCATGGCCCAGATCAAACGCTACCTGAACAGCCTTTGCCGCCTGCTTTTCTCGATCCCACTTATCCGATGTCGACATCGCACATTTACCTGGGTGCCATCATGATCGATCAGACTTAATGCGGTTTAGTATCGCATTGGCATTGATTTTTGAGCCAACAATGCCCGCCTGCTCCAACCGTTCATCTAGCGTTTTCTCGCCGGTTTCCTCTTCTAGTTCTTGTGCTGCCTCAAGCAAATCCAGTGTACGCTGCTGGCGCTTTTTGATCTGTTCAAGAGAATCTCTGGCAGACAATATTTTGTGATTGCTGGACGCATAGTTCTGCGCAATTGCAGTACTCGCCTTCTGAATACTCTCGGTGGTCCTGACCATGCTGAGCTGCCGTTGGTAGTCTTTGATTTGGCGTTCGGTTTTATTCACAAGGGATCTAAGCCTCGCCACGTGGCTACTAAACAGCGAGTGAATCTGTTGCTGCTCTTCAAGCTCCGCGTCCAATTCGGCAATTTTCTCGGCGATCTTCAGTGCTGCAACTTCGTCTGCACGATCCAATGCTGCACCAGCCTCGAGCTCATGCTGTTGAATCGCCATCTTGAGCACGGAGCTTTCACGACTGGAGTGCATCTGCTTGCCCATCACATCAGTGAGGTCTTGCTTAACCTTGCTGAGGTTGCCTTGCACTTCTATGAGTTGATGTTCCAGCGCCGTGATGCCATCGGTATCAGAAAGTAAATCTGCTACGCCGAGTGCGCCGCCTCTAACAGCCGCAATGATTCTCTTCAATACGTTCATCCTGCACCCTCCTCTCGAACAGCGTCTGGAATCAAATATTCTTGCAATGCATCAATCGCTTCGACCGCATTTTCGGTGAGTGTGACGATTTCATGACAGATGTCTTCGATACTTGAGTGAATCGACATGGAGCCAAAAATCACAAACCGATCACCCAATTTAGAAAATGCCGAGAGCGGCATAGGAATATTTAATTCGAGCATTTCTTCGATGAGCTGGCCGCGAGTATCGGGTTTGACCTCGGCCTCCATAAACAAATTGGTAATGCAAAGAATCTGCGAGTCGGTGACGGAAACAAACGCCGGTAGCTCGTCATAATCCTGCACTGTAATCTGCAGAACGTCCGTCATACCTGGGATAGGCTGACATTCCAGCTGATAGCCGTTATAACTGGCCATGTCAGTAATACGCAGTGCCAGATCATTAGTATTCATTCAAACCTCCATCTCGACATATTATGTCGAGACGCTTAAGTTTAAGGCAATGACATAACATGTCAATTAGATCCTTCTAATCAGCTGAAAACCCCGTTAGGCAGGGTTATACTGCGAACATGGCCGACATCAATATCGAAAATTTTTACCGTCACGTCGCGAAAAGCCTACATATGCTCTACACGCACTTCCCCACCAGAGCAGCGCTTTATGTGGATGAGGTGGCGGGCGTCGACGAACCCGATGAGTACGGACTGCACAGCCCGACCTACACCGCAGGCTTCTATGCCATGCTTTGGCTCGCCGATGAGGGCTTTATTAGCTATGCCGATACGATTCGCCAGGATGGCATTGATCAAGCGTATTTGACCCATCGTGGATTCTTGATATTGACCCAAATAACCGACGAACTGATTGTCGAGCGGGGGGAAACACCGGATACCAGCGGCGGCAATGTCGTCAATCTACAGCAGGCTGAGAACATCAGTCCGTCGTTACAGGAAGAGCGCATGCTGGTAATCAATCAGCTGAGAGCAGCTTTGAATAGCGGATCGTCTATCGCGGTCAAAAAAGTCGTCAATCACATTCTACGCGCCTAGTGCCTCTCGTCTAGTGACTATCGCCTAGTAACTCTCTTCTAGCAATGAACCGGACAAAGCACCGCATCCTCGTAGCCTGTTATCACACGAATGAATCCAGACAGTGACTGATCCAGTTCAGCATCACCCGTGTCTACCACAATGCCGTTGGCAAGCGCCTCAAGCTTGGATTTAGTGGCGACCACCAAAATGTTGTCCAGCCCAACGGCACGAATCACCCGCGCACTGAGCTGTTGATTGCCACGACCAAATAAATGACCCTGCCCGCCAATAACCGTCACGATAATCTTACAGGGGTTATGAGCGGCAACCTCATACAACTGCGCCTCGTACGCATCGGCCATGAGCACCTTGCCATCTTTGATCACATCCACACCCAGCAAGGTATTGTCGAGACCGAGTTGAGACATAATCGCGGCGGTTGTAGAGCCAGATCCCATCAGGTAGGTCATGTCTGGCTGCAGGTGCTCAATAATATCAGCGGCAATTTCTTCCACTACAAGTGCTTCAACTTCCTGACCGCCCGCCTTAACTTGCTGCATGTAACGTAAGGCCGCAGGCACCCACATTTCCCCATAGAAACTGGCTTGAACAATCCCCTGGCGAAAAGCCGTTTCGTCGATATCTCGCACCTCCGCGTGAGAAACCGTGAGGAGTTGCCCAGCGTTCATTTGTTGAATAACTTCGGCCGCCGCCGCAGGGTTATTGGCGAAAACAGCAGAATGCATCTTAACGCCACAGGGAACACCCAATACGACTTGCACAGGACTCAAGGCATCCAGCACATCGCGTGCGGTGCCATCGCCACCGGCGAAGACCAACAGATCTGGTGCGGTTGCCTGCAGCAGCGCCACGGCGGCACGGGTGTCGTCTGCCGTTGAAGGGTTTTGTTCCACCATCGAAAGTGTGGTGCAATAGATGCCAGCCGCCCTACACCAGAACTCTCCTAGCGCACCCGATACGGTCGTACATTCAACCGTTTCGTGCCCCAGCACTTCTAGTACCGGTTTGAGCCGTTCTGCAATTCGGCTAGTAACACCCCGCTCACGCGCAATACTCATCGTATCTGAGGCATCAGAACCTTTTAGTCCAGCCGGGCCACCAAGACCTGCCAGCGGATTCACAACCAATGCAATTTTCATGCGAGCAACCTGTCTTTGATGCGGCCCGAGAAACTCATCTGCTGACAAAATGCCGCCAGTACTGGTTTGTCAGGAGCTGACAAAACCAAATCGGTCAGCGACACTTCAATCGGCACCGCACAGTGGATTGCCGTGATCCGTCGATAGAGCTTTAGCACTTCTTGATTGTCTACGACAATTTTGGCGATCCGCTTCGCTCCCCGAATACCACTCGTTTCGATTGCGGCAGGGTCGTCCAGCAACACTTGCAATGAACCAAATTGTTGGATCAATTGCGCCGCCGTCTTTGCACCGATACCGGGTGCTCCCGGGATGTTATCCACGCTATCACCGGCGAGTGCCAAAAAGTCTGCCATCTGATCTGGCGCCACACCAAACTTCGCCAGCACATCTTTTGGCCCCATATAGTCGTCGTTAGAAAAATCCCAGAGCACATCATTGTCACGTAATAACTGACCCAGATCTTTGTCGCGCGTCACAATCACAACATCAACGCCAGCACTCTCACTACCATCCTCACTAGAACCACCTAGGCGTGTCGCAAGTGTGCCAATAATGTCATCGGCTTCATATTCCTTAAGACAGGCACTGTGAAAGCCGAGCATCTTCGTTAATCGTTGGCATTGCTCTAGCTGAAATTTGAGATTTTCATCTGGCAAATCGCGGTTCGCTTTATATTCTGGGTAAATCTCATTTCGATAGCAGGTGGTCAAACTCTCATCAAACGCCACCGACGCGTGGGTTAATCCTCGCGCGCGGATGTCCAACAAAAAGCTGGCGTAGCCGTAGACCGCATGGACCAGATTACCCTGCTCATCATAGAAATTGGGCGGCACAGAATAGTACGCCCGGAAGACGTAGATAGATGCATCGATCAGGTGCAGTGTGGTCATGAACGGAGGCGCTTAACCACCGCACTAAAAGTCAAACAAATTTCACTCTGGCAAAGGATCTCGCCTGTCACGAACACCATGGAACCCGTGACGCGATTCACCCGGGGGATGCAAGACACGACCTGGTCGAGTTCTGCAGCCGCTAAGAATTCACTACTAAAGCTAACAGTGACGCAACTTTCGCCGGAATAACCATCGGTGGCGGCCATACATAACGCATAGTCGGCAAAGGTCATCAACACACCACCATGAACCGTGCCATTGGTATTGCAGTGATGGGGTTCCGTCAAAAATGCACAGTCCATCTGATCTTCAGCGCGCCGAAAATAAAAAGGCCCAATATGGTCTTCGGCTGGGTCAAAGCCCGGTTCAGTTTGATAGTCAATGGGTAACATCAGCAGGTAGGACTAGTCCGGCAATCTTTCATAGCACGTGATTCTATCATACGACTTGCCCTGTTTATGTTCATCTCTGGAGAGGTTGGAGAGCGAATAGAGGCTAGCAGCAAACCTGGCTGCTCGACCATCAAGGCCCCGTTCTACTTTTTTTATGGCGGCACCGCGAATGGCCGCGCGGAATGGCACGCTATCGTAATCCTGAAGTACGAGATTATCAGCACTGACCCGAAAGCGGATGCCGAGCGCTTCACTAAATATCCATTCAAGCGCCTGGGGATGTATCTCCACCTGCTCAAAGCATTTTTGTTGGTGCCAGTTGCGTTCACCCTGATACCAATAGCCATAGTCATCGAGACCACGCCGATGCGGCCCAGCAAGGCACCAGTGCGCAACTTCATGTAGGGCACTTGATACATAGTCATAGCAAAAATGGACCTGGCGCGGCCCATCGTCACTGACTTGATAGAAGGGTTCGCTAGTGCCGCCCACCAGTCGGGTTTGATGGGTACTATGAAAACAATCGTTGAATATCGAGACGACCTGATCTGCTTTCACTTTCGGCACTGTCTGTGTTTTCAACACCATCAGGGTTCCACGTCCGAATCCGGTAAACAGACAACGGATGACAGCCGCTCAAAGTAAGGGCGAGACAAATAACGTTCACCGGCGAGCAAATGGTTAAGGTACCAACTCGCGGGTCTTAACCCCGCTGCCAGATAAGCTTGATTGGCTATATAGACCCAGGATTGAACTGTCGCCTGAGAGGTTTGAACAGACACAAGGGTACGATCGTAACGCACGGGATAACCCTCGAACGGGTCCATCGCCTCAATGCCACGATCGTCCTCTAATGCATATAGAAGCCCCTCGACATTATCGTTATGAGAAATTTCTATATTGGCAGAGGCTGCGCCGGGGTAAATCGTCGACCGCTTGTTGAAGACCAAACGATAACCTTCGAGCATGCCGGCCTCGAAGCCAGAGAATGGCATCTGACGCTTTTTGACTCGAACAGTATTCATATTACTGCCATAGGCGAAGTAGTAATGCATGGCGGGGCAACCTAGCCTTTCTTGATCCAGTAGCGGTATTCCACATCGTCAGATTCTTGCAGCAGCAGCTCATGATTGAGGAATTTACAAAATTTGGCAAAGTCCCAGGAGGTTGACGGGTCAGTCGCGACAATCTTGATGACCTGACCACTGGTCATATCCATCATCTTATTTCTGACGACCATAAGCGGCTCTGGGCAACGAAGCCCCCTGGCGTCCACTTCAATATCTGCTTCCAATGTCATGAAATCCTCGGTTTTTCGCAGAATTCGTCTAGAATGATGGTTCCCTTTGGCGGGGTGAGCAGTATAATCCCCTGCTAAATTTTTTACACGCTGCAGAAAGCTAATGATCCGCGTACTGATAGAGAGACAAATCGCCGAAGGGCTCGCACATTACTACGACTGTACCATCAAGCGTACGGTCAGCGCTGTGGTAGCCGCGCCTGGCTGTATTTCCGGTGAGTCTCTAAAAGATGCAAACAACGCCAATCGCCGTATTGTCATGTCCAAGTGGGAATCTATGGAAGATTGGCAAACCTGGTATCAATCAGATGCACGCCGCCGCGTCATCGCAGAGATTACGCCGATGCTCGAGGACGGCGAAAAAGTCACCATGCTCGAGCTGACGTCAGTTACTGGTTAAGGGAGCGGCTAGCTACCCGTCTCTTTACCCGTCACTTTACCCGTCACTTCACCAGGGTAACGAGACAACATATACACCGCCAGATTCTCTCGCTGCTGATCGCTCATCGGGAACACTGGCATCGGTGCAACAGGACGCTTAAAGTAAGCTGCCAGCCCCGCTACATCGTACTTTTGCCCCAGGCTCTCAAGCCTCTTTAGCGCATTATTATTGTCGGCATGGCAACCCACACACTGGTATTGATTGTAGATGACTTCCCCAGCTGACTCCGCCACCGACCGCGCCGCGGCATCAAGATGCGCCAAAGTCTCTTCAGCATTGAATGTTGGCGCAGCAACACCCGTTACCGCGTAATTTTGTGTCATCGAAGGCTCACCGTAAGCAACCCTGTAGACCACATTCGCATAGTCATCGGCGACGTAAAACGCACCGTCGGGACCTTGGGTGACTTCAGCCGGCCGACCGACGGTGACATCGTCCTTTAAGAAGCCCGTCAAAAAATCCTTCGAGGTAATGTTACCGCTCTCATCCCAATGCAATGAGACAACCTTATAACCATCTTTTTTACTTCGATTCCAAGAGCCATGCAACGCAACAATGGCGGCATTTTTATATTCCGCAGGAAACACATCGCCACGCACAAACTCCATACCCAGCGGGGCATTATGCGCATTGAAATCAAAAGCAGAGCCAATTGAGCGCTCAATTATCGCTTCATTACCTGCACCAAAATCTGGATCAGGGATTTTTGCCCCGTTGGCATAGGGCCAGCCGTAGTGTTGGCCTTCTTGTACCAGATTCAATTCACAGGGCGGAAAATCGTCACCCAACATGTCTCGGCCATTGTCCGTTGCATAGATTTCTCCATCCGCAGGCGACCAATCAAAGCCTGCACTGTTTCGCAAACCCTCAGCAAATAATTCTTCACCTGTACCATCCGGCGCATATCGAACCATGGCTGCTCGACGCTTATCCACTTCAATACAGGCGTTGCAAGAAGAACCCATGGTCACGTACATCATGTTGTCAGGACCAAACCGCAGGGTCTTTTTCCAATGATTCTCACCGGGCGGTAAGCCCGTCACCAACCGTTCGTAATCACTCGTCAAACTACCGGTCTCGTGGTCAAATCTGACACGACCGATCGCGTCGGTTTCTGCGATATATAGCCAACCCTCATAAAAGTCGATGCCGTTGGGACCATTGAGTTCATCAATCAAGACCCTAGATCCATCTGCGGCACCATCACCATCAGCATCAGGCTCAAGAATCGTAATTTGACCGTTATTAGGATTGGCCACCAGCAAATGACCACCGCGAGAGAAGCGGAGCACGCGGGCGTTGGTAACCTTGCCATAAAGGCTTAACGAGAAGCCTTCTGGCACAATCAGTTGAGCTCGTAACGTTTGATCGTCTGCCTCGGATTCACCCAGAGGAACGTTTACTGCACCCACGTAAACCTTTACAAATATAAACAAGCCGAGCGCGATCACTACAATTGCGCCGAGAAGATAACCTAACCATTTCATAATCGCTGTCCGATAAAATTATTGATACTTCAATTCTTCTTGAAGTTTATGAGCTTCAGAGACCACATAACCCTGGATAGCTGAAGCATCGTCTTCGGTCAATACGTCTTTGAACCCGATCATGCCATTATTTCTAAGCAGACCGTCCAACACAATTTCTTTGAACGCGAGATGCTTGGCCGTTGACATATGGCGCAGGTCAGGAATCACGCCACCACCCTTCACACCAGCACCATGGCAGACACCACAATAGCGTGCATAGAGCGCGCGACCTTGGCCAATTTGCTCTGCTGAAGCCGTAAGCGCCGGTGGTTTAGGAATGGGTCCTTCTGCTTGAACCGGCGGTAGTGATTTATCGCCCCCTATTTTGAACGTTAGAATCCGACCACGGTTTTTTTGTTTGAGCTTTTCGGCTGCACCACCACTCGCGAGGGCAAACGCACCACCCCAACCCGCCACAACGGTCACATATTGCTCACCATCCACAGTAAAAGTAACCGGTGGTGCAATGACACCCGTCTGGGCATCCATTGACCAGAGCTCTTCACCATTATCGGCTCGGTAGGCTTTGAACATGCCTTGTGAGGTGCCCTGGAAAATCAGGTTGCCCGCGGTTGTCAGCATACCGCCATTCCATGAGCCGGCATGCTGAATACGCCAGACTTCTTCCTGCTTGATGGGGTCCCAAGCAGAAACATAACCGCGCAACATGCCATCAATGCGATCAGCCACGCCCTTGTCGGGTAGCGGAATATTTAGCCTGGTATCAATCGCCAAATTCCACTTATCTTCTTCATAGAAGAACTCTGGTTCATTGCCATAGGCAAAGGGAATATCCAGCGCCGGAATATACACCAGCCCAGTGTCTGGATTAAATGCCATGGGGTGCCAGTTATGACCGCCGTAGGGAGAAGGCTTATGAAACGCGCCTTCGATCTGCTCATCGGTCATCTGCTTTAAGGTGGCAACCTGCTCATCTGGCGTCATCGCCGCAAGCGGGTTTGAGGCTTGATATCGCGCGTTAGGCGTTTCAACGGGACGGCCAGTTTCAGGATCAATGTGGCTCGCCCAGGTCACTGGAATATAGGGTTCGGCAGAAATAAACTCGCCGGTGACTCGATCTAGTACATAGAAGAAGCCATTTTTAGGGGCTTGCATGATGACTTTTCGCAACTCACCATTGATCTCCAGCTCGGTCAAAATCATATGCTGAGTGGCGGTATAGTCCCAGGAATCACCCGGCGTGGTCTGGTAGTGCCAGACGTATTCACCGGTGTCCGGATTTAGAGCAACGATAGAAGAAAGATACAGATTGTCGCCGCCACCGGGACTACGAACAACCCGGTTCCAGGGCGATCCATTACCAACGCCTACATACAGTAGGTTTAAATCAGGATCGTAGGCAAAACTATCCCAGGCTGTGCCACCGCCGCCCAGTGCCCACCATTCTCCGGTCCAAGTTTTTGCCGCGGCTTCCATTGCGGGCGACTCAAAGCCATTGTCAGGGTTACCGGGAACGGTATAGAAACGCCAGACTTCTTCTCCGGTCTCTGAATCGTAAGCTGTCACATAACCGCGAACGCCATACTCTGCACCGCCGTTACCGATGATCACCTTGTCTTTGACAACTCGCGGCGCGCCGGTAATGGTATAGGGCAGTGTTCGGTCAATGGTATTTACATCCCAGACTTCCTTACCGGTCACCGCATCAATCGCCACCAAACGGCCATCTATGGTGCCGACATAAACCTTACCTTTCCAAACCGCGACGCCGCGGTTAACAACATCACAACAGGCCTTTGCGCCCCAGGCTTTTGGGACTTCTGGGTCGTACTGCCAGATTAGCTCACCGGTGCGCGCGTCATGAGCAAACACCACGCTCCAGGAACCGGTGGTGTACATAATGCCGTCGATCACAATGGGGGAGGCTTCAAGGCCACGATTGGTGCCGGTATCAAAATACCAAGCAAGACCTAGCTGATCAGCGTTATCGGCACTAATTAGCGTAAGAGGACTATAACGGCTCTCATCATAGGTGCGTCCGTGGGCGAGCCAGTTACCGGGCTCGCTGTCTGCATTGATAATCCGCTCGCCATCGAGGCTAGCCGTCGCCTCTTCAATACGCTGCTCCATCAAGACTGAACTATCCGTTGAACTACCGGTTGAACTGACGCCTGCTGGCGTTGCCGTGGGGCTAGAGTCGTTGTTGACCACCAGGTATGCGACGATCGCAAGTGCTAACAGCAGTCCAACTACCACAAGGTTTTTCATTATTATTTTGCCTGTTTTTAGAATTGTGAATGGCGTTTGATGCCGATGCTAACGGAGCGACCCAAAGCCTACAAGCAGGCCACAAAACTAGCCGCCGAAAGCCTATGTGTCACCAGCTGCCGTCTGTCGAGTATCATCGACCAGTGGTTCAGGAATCATCTGTAACTTATTGATATTGATTACATAATGTTTACAAATGAAGTGCAGTACGTGCTCGCCATGAACTACAATAACGCGATAAATTCCTCTCGCTTCAATATGATGCTGAAACACTGCTTGTGAATGCTGTGAAATTGTCAAAGCGCTTATGCCAAAAGGGCATCCTACTCGTAGGCCTGCTAGCTGTCCTACTTGGAAGCTCGCTGACATTTGCCGCCACGGGTGGCGACAACGTTATTCTTCGCAAAACCTACTCTGGCAATATCGACTACGTCGCCAACGGCGCGTCTTTTCGGCTCGACCCCAATGACACCGATGCCTGCTCATTCCCTACAGCACCAATGTCTTCTACCGTTAGTATTGATATCCCGGTCGGAGCCGATGTAATCGACGCCTATCTCTACTTTGCCGGCTCTGCAGAAGGGCTCACCATCAATTTGGATACCCAGAGCTTAACGCTCAATGGCATCCCATTGAATGTCAGCGCAGGATTCAACGAGATTGACTATATCGAGCTTGAGGACGTTGTGCGTGACGGGATCGACTTCTTCGGTGCGCGTCGTGATGTCTCGAGCATCGTCACTGGCCCTGGCGCTTATACCTTCGCTGGCCTAGATGTTTCTCAAACTGCCTTTCGAGCGACTAACCAGACTTGCCTGGGTGCCTGGGGCCTCGTGGTGATATATGAAGATACGTCCATCGCACAAATTCGAGTCATCAACCTCTTCGATGGGTTTCAGTTCTACCAGAACGATACCTTCGACCTGCAACCTCGAAACTTTGTGGTCGATAGCGTTACACCGGCAGGAAAGATGACTCACTTCAGCTATGAAGGTGACGAAACGCTGGCCACTGCTGGTGAGCAATTTCTTTTTTCACCAGACAGTATGACCTTTACACCGCTCCCAGACCCACCACCGGCATCAGGCTCTGGCCTACCTAATAGTGTTGATAACCAATACGACAGCACCGTAACTGGACCTTCACCCTTTTTTAATCGCGCAGACGAATGGGGTTTAGATATCGATACCTATTCCCTAGATGGGCTACTCAGCGGTGGAGATTTTGAAGCCATTACCCGCTACAACACTGGGCAGGACCTGGTGATACTGATGGCTGAAGTTATCCAGATTGATAACAAACCACTGGCTGACATTGAGGTGACGCTGAACGACATAGGGACCTTCCAAACCGGCACCACGAACAGCGCGCAATACCTTATTTCTGTGCAGAACAATGGAGACGGAATCGTCGGCTCGACGACGGCCTTCGCCGAAGGTTTTATGCATGTCTACAATACTCTACCAGCCGGCATCTCAATTGACAGCCTGGGCGATATCACTGCTCCCGGTTGGGATTGTACAGATACCCTCCTAGATCCTACCAATCAAGTGCTTTGCACCTACGATCTATCGAGCTTGAGCGATAGCAATGGCAACTTCATCGGCGATCTCAATCCCGGCGAGTCTTTGCCCGATATCTTAATCACCGTTGACATTGCCACACCGGCGAGCCCTGTCACCAGCATCGCGTACGTTACAAACTGCGGTAACGACCCGGACACCTGCACAACCTTTGACAACAAACACAATGACTCGACCCAATTTGACCCTATCAACTTTTTTGAATCTACCGAAGACCTGTTCGACATCGTGGCGAAGTCCGGTGTAAACAACAACGTCGACGCGGAAGTCACGCCAATCGTTACGGGAATACCCAGCGACCTCTCAACTTCGACAAAAAGTGTGGCAGGTGGCACCAACGGCACGGTGCAACCAGGAGACGTGCTGACCTATACGATCACCCTGACCGAAAGTAGCGGAGTGACCGATGCCCTTAACGTGACTCTCACTGACACCATTGATCCAGACACCAACAATTATGTTTTTGGCAGTAACACCTGTGGCGGCGGCAGCGGCACATTTAGCGTGGGTGTATTGACGCTGCCGGGGAATACTGTCACTGCCGGCACAAGTTGCGTTGTAACCTTCAATGTAACCGTACCTATTTCTGCAAATACCAGCACGTCAATTGATAATACAGCAGACATCACCAGTACTAATGGCGTCGGGGCAACACCCGCAGCGCCAACGCTGCTGGTCGCAGGCGTCGCCACCGGGTCAAAGATTGTTTACTTCGACGCTCTGGGCGGCAGCCCCATTCTGACTCGAAATGCACCGAGCTCTGATTCTACAATCACGCTTGCTAACGGCGCATCGACGACGCTTACATTGTCACCCGTGCTTACCAGCGCTCTGCAGATTAACGGAGGTATAACGCCCGTTTCTCTTTGGGTCGAGGCTTCGGCAAATGCCAGTGATTATTCGGTCACCGTAACATTTGATACTCCAGTGTCTGCGCCTAGCAGCGATACGCTGTCTGGTGTCACGATGACAAGCGGCTCTGGCAACGCCCAGCTATTCCCCCTCCAAATAACAAATGGCACTATCAATCTGCTCACTGGCCAGGCACCCACACTACAGATTACTAACAACAGCCCAAACAACATCACCCTTCATGCGCTGTTGAACAGCATTGATTCAAAAGCTGTGATTGATGCAGAGGATGTGATCAATGTAGATAGTGTCTTGTTCTTCTCAGATTTATTGCGAACTATTCCGGTCATTACACCCGGCACGATTGACGCTGGCGAAACCATCTACATCGAAGCCACTATCAGTGACCCCTTTGGCTTCGAAGATATTACGGATGCCAGGCTTACGCTGATTGATCCTAATCTCGCAAATCAGCTGACCAATGTGGGTATGGGAACAGAAGTCGCCAGCACCGCTGGCACGAAGACCTACGCCTATGCCTATTCGATACCCGATGCGACCTCGATTGGTCCAGGTATCTGGGTTGCGCAGGTCACCGGTTTAGAAGGTAATGAAGGCACAGTCACCCACACTGAAGTTAACAATTTCACAACCGCAGCTCCGAGCGTTTCTGTCGCCTATACCGTCGATAAACTGACCGCCATACCAGAAGAAACTCTGACCTACACCATTACCATTACCAATGGTGGCGGCTCGACCAGCCTCGACATTTCCCAACTTATACCCATCGGTACAAACAATGTGTCAGTCATTACTTTACCGAGCGGCTCCGCTGCTCTTACTGGTGGCACGACACTGGATATCCAAAACATCAATGCCGGCACAGGCACCACCGTCGTTGAGTTCACGGTAGATGTTCTGGGGGGCGCACAACCAGGAGATCTCATTGACCATACAATCTCTCTCGATAACATGGGCACCATCGTCCAGGACATCGCACCATCTGTTTTGATCAGTCCGTTCGGCTTCGCTAGCGGTAACAAACCCATATATGCTGACGCCCTCAACACGGCACCTCGTTTCGATCGCACCGAGCCCACGACTGACACTACGACAACGATTGCCAGCCAGGGTGGATCGCAGTTATTCACCATGTCGCCGGTGTTACAAAGCGCACTCACCCTGGACGCGGGTGACCTCACAGCGTCCATTTGGGTGAGTCGAGGTAACAGCAGTTTCGCGGGGCAGCGTATCGTTGAGGCAACCCTAGGTTATAACGGTGCGTTGAACGGCACGATTGGCACTGACTCCGTCACGATTCAACTCGCAGGCGGCGCGCCCAATGCACAGTATTTGCCGTTCACCTTTAATCTCGGCTCCGATCTTGACCTGCCGGCCAACACTTCGCTGACATTAACCATTACCAACGATACGACGATAACGGGGGAGACGATTACGGTCCATAGTCTGCTCAGCAGCGAAGCGAGCCTCATCTCCTTAAATGCGAGCTCCCCTTTAAACCCGCTTTCACCGCTAACCATCACCGTGATTGAGTACTTTACTGACAGTGTGGACAGTGCCGGTGTTGCAATAACTGAAGCCGCCCCTGGCGAGACCATTTGGGTGCGTGCGACGGTGTCGGATCCGTTCGGTCGCGATGACATTACCGGCGCCACGCTTACCATTGAAGATCCCAATGCTCTGGAAACTTTGGCTGCGACGTCTATGAACGTGCCAACGACTCAGCCCGCATCAACGGCAGAAAAATATTTTGAATTGAGTCATCTACTATCAGCCGAACTTGGCGATTGGACAACGACTGTGACCGCGGTCGAAGGGGCTGAAGGCGTTGTTTCAGAAACGGATAGCGCGACCATCAACGTCAACAATAATGTGCCAGACTTAACAGACTCCTTTAAAATCGTGTCGAATACTACCACCGCTGACAATAACAATAATAATCCTGGGGACACGCTTCACTACGCCATCGAGCTCATCAATTCAGGGCTCGCTGCTGCGACCGGCGTTGACGTCACCGATAACATTCCAACCAACACCTCGTTTGTCAGCGGTACATTCACCATTGATACTGTTGTACAGACGGACCCCGGTGATCCTATTACCCTGACTGGACTCACGGTTGCCGCTGGCAGCACCGTGACGATTGAGTTTGATGTGACCATCGATGGTGGAACCACAGTCGGCAGCCTGATCAGCAACAGTGCTTTGATTGAAAGTGACGATAACGCTGATATCACAGTGAATGCTGAGGACCTACTCCTCGCAGGACCACCGGCAGTCGGAACAAAACTGTTCTATCTAGAGAACCTCAATAGCAGCGCAATCATCACGCGTGTGGAGCCCCAAACAAAAGATGATATTGATTTTGTATTTTTGGATAATGCAGGTGGTTCAGTCACGATGGATCTGGATGTTCCGCTCCGCAAGGACATCAGCATAGACCCGGTTGATGGCGATATTATCGTCACACTCCGGGTCGAAGGCTCTAACGCAAATAACAGAAATCGGAATACGACCGTCACACTGGGCTATCAAAACGGCGGCCCCTTTACAACAATCGGCTCCCAGACGCGATTTATACGATTGTTCACAAACAATATCACGACCGAAGTCTTCACGATCCCCGTCAGTTCTGTCATCAATATTCCGACGGGCAACCAACTACAATTAACCGTCACCAACAATCACGCCGGCAACCGAGATATCAACCTTTATAGTTATGATGAGGAAGGCGATTCTGTCAGATCTAGAGTAGCTCTGGTACCAAGCCCCGTGATTAACGTTGACGAAATTTCGTTTTGGACGGATACCATGGGTGCTGGTACTCAGGTCACTAACGTCAACCCAACCGTGGCCACGGACATCTATGCCAAGGTCGTCATCAGCGATCCATTTGGTGAAGCTGATATTCAAGCACCAGATGCTGCGACAAACCCGACCACCATCGTCATTACTGATCCAGACACAAGTGCAACCAACGAAGGCATCAACACAGCCTGCACAGCGCCTTGTTATGCCTATGATGGCGAAGATACAATCAATGACGTTGCCGGCGATGCGACGAGGACGTTTTACTTTATTGTGCGCCTAACAGCGACGCCACCGGCGACACGCGGTACCTGGACAGCACAAGTGACGGCTAACGAAGGTTTAGAGGGAGATATCTTCCACGTGGCAGCGGATGATTTTACGACATCGTTAGATGCCAACCTTTCGACCAGCACAAAGACACATGACGCCGTGGGTGATATCGGTATAGGCGACATCGTGACCTACACTATTACGTTGAACAACACGGGCGGTGTTGACGCGGATAACGTCACCTTCTCAGATACCTTACAAACAACACCGGTCGAACTGACCTTCAATAGTGCCTCGACAACCTGTACCGATGAACTTGCCGCCGCATTGCCGAGTCCAGCCTTTTCAGCTGGCGATGTTACCTTGTCCAATATCTCTGTGACTGCAGCTAGCAGTTGTACCATTACGTTAAGCGTGACAGTCGGCGCTGGCACCGCGGGTCAGCTGATTAACAACAGCGCTAACATCGTCAATCCAAGCGGCGCCGGCGCTACGCCTGCCGCACCGACGATCATTTATCTTGAATCTCAAATACCCATCGCCGGTAACAAACAGCTTTACCTGGATAATCTTGACTCGGGCACGCGCAATCTCACACGAACCCAACCGACCAGCACCACTCAGGTAACGATTGCGAGCCAAGACAATTCATTAACGATAGACCTCGCCGCGCCAACAACCCGCATTATGGAGCTCGCGAATGGGTCGATTGCTGTCTCGCTGTATCTTTCGGAGTCAGGAGCGGGTGCAAATCGACAAACCTATGTTGAACTCTTCGTGGATCCAGACGGCGGCGGTGCGTTACCGTTCCAAAGTATCGACAGTGAACAACAGAACCTTAATTTGACGGGCACGCCATCAAAGCGAACACTGAGCCTGACCTATGCCCCTGGTTCAGGTCTGCCATTGTCTCTAGGTGTGGGAGCTATTTTTAGACTGTTCATTGAAAACAGAACCAACCAGGCTGGGCGGGACTTGATCGTCAATTCAGACTTTGGTGGATCCTACTCTGAGTTAGTGATGCCGCTTATTAATCCGATTGAGGTGACCGAGCTTAAGTTCTATGACGCCAGCGCAACTGACACCGGCGCCGGCGCTGCTAGTTGTGAGGTCACCTTTAGTTGCGGCGCCGAAATCGATCCCGGGATTGTTGTCACCGGTAGCACAATTTGGGCAAGAACAACGATTGCCGATGGTTTTGGTGCCTTCGATGTGAACACCGGCTCACAAAATTGTGATGGCGTCACCGTTGATAACTGCCCCACCATTACCGTTACGGACCCCAGTAGCGGCAGCAACGTTTTTAATATGGTATTTGTGAATGCACCCGATACTTCATCACGCCAGTATGAATACGAGGTCAATCCAACAGGCTTCGGGCTCGAGGGTATCTGGCAGGTGGAGGTTGAGGGTAGTGAAGGTATTGAAGGCGTTGTTTTGGATACTGCAGTCAACACGTTTGAAAGATTTGGGCAGCCGACACTGACAATCGTTAAGCTGGTCGAAGGGCTCGCTACGACAACGAAGTCACCTAACACCATTGCGTCCTACACCAATAACGTCTCCAATACAGGGCTCGGCCCAGCAACAGGCGTAGTGCTAACGAATCTGATGGGTGATTTTGTAGATCTTGAGCTAGTAAATAGTGGCGGCACCTGGACAGCGCTGTTCAGCTTGAGCGGGTTGTACACAGTTGCGACGGAAACCTTTTCCACCGATGGCAGCAATTTCGCCTACGATCCAAATACAACAGGCATCTGCACCTTACCCACTGCCTCTCCTTGTTATGACCCTGCCATCACGCACTGGCGCATCCTGCTCAACGAGAACATTCCCATAGGCGATTCTCTTACACAAGGGTATCGAGCAAGAATCGAATAGGCACTCAAGCGCTGACCTGCGGCATCGCGACGCATCATTCTTTTCGAACTTACGAGTTACCAACCAAATTTGAGTCGGCAGGTGATTGATTTACCACAGCTCTCGCTACTGATTTCTTTCCTGCGCTCTCCCATTATTCCAATCCGCCCAATACACTAAACAGACAGAAGGAACGGCTTTGCGTGAGCCTATCTCTGGTTCTGTTAAGAGCGGTGATAAAGTTGTTTCGAAAAAGAAAACGAACGCCGGCCTGGGTACGGCAGCGACAAACCTGGTATGGATTAGTTACCCATCAAACCAAGAATACTATTCGCCGTATTCTGATCAAACTTAACCCGATACTTTAAGAAGATGCCCTCGGATGTATATTCCGAAGCACTGAAGTCTTCATCCTGGAAGCCATCAAAGTTGTAGCCCATAGAGACCCAGACGTTTCGCGCCATGTTGTAACCAACGGAGACTCCGTAGGAGTAGTCTGAAACATTGGAGTTATAGCTGTTATAAAGACTGCCTTGGAAACCGACATCCCATTTGTTACTGAGGTCATGACGGACTTCCATACCGTATAGATCGGTGAAGCCGCGATATTCATCGTCATCAAAATTATCGACCACGTATTTTAATCCATATTGGAACGCGATCTGCGTGTCGTCGCTGAGAATGTAGTTAGCGTTGAGATTGTTTATAACCTTCTGCGATGTGAGATCAAAACCAACGTTTTGACTTTGGTTATGCTGTAGATCTAGTCGATTAAATACTGTCCAACTACTATCGTTCGGTCGAAAGGAGTAGCCCAGCTGAACATCCATGGACGTCGACTCCGAATCAGCCGAATCGGATCGCTGTACGTTGAGTTTTGCTAATAGTTGCTGCCCGTCGTCAAGATTGTGGATGACATCACTCACAAGGTTTATTTTGTCTTCAGAATCAGCATCGCGATACTCGACCCGTGTCGACCAGTCCCATGCATCCTTTCTGAATTTCGATCCAAACGTGACCGACGTAAAGTCATCACTGCCGGGGCTCGAAAAAACCGTCGTGACGGTTAGCCGGGGCGGCGCTTTGCTGACATTTTTGATTGTCTGTGATCGATCCACACCAAAATCGAAACTCCAATTTTCGTTGAGATCGAAGCGTTGCTTTAGGCCAGCAACCGCAGCCAAGCGCTGAGAGTTTTCTTCGTCTCTTTGCTCAACCGATGTGACAAATTCAGCGCCTGCCCACAACCGCGAGCTTATGCCGATTCTAGTACCCTGAGTATCTTCTGCATCGCCCCAGCTAAACTCTTGCTCCGCTTTCAATGTGATGCCGTCAGTCAACTTGTAATCTAGCCCGACACGCAACCGTTTCGGGAAATCGCCAACTTCGCCTTTCCCACCGACCGGGGTATCGGCATTCGCTGATAAAACTAGCCGACCATCTAGGACACGGTAACTACCGCCCACTAATAGTTGATTCGAGACCTTATCTACGCCACCTGAATCTGACATTGAGGTTCTAAGCCCCGCAGTAGCCGAATACTTGTCACCCTGCATCTGCAGGTTTGTCGTTGCCACATCGACATCGGAACCAGTCGCCAGATCCGAATCTCGATACAGGTCACCCGCAACCTCGATTCCTTCGACAACCTTGTATTTGACCCTAACACCCATCTTTCGCGTGCCGGATTCACCGGCATTTTGTTGCCCTAATCCAAACGAACCTTGCTGTTCTCGGACATACGCCATGGCATCTACCTCGCCCGTTCGGCGCGTAGCCTCCAATACGTAAGAACTACCGTCTGAATCGACACCATTGACCGTGGATTGAGAACCCGCGATTTCAGCACGAATTTTTGTTTCGTCGTCTAGTTGATACTCGAGATCGAGACCGGCCAGTTCACTCTCTCGTCCTTCAACCCCTTCCTTGACTAATGTAAGTCCAACTTCAAGCGCGTCGTTCGGCTTATAGGCTATTCTCCCTCCGGTATTAAGTTCGTCGGTGCCATCACCATCCACCTCATAATCCACCACAATGAATACTGGATTGAAGGCATTATCCTGACTGAAGATTGGTTCTTTGAAGAACATCGTACCGGCGTCGTAATCAATGTTGTAATCGATGAACCGTCTGAGTTCTTTAGTATCAAGAATATCTTGCGACTGAAAACGATCGCGGGTTTCGAGTGAGATCTTTTCGCTGTTAATCACAATCCGATTCGTTGACAGTCTGTAAATGCCTGAAGTGCCGTCGCCTCTGATTTCATCTTTGATGAAACCTTGATCGGTCTTGCTGGCAAAAAGAACGACCTCGAAAGTGTCATTGGAGAATTCAGATTTTAGCCCATTCAGGCTTCTAGAGTATGAGGTCAGCTCCCCGCCGCCCAAACCCGTTGTGAAATCTCCAAACAGCGCGTAAAACTGCTCCTTCTCAAGCTTCAAAAAGAGCTTCTCCTGACTAGCCGCATCGTACTGCACAGCAGATCTATCGCCATAAAGGGTGTAATAAGCACTAGGGTCGATTGATTGTTCGAGAGCATCCTTCTTTTCTTTCGCTGTGTCGTAAGCCATCGTTAGGACGAATTCGCCCTTCACCTGCCCCTTGGCATAAAACGCGACCCGACCGTCCGTATCAACCTCGTCCTTTAAGCCGGCATCTTCGGCGTTCACCATGTTGCCAGAAATACTATTATAGGCAGCAGTGCCTTCGGCTAAACCAACCATGATCCACTCGCGTTTTTCCGGCGCCGCAAACACCTCAAATTCTTTTTCAAATTCATTGTGGCTTAGAGTGAACTTATAAGTCCCGCTTACCGAAACTGGATCAAATCGAAGCAGACCATCTGCGGCAATCTGAACGAAATTAGAATCGGCTATCTTGGATAAGTCCGTCAGGGAAAGATTACTAATATCGCGCTTTAGCTGGGAATCTGTGAGTTTCATACGATAGCTAATCCCGAGAGGTTCGCCAGCTTCATCATACAAAGCCATCTTGACAGTAACCGGCGTACGTCCATCCGCCACGTTATCACCAGCAGAAACCAGTTTGGCTGTAAAAAGTTCGCCAACACGCACAATACTGACCGTCTCGGAAAACCTTGAATTACCAAATGGTCCAATGCCTTCGAAGGTGATGGTATGCGCACCAGGGTCTCCAAAATCAACGCCAATATAGCTATACAGAGTCTTACCGGTACTTTCATCAGCTCTCTTAAAGCCGATTCTTTCCGCAGAAATTTCTACGCCATCCAATATAAGCCTCGGCTGCAAGCGACTGTCTAGATCGACTTTAACGGTGCGAGTTGGTAAACCCAATCGTTCGCCATCCAGGAGATTAACGAAGCCTTGTACATTAGGATCACGAACGATTGACGCTGCTGTCTGATTCAAAACCTTATCCCAACTACCAACCGCAACACCTGTCGCCGAGGAACTTAACTTATCAAAACCACCCATAAGTCGGTTAAGGGGAATTGTACTGTTCTGCGTCTTGCCCCGTGGACTCCCAGCTGAGACGAAACCCAATCGCGCACGACTTTCACCGTTTAATGCTTCAGCGCCAACAACATTTCGTATCGCGACCTGTGGCACTGGTTTTAAAAGAAACTCCACGCGCCGGTTCATCGCGCGACCAGATTGCGTAGCATTTGACGCGACTGGATATTGTGCTCCAGCACCCACAACGACCAGGTTTTCGACCTTAATCTTGTCCGCAAGGTAATCTGCAACCGCGGCTGCCCGTGCCTCTGAAAGCGCCTTGTTATCGGCAAATTCACCACGGTTTCGCTGTGCGATAGGCACGTTATCGCTGTGCCCGATGATGGTAATTTGTTGCCAACTTTTCTCGCTCCAACGCCGAACAAGTTGACTAAGATCACGCTTGTCTTGATCACTCAACTCCGCACTGCGAATCTTAAAACGGGGTCTCAACACTGCCAACACGTTTTCAGCATCAACAATGGTTTCAGTGGCCCTAATGTTCTTTGGCTCGATTTTGAAACGCAATATTTTCTGCTCTTCAGACAGACGGCCAATATTGTAGATAGTGCCGACGATAGATTTTTGGTGGCTAATAGGACTTCCGTCTAGGACCTCGGTCGAATTAATAATACGCCAACCTTTCGGCACGGAATAGATAACGCTCGCATTGTCTATCCAGACATCACCACTTCTGTTGGCAAGAATTTCGACCCAAACGCCTTCGCCATCGACCTTTAAGGTTTGCGTTAATTCTATATCTGATTCAGGCGCTGCCCGCTCTTGCACTTTGAAGTCAGCTCGCCAAAGCGTGCCGCCCTTAACGTCCACAAATTGACTATAGGCCGAACCTGCGAATTGGTTACCATCATTACATGGGCTCACCTCATATCGCTCTTCTAAGGATTCCTTATCCAACTGCAAAATGTGGGTGCCAGGCTCAATACCCTCCATATGCCAACTACCATTTTCATCAGTCACCACATATGATCCGTCTTCTAAATAGATTCGCACGCCAGCGATGCCAATAATTTTTGCATCTGCGTCTTCATCCGCTGCACCAGCTTCTAACGATGAATCTGACCCAGCTTCGCATTGTTCAAGATGTACTTTACCGATCAGAAAGGCTTTGTTTGAGAAAAGATCATTGCGAACAATCACCGTTGCGAACGCCGTGTTCGAAGACTGCACTTGATCACCCACAACTGTCGCGCTGTTGACAGCTTCGCCGGGTGACGCCGCCGGTGTCACTTCCGTTACGTAGGTGATGTTGATTTCAGCACTGGAAACTGATGGAAAATTGATCAACAGACCACGGCCATTTGATTCAATGACAGGATCGTCAGCTTTGACACTGTCAACTCTTAACGATCCGCTTTGATATCTGAAGCCCTGCGGCAAAGTATCTTGCACCTGAGCGTTTTGGACCACAGAGGCAAATCGGTTTTGTAAGGTTATTCGATATTGGACAAAGTCGCCGATACCAACCACCTGACTGCTGGTCTGCTTGCTAACAAAAAACTCACCTAATGGCTCATCTACAGGAACGTCAATATTCAGCGCTGGGCCTATCGGCACTTCAAACTCATCGCCAAAGGAACCATCTACAATTTGGAAGGGCGCGCCGGGCAGCGCCTGAATCGATTCGTTAGTCGCTGTCGACGGCAGAATAAGACCACCGGGAATGTTGTCGAACTGCAAGCGGTAAAAACCCAGCTCAACAAACGGGAACCGATACTCCCCTTCAGGAAAGTCATAGACGATCCCTGCATCATCCGTTACTTGCGCACCGGAAATGATGGTACTGGGATAATCCGCAAAGGCTGGGCCATCACCAAAAACATCGGCGGGTAGGCCTGTGGTCGTGTCGATCAGCGTGACCGTGACACCATCAATGAGACGGCCATCCTTGGTACTAAATATCTTACCAAAGGGATCTACCAGCACGAGAGATTCAGCATTATCAGTTTCATCGAAAATGTCAGAGTAGCGGGTACGAATCAGCTGATTCTTCACCACTCCCAACATACAGTTACCATTTTGGTTTTCGTTCGATGTTGACTGCACATAACCCACAAACCGGCCGGAATTAGGTTCAGTTTCTGTCAGGCGCAAGAACTCGCGATCGCCACTTGCTGGTACGGTTAACTCGATGGTAATTTTTTCGCGAACCAGGGGATCAAAATTCTGGTCGGCATCGGTGACCCGGACAAATATCGGTTGGCCCGCTTTAAACACAGTGACGGGGGCCAGATTAACCAACCCTGGAACAGGTACGGACACATCGCGAAGTTCTGCTACTTGCCGCTGAACGCCGGCGACACAGGTGGTCTGGCCCACATTCACCACAGTGCCGATATTCGGCTTGGCCGAATACTGTAAAAATTCAATCGTTGACGGTGTGAGTTCGACTGGCGCAGGTCTAAGCAGCTGTTTCACAGGAATATCGATTCTTGGAAAAGCGCCCTGGCTCACAAAGAAAGACTCACCACGTGAAGCATCGGTCAGCACGAACTGCCCCGTGGAGGTGGTCGTCAAGGTGGTTTGGCCACCCAGTGCCTGGACCTCTTCATCGATTTTCGCTGAGAAGTTCCAGCCTTCGTCATTGAAAATGACTAACCGGTAGTGACCATCGGGAATTGCCGGAAATCGATACTCACCTGGGCCATTTTCATAGATCCTACCGGCGGCATCTTTAGTCGTCTCACCCGTCAGAACCGAAGATGGATACAGAGCAAAGTTTGGACCATCACCACTCACAGCAGCAGGCTCACCCGTATCTTCATTAATCAGCGCGAGAATCACACCGTTGATGGGTTCGCCTGTGGCATCGTTGAAGAGGATACCGACTGGAGCAATCTGGGCCAATGTCGATACAGTCTGCAAGCCATCGATATTGGTGTAGACCGCATCAACCTGGGTACGGGATGCCACGGTCAATATACAATCGTCCGTCACACTCTGCTGTGAGGTGGTAAACACGAAGCCAAAAAAGCTGCCGGTATCAATACCAGTTTCTGTCAATTTCAGTAGCTCCGAATCACCGGTCGCAGCGATTCTAAGTCTTACTTCGATTCGGTCTAATTCGAAGGGATGCAGATTCGCCTGGGCGTCTTCAACGCTGACAATGATAGGATCTCCAATCGCGTAAGCGTCGACGACCGACAGAGTTCGCGCCCCGGAGACATCACCGGGCGCTAGATTCGCTCGAAGCGATGTCGCACCGGTATCCAGCAGAAAACCGGGCGCTGGTGAACAGCTGGCCGGTGGGATATCCACCAAGTCACCCGTTGCATTGGGCGCCATAAGATCAATGACCGGGCCGCCCGGTGCAGGCGGCGGTGTCGGCGGATTAGTTGAAATATTAACCAGGAGGCGCGTCGTGAGACCGCCCTTATCCGTCACCGACAGCGTGATGGGAATCGTCACAGAAGCATCTAAAATGACGCCGTCGGCAAGGCCAAGGATGTTGCCATCCAGTATGGTGAACCGGTCATCGCCGATCACCATGAAGGTTTGTATCTCGTTTGCATCTACATCGGATGCAGTTAGCACACCGATACGGCGTTCGGCACTGCCGGGTACGACAAAGCCGTTAGTGGTTGTCAGATCGAAGGGGGCTTCGTTGACATCACGAACAACGATCGAAATCACTTTATCGATACTGAGGCCGTCTGGGTCTAACGCCCGAATGGTGATCTGGATGGTGGGTTCGGTTTCAAAATCAATGAATTCGCCATCTGCTAATTTAAGTTGCCCATCAACGATGTCGAAGCGAATGTCATCTAAAACTGAAAGGGTATGCAGGCCATCCGAGGTATCAAGATCAACTACCGTGAGATTGGCCAACACTTGACCAGGTACATTCTCGATAATCAGTCCACCAGTACAGTCTTCTTCGACAAGGCACTCTAACGTGATATCGGTAGGCGGCAGCGAAGCGCCTGCGCCTTGTTCAATAAATCTAACGTCAGAGCGGGCAACAATAGACCGAGATAGTCCCTGATAGTTGAGATATGCGAGATTGGTTAGGGCGCTGCCGTTAGCGGGAGCTGCTAGCACAGGATGGAACGAGAGTAAGCCTACCGACAACAGAACTGCACTGGCGACTTTTATAAGTTGGCAAGAGCTCCGGCGATTGCGATCGCCACGCATGGGGCCTAGTAACTTCGCAAGCGCACGGCTTGCGAAGTAATTTTTGCCCAGACTTCCCTCTTTGAATGCCATCTAAACATGCTTATTTACAGGACCGTCGTTTGATAGACGATATTGACAGTCTCTTCTGCAGCAACCTCACCGTCACCCTCGCCATCGTCTGTTGTGGCATCCGATTGGATTAACAATCCCACGTTATCCGTATCAGTCGATAGAGGGAATGTTGCGGCACCGACCTGCGCGTTGTCCGTATCACCTTCATCATTCACGTTCTTCTGATTCATAAAAGTAGAATCAGCTACGAATGTTGTAAAGTCAGGTAGAGAATCAGAAATAACCGCTAGAGCGAGAGCACCGTCCGCAGGTGTAACCACACGAAGCAGGTATTCCAACGTATCGCCTGTGCGACCATCGATCACGCAGTCACCTGATACAAGGTCAGTGTCGCCGTAATAAGTCTGCGCACCAGCCGAACCAGTCGGGTCAAATGATACTGTCGTTGCACAAGTACCTGTGGCAGCACGACCTCCAACGCCATCTTGAGTGTTTCTAACATACTTGGTGATCGTCACGTTGACGATGGTAACGCGAAAAGTATCTGTCGCGGTGCCCGCAGTTGGAATAACAAGGACCGAGGTTAGCGTCGTTGTGACGTCATAGCTTGTCGCGTCGTTCGGTGTAGTTTGGTTACCGACGCCGGCCGTATCATCCGTCGCAACAGTGAATGTCTTCTGTTCAAAAACAGCAGTACCCAGCGTCAGAGCTGAGACCAAACCAACCCTGTGTGTCAACCTGATCCCAGACACTCACTGTTTGAGATAACATAGTTTTCAGGGTAATGATTCAGGACTTATTGAAATGCCAAAACCTCCTTCAAAAACCAAT
>Ga0222654_1000150_pt1 | contig 59317 bp, 52 predicted proteins | sample AntAcemetagen421_FD_179805 | JGI IMG/M metagenome (GOLD analysis project Ga0222654, IMG submission 179805) | Saline water microbial communities from Ace Lake, Antarctica - #421 | ecosystem: Environmental > Aquatic > Non-marine Saline and Alkaline > Saline | place: Antarctica: Ace Lake...
GACATACTCGACCCCCCTTCTTTTCCTGAACGCTAGTGAAGGATCTAAACAGGATAGGTTAATAATGAAGTACAAACTTCATAGATAGCCCATTAACTAACACATCCAAGCCAATAAGTACAATCAGCCTAGGCTCTTCGTTGCACTCAGAGAAAGAATAAGAATGGCTTAGACATACTCGACCCCCCTTCTTTTCCTGAACGCTAGTGAAGGATCTAAACAGGATAGGTTAATAATGAAGTACAAACTTCATAGATAGCCCATTAACTAACACATCCAAGCCAATAAGTACAATCAGTCTAGGCTCTTCGTTGCACTCAGAGAAAGAATAAGAATGGCTTAGACATACTCGAACCCCCTTCTTTTCCTGAACGCTAGTGAAGGATCTAAAAAGAAATCGAAAATCAAATTTTATTGTATCACAAAAAGAAGAATACATTAGACCAAGTACGAATTGTTAAACAATCAATATCTTAGACTTGAATTGACCTAAAGCCTTATTCAGCTCATGAAAAACCAAGACTTCGAAAAGCAAATCTCATTCATTAAAGAAATCGATAAGCTCAAGTACATTCAGCGCAAGACCTCCCTCTTTAATAGTACAAGAAATGAAAACGATGCTGAACATAGCTGGCATTTGGCCATGATGGCGCTGGTGATGTCAGAACAGAGCAATGAAAAAGTAGATCTACTGAAAGTGATCAAGATGCTCCTCATTCACGATATCGTTGAAATCGATGCGGGTGACACCTTCTTTTTTGACACCAAAAAAGATCATAACAATACGGAAGAGGAGCTAAAAGCTGCTAAGAGAATTTTTGGACTACTTCCTGAGGATCAGGCGAAAGAATTGATTGCTATATGGGAAGAGTTCGAAGCAGCGGAGACAGCTGAAGCTAAATTTGCCAAGGCCCTGGATCGACTAGCTCCTATGATGCAAAATGACAGCAACGATGGCGGTACTTGGAAAGAATTCAATGTTCCTTATGAAACCGTAATCGAGAAGAAAGAAAAGATAAAAGAGGGCTCAGAGGCAGCTTGGGGATATGGTAAAGGCTTAATCGATAAATTCTATAAAGTAACCTTATAGCTTATAGCTTATAGCTTATAGCTTATAGCTAACATAACGCAAGTCAACAGTACGCGTTACTGTCTGACAAAACAATTACCGATGGAAATCTAGTTTCAGATAATTCACTAGTTTAGAAACCATATGGGTATGCCCACCCATCAATTGTAATAGGTCTTTGTATTCTTCCGCAAGCTCTATAGCATCATTTCTGAGACATTGCCTGTACTCGTAATTCAGACGCTCATTCAGTGCCCGTAGCTCAGCTTTGCTTTTACACAAGTGAAAGGCCTTTTTACACACATTGAGTGTGGTTTCCAATTGATCATTTTGATGATGATGATAGCGACTAGCAGACATACTGGTTTGAAGTTTGCGTTTTCGCATATGCACTTCATCCAAATAGGCATAGTTCCAATATCGAGAAGATCTTACCCAAAAATCAAAATCTTCGTAGGTCAAAGTTTCATCATATCCACCCAAGCGATCGAACACTTGTTTTCTGATAATCATGGTGGGGGTGCAAATGAAATACCGCCTTATAACTTGCTCGAAAACGTTTCCTTCGGGCAGTTCACTCACCAGTTTCTTCTTCAACAATATCTCCTTATGATTGCCAATGACTTTTGAAGTCGCATCTATATAGTCAGCATTAGAATAAACTACTCCTGTTGAAACTGGCTCCTTTTCAAATCGATCAATACCTGATGCTATGAAATCAGGAAGCATAACATCATCCAAGGCAAAGTCGATAACGAATTCTCCTTTGGCTAGCGCCAGCCCTTGATTGAAAGTTTTCGTATAACCGAGATTAGTTTGATGTGTAATAAAGCTGATTTCTTTATCGGAAATTAGTGTTCGGGTTACTTCGGCACTTCCATCCCCACTCCCGTCATCTAGGATAATGACTTCGATGTTAGCGTAGCTTTGTTCAAACACAGATTTAAGTGCCTCTTCAATATAAGGAGCGTGATTGAAAGAGATACAAATAACACTTACTAGAGGTCTCATCTGAAGAGCAGTCGTCTATTGAACACTACTAATATCAAAAAGAAACCGATGTAACGCCACATATAGGCCATGGTTAATGCCTCTAGGTCTAAGCGATCGATAAGCAATGATATCAGACTGAGATAGATTACTGCCGAAATGATCTGCGCTGCAATGTATTTAATGGTCTGCACGCGAGCGCTAAGCAAATAAGCCAAGAGGTAGGAAAGAATAGCAAAGAAGTCGCCAATGACTTGATAACGCACTAGGTAGGCAGCTTTCTCGAACCCATCTGCAAAAAAGAGCTTTAGTATGAACTCCTTATTCAAATAATAAACGCTTAAGCACATTAAGGTAATGAAGGCGACAAACCCCATAACCTTTAACACATATTGCTTGAGCTCTTCGGGCTTGTGGATTAGAGAGGCCATTTTCGGATAATACACTACCCCTACTGTGCCTGTGAAAACCAGCATATAACTGGTAGACATTTTTGCTACCGATTGCCAAAGGCCTGTTCGATCTAGCCCATATAATTCAATCGCATAGTCTCGCACGCCAAAGTCTAAAAGTTTTCCCAAAGCAATTGCACTAATCGCCATGGCGATGAACTTACTTATTTTCTTTAGTGATTTAGCATCGGGTAATCCTACCCCTAATGAAATGCTCTTTCTTCTATAAATAAGATACGTGAGGGCACAAAAGAACATTAGACCATAACCAAGGGCAAAACTCAGTAGTGCCTGGTCCAGTGTACCTTGTGTTACACCGAAATACACCAAACTAACGAGCAAGAGAAGTCCTGCGATATTGATAATGGCATACGCTTTCACTCGCCTGAGAGCAAGAATGACTGAGTTGAGATAACCCGACATGAGCATTAACAAAACAGCAGGGATAAAAAGTGTCAAAAACTGTTGAGGTGTATAATCATTAATGAAGCGATCAAAAAAGTAATCGCGATAGCGGAAATATAACACGCTAAGTGTACTTCCAAAGATGAGAGCCGTAACCCACAATCCTGTCTTAAAAAGTTTAACCCGCTCTACCTCATCTATCTGAGGGTCTGACCAGTACTTCATAATACTGCGGTTGACACCTTCGCTCGGTAGTTGTGTAAAAAGTGCCGTGAGGTTCTGAAAATGGGAAAGCAGAGTAATACCTGGGGTGCCAAGAAATATCGCAAAAAGCTTATTGATCGTAAGGCCTCCAAGTGCACGAAACACTACTGCCGTAAACGACCAAGATGAGCTTTTAAAGAATTCGGATTTCAATCGAGCCACAGTTTTACGAAGTTAGTGTTTTCTGCCAGCTAAGTGCCTCAGATGGCTTTCCTCCTATATTTTCTTTGAATTGAGCTAATGATGTTTTCATCTTCATCTCCACATAAGACGTACCTAAATCCAGTGTCGTAATGGAGTTTTCTTGACACCATTTATAGAGGTTCTCAACCAAGAAAACCATTGGGCTAAATTTTCTATAGTCTTGAAAATCAACATGACTTGCAGGCATAAAATGATAGGCAATTTTTTTATTCACTATAACGACAACCGTGGCGGCCAACATGTGTCCATCCATAAACACGCCAAAGACTTTATACATTTTAGGGTTGCGCTTATTGACATCACTTAAGTCTGCCCAAGTCATTGATGGGGGTTTGTAACCAAGGGTTCTAAACCTGTCAATCCATTCAAAAGCCTGTACCTTTTTACTTTTCTTCAACTCTTTAAATTCAGCACCTGCATCAATGCATTTTTTAATTTTTCGCTGCTCCATCTTATGCATTCTGTCGAATAGACCAGACTCATTTACCTCAATGAAATGAAAAACACGATGTTGAATTACTTCGTAGCCTTCATTCAATAATGATTTACTCACAGTGCCGTGATCAAAATAAGCACTGGGGGCTTGATGAAGTCTAATACCTGTAATACCCGAGTCTTTAAGTGCTTGCTCAACGTCTTGTAGAAATTCAGTTATGTTGTCCTCGGATAGTTTTCGAGACACCTCTATGCCCCCAAATGGAAGTTTATGCGGGCTGTAAGCAATATTATCAACAACTGAGTACGCGACATGAGCATGTGCCTCATTCTGCTCAACATTTATCCAATAAAAATGATACTGGATATAGTCGTTGTTGGTTCTCAGAAATAATGCCTCATTATAGACGTAAGGCTCATAGCAAACCTCAGTTTTAGAGTTCAATGTTTTATGGAGTTGATAACCTGACATTAAAAATCGACTCTATTTCTAATGTAGTCGTCTTCGGAAAATTCATCTGACGCTAAACCCAATAACATTGCCTTGTCTTTGAAAAGCATTTTTCCCCACCACAATGGTGGAATGTAAAGTCCTTTATCTGGCTGATCGAGTGTATACGTTAAACGTTCTCCTTCTTGGGACTCTAACACAACTTCAATAACACCTTGAATACAAACGATAACCTGTTCTCCGACTTTATGAGCATGCCCTCCACGAACCTGCTGCTCAGGAACCTCATTAAGCCAATAGACTCTTTTAACTTCAAAAGGGATGTCCTTCAGCTCTTCTAAGAACGAAAGATTCCCCCTTGAATCGGCTATTTGGGTAAACGAATAAAGTTGTGGCCTTTTGATCATTTGCTAAAAACTAAGTTTTAAATAATGCCCTAAAAACACGTCATAAATACGGAAAAATTCTCCATCCTTGATTATAATTTGCTTATCCTCCAGCGCTTTTACAGCCCTTCGCATGCTACTAGAATTCGTGAAGTTAGCCAACCTAAGGAATTCAGCCCCGGTCGGTGACTTTACAACTCCCGCCTTTGCAAAGGCTTTGGTCACCACAAATTGTTGTGGGGTAATTCTATCAGGCAGCTCAGCATAAAACACTCCTTTCTCTTCAATGAATGGGTGATAAACCTGTTCGAATTCATTCCAGTTACCAGGCACTTTAGCCAAACCGAAAAGGTAATTGAATATGGCCTGAACATAATAGGTATGCACATAAGCAAAATCCAGTATCTGCCCAACCAAAATTGCCTCAATAGGCTTTCTAGCTTTTTTAAAGTGTGCGAGAATGAATTCCTGATATTTCATTTTTGGAATGACACCCAATTGCATCATTCGTGTACTCTGATAAAACGGTCGGTTATAAGTATTGAAAATTTCGTTTATCAGATGATACTCACTACCACTATAAATGAACCTGATGTTTTGACTGTCTTGCGTTAACTTTCTTAAAGTGGCCTCAATGGGGATGTTAACCGAATCATATTTCTTTATCTCTTGAAACTCATCAATGGCTAAGACCACCGGTTTGTCCTGATTATTTAAAAAAATGATAAGTTCTTGAAGACTTTTAAAGATACTAGCCTGGTCGTTATAAATGACATCAATAGATGGGCGCCCGTCCAAGCCGATCGTAAAAGATGTGCCAATGGATTTTATGAATTCCTGAAGCCGCTTTCCTATCCCTCGTTTTGAAAAGATAGTGCTTTGGATAATTCCATTGGAAATCTCCCGCAAGAAATCAGAAACTGAACTTGTGCCCCATATATCAGCATAAATAAAGTAGAATTCCTTACCTACTTGAGCTTCCACATGTTTTAACAAGGCAGATTTTCCAATTCTTCTGTAAGCATGTATGGTTAAGTCTTGCCTATTACGAAGTGCGGTAATGATTTTCTTCGTTTCCTCATCCCTATCACAAAAATGATCTTTGTCTAAATAGCCCTTTAAAAGAAATGGATTCATCATTACCAAAGCAAAAGTAAGTATACATAATGTAATATACAACTTGTATTATACAACTTGTAATAAATCACTATTAGTGATTACCGCACTTCAATCTTTTCACTAATTTTGCGCACCGTGTTTTACTTACTCCTCACCATACTTGCCAACGTAGCCATTTTCATGGCTTTCAGGTCATTCAGCAAGTATGACATCAAGACCTTCCCCGCAATTATCACCAACTATGGCGTTTGTGTGATAACCGGTGTGATTTATACTGGATACAGTCAGGTAACTCAGGAGCTTGATACTTCGGCTAATTGGTTTTACCTATCCATTGCCTTGGGTTTTATCTTTATAGGGACATTCTACTTGATGGCACGCACCACGCAGCTAAGAGGCGTATCAGTAGCCTCGGTAGCCAGCAAAATGAGTTTGGCCATACCTGTGATTTTCAGTCTTTTCATACTTAAACTTGGCACAAATGATCTTGATATTTGGAATTATACAGGAATCATCCTTGCATTTGTTGCCATCCTATTGGTGAGTAAAAAGAAGGCTAATCCACTGACTAACAAACAACCTCTAACACTTAAATACATAGCGCTTCCCCTAGCGGTATTTCTATTAGGGGGAGTCATTGATACTACTTTAAACTATGCGAATCATCATTTTGTAACAGAATCAACAGAACCTATTTTCCCGATATTCATCTTTGGTTTCGCGTTTATTATCGGGCTGACCACCGCTTTAGCACAAGGCGTGAAGTTCCGAAAAAAGGATGTCCTAGGCGGTATATACCTTGGCGTCCCGAACTACTTCTCGATTTATTTTCAGCTGAAGGCACTGAGTGCCTTCGACAACAATGGCGCGATCCTTTACCCTTCCCTGAATATTGGCATTATCATTATCTCAACCCTCGCGGCAGTACTTCTCTTTAATGAGAAACTCAGCAAGATCAACATGATTGGCGTTGTCTTAGCTGTTGTAGTTATTCTACTTTTAAGTCACCAAGAAATCTTAAAAGCCATTTGATATGCAAGACAGCTTTCTTACCATATCGTCACCATCAGAAGGCCTCTATAAAGAGAAAGGAAGCAAGTTTATTGCCCTTGCTTTTCCTGTAGAAAGCGTAGATGAGGTGAAAGATAGCCTAGAAGGTTTACGAAAGGAATATTACGATGCACGCCATCATTGCTATGCCTATGTCTTAGGTCATGCTGGCGATGAAGTACGCGCTAATGATGACGGAGAACCAAATCACTCTGCAGGAGACCCCATTCTAGGGCAAATCAAATCCAAAAACCTAACCAATACGCTTGTGGTGGTAATTCGCTACTTCGGAGGCACCAAGCTAGGTGTCAGTGGATTGATTACTGCCTATAAAACCGCAGCAGCAGAAGCCCTTGACGCAAACCAAATCACCCAAAAAGACATCACTGAAAATATTACGCTACGCTTTCCATATGATGAGATGAACGAGGTAATGAAATTGGTTAAGGACTTAGACTTAAAAGTGAAAGGCCAAGACTACGATTCATTATGCATTATGAACCTCGAGGTTATCATCAGTCAAATGGGTAACTTGAAAGAGAAGATCACGTTATTAAATGATCTAAGCCATCCCATTGAATTAAAACAAAAAGATTGACACTAGTCACGGTTGCCATATTCCATTTACCACAAGATGCCTACATCATAAAAGCAAGGCTTGAATCTGAGGATATTCCTGTATTCTTAAAAGATGAGTATAGCGTACAAACCGAAAACTTTCTCTCGAATGCCATCGGTGGAGTAAAACTGCAAGTCAGCGAAAGTAATGCTGCAGCTGCTACCGAAATATTGAAGGAGCAAGGTGTTGAACTCCCTGGTGAAAGTGATAAAAATTACAAAGGAGGGCTTAAGAAAGACCAAAAAGTGATTGCCTTTATAGGACTAATAATCATCCTAGTGATATTCATCTTCTTATACTTTAGTGGCTCCCTTGAATTCTAATCTACTTTCGAAATGGTTATTCACCAATACCAGCTTCCCATAGTATCTGAAAGGCTTTATTATAGACTGATAACCAAAGAAGATACCAAGCCCTGGGAAGCATTTTTCATTGACAATCCTGATTTGCACTTCGTAGGTATCAAAGATTCAAAGGGTCCACAAGAGGAGGCGGTTATTTGGACAGAAAGACAAATGAAGCGTATTACAGACACTGGCTTTGGTATGCTGGCGGCCGTTGAAAAATCGACCGACACACTGATTGGCAATGTGGGTGTAATCTTTCGAGAGAATATTATGGGTGAGGACCTATTTGAGATTGGCTACTCAGTGATTCCGAGTCGCTGGAAAATGGGCTATGCTACTGAAATGGCGATTAGGTTCAGAGAATACTTTGAAGATCAAGGCCTCGATGAGCGTGTCATTTCGATTATTCACATCGATAACATTGGTTCTCAAAAAGTCGCAGAGAAAAACGGTATGACACGGGGTAAACAGTTTGATTTCCTGGGTTCTCCTTGTTACTGTTATCGTAAAGAGTTGGTCAAACGAAAGAGCCACTCGTAATAATTATTTCTTAAGGCTTTCTAATTTATATATCTTCCTAGCTCAACCTTAGCAAGATGATCAGTCAGTTTAAAAAGCTTCAAAAACTTAATAACCTACCTAAAAAACCAAAAACTCCCGGAGAAGGGTTTCTTAAAGGTGCTTTCTGGGGCTTATTGTTATTATCTCTCTTTATGATGGCCTTTGCAGGCTACTTTTTCAGAACAGGGCTATCTCCCTATCTACAAACCGCTGCTTACCTTGTTACTGGGCTATTAGCCTTCTATATATTCCGATGGCTAGGCACGCTATCACGGGCTATTTTCAAATCTATACCCTCTAGTTACGTATCGCTGATCCTAGCCGTCATTGGCACCTACTTTCTCGCTAGCTATATGCGACTTAGTTGGCCTCAAGGCCAAGTCAACCTAACACTAGGCCTCGGCATGGTAGGCATGATGCTTATAGGAGGAGCGCTAAACAATATCATCAAATCAAGGGGCAGCAAAGTGTTTTATGCTTTGCTCACCATAATAGGTTTTGTCTGTCTCTACATTCCTGTTTCAGGAATCATTTCTAGTGGAGAAGACCCATTCCCTATTGACTTTGAAGGCACTTCAAGTATCAACCTAGACGAATTAGGCATTGATAACCCTGCAAATTCTGGTTCCTATGAAGTGGAATACTTTACCTATGGAAGTGGCACTGATAAACGCAGAAGAGACTTTGGAAGCGAAGCTAAATATAAGACAGCTTCTGTTGACGGGAGTTTACTCTTACCAGAATGGAAAGGGAAACGTAAGAGATGGAGAGAACGCTACTGGGGTTTCGGTATTGATGAAGCACCAATCAATGGACGCGTCTGGATGCCTAAAAAGGAGGGGGAATTACCTCTGATTTTAATCGTTCATGGAAATCATGGAATGGAACATCATTCCGATCCTGGTTACGCTTATTTAGGCGAACTTTTGGCCAGCCGAGGGTTTATCACTGTCTCGGTGGATGAAAACTACATCAATGGTACTTGGTCTGGTGATTTCCGTGGAAGGGAAATGCCGATCAGAGCTTGGCTACTGCTGAAACATCTCGAACAATGGAACTCATGGTCCCAGGATCAATCTTCTGAGCTTTTTGAAAAAGCAGATTTAGATCAGGTAATGTTGATGGGTCATTCACGTGGAGGGGAAGCTGTCAGTATTGCGGCAGCATATAATAAACTCCAATATTTCCCTGATGATGCAAATGTAAAATTCGATTTCAATTTTGGCATCAAAGGTATTGTCACTATTGCACCAACCGATCAGCGTTATTTCAGACGGATGAAGCTTGAAAACATCAGTTACCTTTCCCTGCAAGGAAGTTATGATGCAGACGAGGCGAGCTTTTTTGGACTAAGACAGTATCAAAGAGTGAGTAATGCTGACTCGACAGACTACTTTAAAGCTGGGGTCTTGATTCATAAAGCCAACCATGGCCAGTTCAATTCTATTTGGGGCAGAAGAGATTTTGGAGAGCCATATGGCTGGTTTTTAAACACTGGAGCATTGATTTCTGGTGAAGAACAGCGGCAAGCCGCTAAGGTGTTCATTGGTTCATTTGCCGAACGTGTATTTAACAAGAACCCTGCATATGATGCCGTTTTTAAGAATGCCTTTAGTGCGAAGTCATGGCTACCGAATACAGTTTTTCTCAACAATTTCTACGATGCCCATGACGAAGTACTTTTCGATTTTGAAGGGGACATTAATCTCAACACGGGAAAATCAGGTAGTATTCAAGCCGAAAACTTTAAAGTTTGGCGCGAAGAAGCCCTAAAAATGCGTGGTGGTGAAACACAAGGGACTAACAGCGTAATGCTCGGTTGGCAGAAGGATTCTCTCGAATTAATCCCAAGCTACGAACTCAGTTTAGATCAACCTTTCAGTATCGTATCAGGTGATGAATTGATTTTTTCAATTGGTAGAGCAAGTGATGCTAATCTAAAGGTTGAGGATAGTTTAAAGGTAGATTTCAACATCAACCTAATCACTAGCAATAATGACACAATCCAAACTAGCCTTGCTCAATACAAAGAGCTTTCACCAAAGCTTAAGATTAAGTACATGAAGCTCGACAAAATGAACGGCTCCTTTGGTGGGGATTGGGAAATCGCAATGGAAAGCGTAAGCATACCCCTAAATAGTCTCTCTATGGATGCTCTAAGTATATCTTCTATCCAATTCGTTTTTGATAAAACCGATCAAGGGCTCATCGCCCTTGATAATATCGGTTTTAGAAAATCATTGAAAAAGTAGCTTACTCGCTCCTTAAAGATCTAGCGGGATTTGCCAAAGCAGCTCTTCTCGCTTGATTGCTTACGACAGCTAAAGCAAACGCAAGTGCTACTACACCAGTTACGGCAAAGATCCAACAGTCAATTGATGTCCTAATGGCATAACGACCTAAGTATTGATCTAAAGCGAAGTACGCCAATGGTGAAAAGATGACAAAGCCTATCATGACCAACTTGGCAAAATCGACAGATATCAACCTAATCAAGTTAGATACAGAAGCGCCTAATACCTTTCGAATTCCAATTTCCTTAATACGCTGTTCAGCCATGTAAGATGCTAAGCCGAACAAGCCAAGTCCAGTTATAAAGATGGTTAAGAAGGCAAAAATGGTAGCCAAATTTCTAGTAAGATTAATTGTGGTGTACTTCCTTTCGAAGTCCACATCTGTAAAGCGATACTCAAATGGGTATGCTGGATTGTACTTCTCAAAGACTTCTTGAATCTGAGCTAAATTTCCTTGTACATCGTTTGTAGCCGGAACCCTGAGGCTCATGGCACCAACACCCCAATCGTCCAAAACCATAAACATTGGTCTCCCCTGCTCATATGGAGAACCCATTAAGATATTATCAATGACGCCTATGAGTGTTCTATTTTCGCCCCAGAGGTCCAACTGAGCCCCAATAGGATTCTCTAGTTGCATAATATCCAGTGCCGCTTGATTGATAATAATTGCAGCCGTATCAGTTGCATATTCTTTAGAAAAATCTCGTCCCATGAGCATCTTCGCACCAACTGTCTCTGCATAATCATAGTTCCCTACAATGGTTACAAACATCACACGCTGCGACTCTGGTTTCCCTGGCCAGCCCAAGAAATTATTGGAGTTAATACTTGTGACACTGCTATTTGAACGTGTCATATTCAGAATGGCTCCTTTTCTCAGGAGCTCTTGCTTTATGACATCATAATTTTCAAGCGTTTCTTCTGTTCCAGGTATGGTAATAAGCCCTTCTTGATTATAACCTAAGTCTCGACTCTTGGCCAAATCAATCTGCTTCACGATAACAATCGTCCCAACAATCAATATAACTGCTACGCCTACTTGAAATATGACCAATATCTTTCGGGGCAAATTAGCATTCTTACCCACACTGACTTTACCTTTCAAGGTCTGAATTGGGTTAAAAGATGAAAGGTAAAGAGATGGGTAACTACCCGAAACGACACCAGTAATTAAAATAATCCCTAAGGAGAAAATCCAAAACTGACTGGATTGAAAGTCTAAAATCAGGCTCTTATCTACTAAGTTATTGTAAGCGGGTAATAAGGCTAACACCAATATGATCGCTATCAAGTATGAAATAATTGAAATCATAATCGACTCTCCATAGAATTGAAAAATCAACTGGCTTCTCCTCGACCCAAGACTCTTTCTAATACCTACTTCTCGTGCTCTCTTTTCAGACCTAGCAGTAGCTAAATTCATGAAATTGATACAAGCGATCACCAAAATAAACATTGCAATGGCAGTGAATAGCGTCACATATTCATGTTGCCCCCCAGCTTCAACTCCATTTTCAAAATTACTATGAAGTCTCCATCTGGACATTGGGTGAAGAAAAAATGCTCTTTCGATATCATCTTGACCCTTATCCATCAGCATCCCTTTTATGCTCTCCTCAACCTCAAGTTGATCGGCATCACCATTTAGTTCTAAGAAAACCTGGAAAGAATAGTTTCCCCAATTCGTCAAATTGTCCCTTACCCATTGCTCTGTTGCTACTCTATGCTGCCATGGGATGAGATAATCAAATTGAAAGGATGAATTTTCAGGTAAGTCCTTGAAGATTCCTGTCACTTGCAAGGTACTCGTATCGTCAACCTTTAGAAATTTACCAACTGGGTCTTCGTCCTTAAAAAGGACTTTTGCCAATTCTTCAGAAATGACAATCGAGGAAGGGTCGTCTAGTACTGTGCTTCTGTCCCCCACAAGCATAGGAAACTCGAAAACATCAAGAAACTCCTTACTCGCAAAATATCCATCTTTCATGATACGCTGATCATCTAGCGCAATCAGGCGCGTACCCCCCCAACCTGTTACTACAGAGTTGACGATTTTAGCATGCGCTCCTTTCATTTCGGTGTATGTTGGCAGCGGAACCGAATTCCATGACTGGATACTATTGTCGAAATGGGCATTTACATAAACCTGATGAATCTTATTCACCTTAGGAATAGATTTATCGAACGAAGTTTCGTCTTGCACCCATAGTAAAATGAGTATACTGCAAGCGATACCGATCGATAGACCTGAAATATTGATGACCGAGTAGAGGGTATTCCTGCGCAAATTGCGCAGGGTTACCAAGATGAAGTTCTTGAGCATTTGAGTTTGAGTTATTGACCTTTGACCTATAGACTAAAAAATTTCCAAATCGTTACACAATCTGGAAAAAAGTGAAAGACGTTAGTCCTTCACCACTGCACGGCCTGAACCGCTACTTATCTTAATACGAATGTCTTTGCTACCGACCTTAGCCTGTTTGACATACCCATTCCTTCCTCTCCTACCGTAGTTTCCTCCACGGTCATCTTCGTGCGCCTCATCAAAACTAAATGGCGCTCTGATATCATCCTTATCGCTAGCCCTCATGATGAACTCTCCTGATATTTCTTGACCATTAAAATCAAGGATAGCATCCCCAGATCCAGTGCTAACGGACATGTCATAATCCAAAGAACCTCCAAGGCTCACTTCTGCATTACCTGACCCGGTATTAAAGCTTGAGGCGCCAGTGATTATGGCATCTATAACATCAATGTTACCGCTACCTGTATTCATAGATAGCCCACCTTCGATACCATTACTCCTTATATTTCCACTGCCAGTATTCAGGTTAGCATCACCTTTGGTTCTATCTAAACGAATTGAACCAGAACCCGTGTTGGCATCCAAACTTCCTTCTACTTGACTGAAAGTGATGTTACCAGAGCCAGTATTGGCCCTAACCTCTCCAGTCACTTCTTCAATCTCTATGTTTCCAGAGCCAGTATTGCTACGAATTTCAATGTTCACACCCATTACTTCGATGTTTCCAGACCCTGTTTTGAAATCGAGTTCTATTCCATCAGGAACTTCTAGTGTCCATTCAGAATAGCCTCTTGACCAACGGCTTCTTTTGAAATCTTCTTCGATAGTTAGTCTATCTCCTTTTTGTTCGAAAGATGGAGTATAAACGTCTTTGTCATAAGTATATCTTAGGTGAACCTTCACCTCATTCGTATTACTTTTTTTGATCGTACCATTTCCAGAAGCAGTAGTTAAGCGAATGCTTTTAATGCCAGTGTACGTCTTCTCTACTGTTTCTTGACCGTAAGCCGCGGTAACCGCTAAAAGAAAGAGTAGAGTAAATAGTGTTGATTTGAGTTTTTGCATGATTAGTGTTTTTTTTCTTATAGACATACATTCAACTCAAAAGGATGCACACAACCTCAGAAACAATTAAAATAATGCTCCTTTTTTATTCAGAGAACTTCGAATCCAGACATGAGCCTTGTTTTAATTACTCAAAACGAGCGTACCAAATATGGTCTTAAAGAAGAGTGCAGCTATTGTGAAAAGTGGATGATGTCTATTTAATCTGACCTAACATCAGGTTGGTAAAACCCATTAGTGCATCCTGAGTAGATGATAAGTTCTCTTTGAAAAGATTTCCTTTAGGCTCTAGGTCTAATACTGTATTAAATACTTGTCTGTAATAGTCTGACCAGGTTTTTAGAATGTCTCTTTGCTTATCTCGATCGCCACCTTCGGCTATCACGTTCTGACTCAACTTCAATTCTGCCTGTAGTCTATAAGTAGCACTAGTTGAAGCTTCCAAAAGGATTCTATTTGCTAATACAGGCTTGTTCTCGGTCAACATCAAAGCAATCATCAAAGCACCGGTACCGACATTATGTAAAGTCTCTTTCGACACTTTATCCAAACGGTCTTGATCTGTATGATAGAATTGATCTGTGAAATGCCATAAGAGCAAACCTGGGATATTAGCAGACAAGAATGGTACATGATCACTTCCTCCTTCGTATGGATTGAAGCTTACATTCCAGTTTTTCTTTTCACCAATAATCTTGAATACAGCGATTGTTAAATCATTAAAATAGTGCGCCTTTAAATCCTTCTTTTGGAGCGGTCTTCCACCCCATTCCGTATGTTTTTCTACTCCACGAACCCAAATCGCGCCTGGGTCAGGCATTTTTTCTATTAGGAAGGAACCTCCTGTTTTCTCGGTGTCTTCACCCACCATATCAAGACTCATTCCCCATTTAATTCCTTTAGCTCGCTCTGGGTCTTCCTGAATAAATCTTCGGGTAGAAACTATCTCATCTCCGAAAAGATATGTAATTGTCCTTTCAGGGTCAATTTTACCGCTTTTTAATAACCTCGCACTTGTGGACGCCACTTCTAGCAAAGCGCCAACTCCACTTGCATTATCATTGGCTCCAGGCTCTTGCACATGAGCACTAAAAACAAAGCGTTCTTCTGGCATTTTACTACCTCGCAATTCTGCCACAATGGTGAATTCTTTGGAATTATAAACCTTAGTGTCCAAATTAACTTTGATTTTGTTATTCCCCTCCGCTAAAGCGGCTTTCAGTTTCTCCTTGGCCTGATATGATAATAGAATACCAAAGGATTGATTAACACTGTCTCGCGGAATAGAACTGAACTGAATGGAATTCACATTTACTTCTGGCTTCGTGTAGGCTGGCATACGATACCCAATAACTCCGGCTGCGCCTTGATCTTTGACTACTTTATTGAAGAGTGATCCCACACTAGTTTCTGCAAACACGATCTTGCCTTTTAAATCTTGCTCTAAATCCAAATCTCTTCCAGCTCCTACATACACTACTTCGAACTCTTGTTCACCCTGAGTACCATAGGAGTTAATGGCCATCATGTTTCGGTTGGTGGAAAAATTCAGAATTTCTTCGCCAGAAGAAAGTTTGAGGCTTCCTGCAATAGGGTCCCAAGTTTTATTTTTCAAAGGCCTTTCCTCTAATCGATAGATTAGCCTATTCGCATCGATTGCTTTATTCTCAGAAACAAAGCCAGCAGACTGCAACTGACGTTCAATCCAAGAAATACTTTGATCAAAACCCTTATTACCAACTACTCTCCAGTGTGACTCTACAAAAGCAACCGTTTTATACGCCTCCTCTTTGTTAAAGCTGGCGTCTACCATTTCGAAATATGGCGCTGCAAACTGGTCAAACTGATAAGCCTTAGCTGAAAAGGTGCAGACACTTAGTAAGGAGATAAAAGCAAGCAACAATCTTTTCAAATTCATCTTCTGTTTGGTAAAGGGTGAGATGTGGTTATGTTAAAAATTATAAGTAGCCCCAAGCATCCAATTTATTATGGATCTCCAAACAAATCCATGCATCAGTTGCTGCATAGCGAATTTGTTTCTGAGCCAGTTGTTCTAATTCCCAATTAGAGGTTTGGGCAGATTTAGAGATTCGAATGTCCAATACCATGGCTGCTAGGTTTCTTGCACCAATATTTTCAGCACCCAACTCTTGGAAAGTATCATTAAGGTCCAGAAAGCCATCGGGTTGGAATGGTCTTAATCTATCGAGCAAATTATAATCATCTAATAGACCAATGCCTACTTTAGTGATTCTTGGATTTTGCAAAAAGTCATGAAGACTATCTATAATACCGATATGGTGTGTCCTAAAGAGATACACTTTCTCTGAAGTCGCGACTTGTATCAGACTTATGTTTCTAATTTGACCTTTTTTAAAAGTCGGTTTTGCTTCTGTATCAAAGCCAACGACATCAAATTGATTGATCTCTTCGATCGCCTTCTCAGTACTTTCTCGATCTGCGGCAATGACTACTTTTCCCTCATAACTTTGAAGGGGACGTTCCATTACCTCATCCTTGGTGATTGACATCGGAAACATCATACCTCAGTTACTTTTTCTATTTTATCCTCTTTCAATTTTTTGATCTTGATATTCAAATAGGCAAAAGCTACAGTCATAATAGGACTGATTAGGTTAAAGAATGCGTAAGGAATATAAGCACCCGTTGCTACTCCCAATACATTAGAGTGATATGCCCCGCAGGTATTCCACGGTACTAATACAGATGTCACTGTACCAGCGTCCTCTAACGTTCTACTTAAGTTTTCTGGAGCTAGGCCTTTTTCTTTATAGATGTCGGCATACATTCTACCGGGCACTACAATGGCCAAATATTGATCCGATGCAGTTGCATTGAAAAATACGGTGGTACCTGCTGTGGCAGCTACCAATGACCCATTCGACTTTACTTTTGTAATAACCGCTTCGGCAATTCTCTTCAACAATCCACTTGACTCCATTACTCCACCAAATACCATCGCAGATAGTATTAGCCAAACGGTACCAAGCATTCCTGCCATACCTCCAGAGGTTAGCAGTTCATCCACAATGCCATTGCCTGTTACTATAGCAATATCTCCATACATGGCTTTCATAATTCCTACAAAGGTGACTGTAATAGCTGCTCCCTCCCATTCGGCTACACTCGCCACAACTTCTGGCTGAAATATCAAGGCAAAAACAGCGCCTAGTAACGCACCGATTAATATCGCGGGTAAGGCAGGGACTTTCTTTACGATAAGAAAAACTACGGATGCTGGGACTAAAAACAACCAACCATTGATGTTAAACTTACTGGTGATCGCATTTAAAATCTCATCGGTTTGTGTTACATCACCGGACCCTCCTTGCATAAAACCTAAGATCAAGAACAAGACCAAGGCAATAGAGATTGATGGGACAGTCGTTATGGTCATGTACCGAATGTGCGTAAACAAATCAGTGCCTGCCATTGCTGGTGCAAGGTTAGTTGTGTCTGACAACGGAGACATTTTATCTCCAAAGTAGGCACCTGAAAGTACTGCTCCAGCGATCATACCATCAGCTATACCGAGGGCTTTACCGATGCCCATAAGCGCAATGCCAACAGTTGCAGCAGTTGTCCAAGAGCTCCCAGTTGCAATGGACACAATAGAACAAACTATACAAGCTGCAACAAGGAAAATAGTTGGGTTCAATATTTGAAGACCATAATAGATCATTGCAGGAACAACCCCTGACAATAACCATGTACCTGCCAAGGATCCTATCAATAAGAGGATTAGTATCGAGGCCATTGCTGAACTAATTGTTTTTACAATTCCCTTTTGAATCTCATCCCACTTCATTCCAATGCGAAGGGCAACTAGTGCACCAATAGCAGCGGAAAGTAAAAGGATAATCTGATTAGAACCGTCTAAGGCACTATCGCCAAAGATCCGCACATTAATAAAGAGTGCGACAATTAGGAAAACGATGGGAATTAACGCTTGAAGTAGGGTGGGCTTTTGATACTTATAGTCCATATGGGTTAATCTGTAAGGTTTGAAGATAGTAATATTTTCACTACTGAAGCATTCGTTTTGCTAATTCAAAACCCATTTTGCTCCCAATGGCCACACCCATTCCTCCTAACCTCACTCCAACATGGATATTATCAGAATAATCCTGAAGGATAGGCTGCTTATTAGGTCCGAACGCCATAATTCCTGACCAGACATCATCAATTTCATAATCTTGATTGGGAATAATAAGTGTTTTTAAGTCATGAATCAGTTTATCCAGAATCTGATCTCTTACTTCAAAGTCTGTCGTCTCCTCTCCTGAAATATCTAAATTTCGACCGCCTCCGAAGAGAATACGATCTTGATAATTTCTAAAATAATAATAGCCTTCGTCATAATGGAAGGTTCCTTTGAATTTTAGCCCAGTAATTGGTTTAGTGATGAGGACGACACCACGTCCTGGTGCTAAATTCAGTTTTGGAAGAAGTGACTTTGAAAAAGCGTTAGTACAAATGGCCAGCTTCTTTGCCTGAAAACAAATTCCTTCAGCTGTAAGCACTTCGATTCTCCCTTCTTCCTCATGAAACTCCGTCACAGTAGTTCCAGTAAATACTTCGATACCTTGACTAGATGCCAACCTAGAAAGTGCTTTCATCATTTTACCACTATGCAACTGCGCCTCAAAAGGATTAAACACCAAGCCTTCAATGACGCTAGCATCAAACCCAAGTTTCTCAATTTCTTCTGAACGATCGTGGTATACCTTCTGTCCAAACAACGGCATCAATAGCTCATTCACCCTGTTCATCTCTGCTAGCGCAGGCATATCTGCGGAACGCATAAGTTCATACCCCCCTAAGTTGTGGTAATCAAGGGCCTCATCACCTATACGTGCTCGAAGAAGCTGTAAACCCTCCCATCTAAGCTTCACCAAATCGAAAACCTCTTGCTCTGGCATCAACTCCAAGTCTGATAATATCTCGGTTAGACTTCCGAAGCATGCAAAACCTGCATTCTTTGTGGAAGCCCCCGTAGGAAACGTGCCACGTTCTAGAACCAATACCCTCTCCTTCTGGTAATTCTCCTTAATACTTATGGCCGTAGAAAGCCCTACAATTCCAGCTCCGACTATGATATGGTCATAGTTCAAAAACTCATCTTTCTCCCAAAAGCTCAGCATAGTTTTTTATTAACTTATAATCCCTAAATTAATTTAAATTCTGATTGATATGTTTGATCCTGAAGAGATAATGGAGCGCGCTAAAACTTCCAAGAGGTATTTAGCACTTTTAAATTTTGGTCTGGCACGAATGATTCCTTTCAACAAACCTCATGGCTTTAAGATCATTGAACTCGGTGACGATTTTGTGAAAGTAAAAATCCCTTACAAACGGATCAATTTCAACCATATTAAAGGAGTACATGCCTGTGCCTTGGCTACCGCATCTGAGTACTCTACCGGTCTAGTTTTACTGAATAAGCTAAATGCTAAAGCATATCGCATTATTATGCAGAAGATGGAGATGAACTACCACTATCAAGGTAAGATGGACGTAATTGTCACTTACGAACTCACAGAGGAATGGCTAAACACTAATATTCTTGGGCCACTGAAAACAGAAGAATCTGTCGTAGTAAATTGCCAAGTGAAATCCCACGATACGGAGGGTAACCATATAACCACTGGAAATATCTATTGGCACGTAAAGCCATGGAATAAGGTAAAGACCAAAGCGTAGTGCTTGTGTTCGAAATTATCAACGAGCACTTTATCTCAAGTATTTTCTTTGATTTTTATGAATACTTAGTTTTGCACTTTACATACAATATTCCTTCATAAAAACCCAAATACTTTGTTTCCTTCATTATTGAGCCCCTTTTAAAAATAACAAATTTGATTTTTCAAAGGTTGTTATTTACATTAGTGATGTCCTTAGGGGCAGAGTTACACCTAAATACTTGATTAACTACGATGTGGACGCTAAGTTTTCCAGACATCCCTATGCTTTTTGGCTCCAAAAAGCGAAGGCTCTATAAACAGAGCCGATCGGATTTTTACGAAGGTAGAAATGCACTCCTCTCTCATTTATCATTTGATTCAATCCTTAACCTCAACCATTTAGAATCCATTGACACCCAAAAATGCGTACAGTTTTATGGCCTTTCATTTGGACAGACTTTAAAAGAAACTATTCGGAAACTTGGCAAGCCAAATTATGTGGATCATCGTAAACTTGCCCTAAAGCATCAAAAAACGATCTACTATCGACTTACCATTAAAGAAGAAAGGTGTATCCTACAGATGCACTATTATAAGGACCAATTCTTCTATGGTAAGATGGAAATCAAGGACAATGACCCTGTTGCAAAGAGAGTTATTGGACAATTGGTATGTCAGAAGTATAATATTTCTGAACAAGACTGGACTGGTTCAATTATAGACCGTAATCAGAACAAAATCCTCATTAAGGAAAATATAGTACCCAACGTATGCTATATCACAGGAGACAAGGTTTTAATCAACGAAATACGCACTGAATTGAAATCAATTCTTATCGCTAAAAAATACAGACACATCAGGCAACCAGAATTATTGCTCGATATGATCTAAAGATCACCCTTCCACCTAAACACTCAATATCAAAAGCTAGCCTTTCACAGGCTGGCTTTTTTCATTTCTCACCTTTTGTGCTTTCTTTTCAACTGCTATCTTTGATTCAATGCCTTGTGTATTTTTTAAATGATCGAAAAGAAGCGTAAAAGCACAACATGTAAGAATTGTAGTTCCTCCTTGGACGAGAACTATAACTTCTGTCCTACTTGTGGACAGTCAAACTCGGACAACAATGTGACCTTTGCCACTTTGGTCAAGGAGTTTGTCGATAATTATCTGGGCATTGACTCAAAAATGGCGCATAGTGCTGTCCCTTTTTTAATCAGGCCAGGAAATCTTACTAATCGGTTCCAAGAAGGAAAGGTAAAACACTTTATCCACCCAGTCAGGCTCTACTTTGTAATGAGTCTTTTCTATTTTTTTACAATCAGCTACTTGCTTTCAGGTATAGATTTGAGGTCTATTCAAGATGATGATCAAATTAATATCGGGGGCGATATGAATATTGAAAAGCTTAAGTCGAACGATAATTGGAATGCACTCCCTGACTCAGTAAAGCTTGATGTTCTTTCCGGTTCGATGGTTAGCCAGTTCACAGGTATCAAAACTTTTGATCAGCTGTATGACTCGATCGAATCGCAGATAGGAGCTGATTCACTAAAGAACTTAGAAGTTACCGTGAATCCCACCTCGCTACCTAATGCAAAAGAAGGTGATTTAGAACGGTATCATAGACTAGCAAGAGACCGTAGTCTATCCGACAAAGTATTTATGGACTCCATCATAAACGATGGCAACATCTTTGGAGGAGACTTCTTTGATGAGGGACAAAAAGACCATATTAATAGTCAGGTCAGAAAAATATTTGTGAACGATGAAGGGTTCAAAGGCTTTGTCCTTGGCAATTTGCCTCTTATGATGTTCATCCTTATCCCATTATTTGCGGGTGTATTGAAGTTCTTCTACGTTAGAAGAAAACATTTATACATCAAACATGTAGTACATGCGCTTCATGTCCACTCCTTTGCCTATATGGCCTATGGCATAGGTCTGTTAATCATCTTTAAAATTATAACCGAAGGTAACTTTCCCGATGCCAATATTTCAGCATGGAGAGGCATAGTTGGCGGGTTATTCTTTGTAGGCGCCAGTACTTATGTTTATACCTCCTTTTTAAAGGTTTACAAACAAGGATGGTTTAAGACACTGGTTAAATTCAACTTAGTAGGTATTATTTATTCCTTCTTCCTGCAAATATTCTTCTTCCTAGAAGTATTTATCAGCTTCTGGTACTACTAATGAATCTTTTTGAGTGCAGTTCTATTCGCTTCAACAATACGACCTACCAAGTCCTCGGTTATGGATGTAGAAATGAATAATGTTTCAAATTGAGATGGAGGTAAGTAGACCCCATTGTTTAGCATCTCCCTAAAGTAAAGTCCAAATTTCTCAGTATTAGATGATTTAGCAGTATCGAAGTCAATCACTTTCAGGTCTGTAAAGAACAGGCTTACCATAGAACCAATTCGATTCATTGTGTAGCCTAAGCCTAATTCATCTAGGTTGGCCTGAATTCCTTTTTCAATCGCTTCAGTAGTATTTGCCAAGTCAGTATATATAGACTCACTTTCATTAATTTGAGTAAGCATTGCCATTCCAGCCGCCATGGCAACCGGATTGCCAGACAATGTTCCTGCTTGATAAACTGGGCCTTGTGGGGAAACATAATCCATGATCTCTTTCTTACCGCCATAAGCACCAACAGGCATTCCACCTCCAATGATTTTACCTAAAGTTGTTAAGTCAGGCTTAACATCATAGACACCCTGTGCTCCAGCTTTAGAAAGTCTGAAACCAGTCATTACTTCATCAAAAATCAAAACAATGCCATTTGCATCGCACAGTGCTCTCATCCCCTGTAAGTACCCTTCAGCTGGCAACGTGCAGCCCATATTTCCAGCGACAGGTTCAACAATAATTGCAGCTACCTGATCCCTATTTGCATTAATAACTTCCTCTAGGCGTTCCAGATCATTGAAAGGAACCGTTAATGTATCCTTTGCTACACCACGTGTAACACCGGGACTATTTGGCTCCCCTAATGTCATGACCCCACTGCCTGCAGCAATCAAAAATGAATCCCCATGTCCATGATAACAGCCTTCGAACTTAATCATTTTGTCACGACCAGTATACCCTCGTGCTAAGCGGATCGCAGACATGGTGGCTTCTGTACCCGAGTTAACCATACGTACTTTTTCAATACTGGGCACCATTGCGAAAATGAGCTTTGCCATTTCTACTTCCATGGCAGTAGGAGCACCAAAAGAAAGAGAACCTTCAACCGCCTCTTTTACAGCATGGGCTATTCTTTCATTGGCATGACCAAGGATCATCGGACCCCATGAGTTGAACAACTCAATGTATTGGTTATCATCCTCATCGGTAATAAAAGCACCTTTGGCGAATTTGATAAATAATGGATTTCCTCCAACAGCCTTGAATGCTCTAACTGGAGAGTTTACACCGCCTGGAATGAAGTGTTGCGCTTCTTCGAAAAGACGCTGACTTTTTACTGGTGAATTCATATTTAGTGTTTTTCTCGGGGCACGATAGTCGCAGCCTCCACCTTCAAGACAGGTATGTAGCGATTGTCATTGGAAAGCCTATAATTGAACTTATCGGTAAGTTCTCCCTCAAAAGCATCCCTTCTCTTCACCCCCACTTGAAAATACTTCCCATATTCATTTAAGAGCCGCCCGAAAGTGACGACAATATCATAACCAATGTAAGCATCGCCTAAACGATCTTCTTTAATCGGACTTTTTAAGTATGCGTCTACATACCTATTCCTAAACTCATTAACAGCCTCAGTGTTATAATTAATTAGATTAGTTCCTAAAAAAGTAGCGTTCAGTCGTTCTAACTGATCGAAAGAAATAGAACTCTCATTGGTTAAAAATCTTGATGAAGACAGGTATTCAACTGTATCAGGCCTGCCTTCAATACCACTCAGGGCACTTGAAGCTAGTGATGAAATATCGGATGCAATAAATACATGACCAATGCTGTCAGGTAATATTTTCAATGTGTCATATACGAAATCTCTCTCACTGTAAATCTCCCATTCCTCTTCACCTGCTTCACGCAGCGAATCCATTTCAGCCATCATGTTAGCTGTCGTAGTTGAGTCTTTATCTAGTTCTTCCTCCTCAATCAACCATTGCTGAATATTCACAGATTCATTTGGCCTGACCTCCCTGAAAATCGTCACATTAAAGGAGTCCTTCTCTATGATCTGACGATACATATCTGCACGTGCCACATCAGAAAAACCACTATAAAAAACAGCCACATTCTTGTTACGCCTGAAATTCCGCTTCGCATATTCTGCCGCTTCGATCGCGATCGATTCATTGCTTGGGTAATATAAAAATGCAAAAGGATTATCCTTTAGGATATCACCATTGGATGACAACGGATTGATAATATTGATTTTGTTCTCTTTAGAGAAATCAGCCATCAACTCAACTTCGCGTTGAAAAACTGGACCAATAATTAAATCCAAGTCCACAAAATCACCTGCCGCAATTTGATCTTCTAAACTGGTTTCAAGGCTTCTAGTATCTATGCTTATCAAGTTAATCTCTATGCCCTCGTCTTTAAGCTTTTCAACACCCAAGGCGACTCCTTCATACATTCTAGTCGTCCAATTAGACATAGACCTTACTAGCATTGCTGAATCACTACTAAAGGAGAAAGGTAAAAACAGACCCACATTGTAAGTAGATTTCTTGGGAGAATACTCTATTCCATCAATCCCTAAGTCGAGGTTCAAAGCATAAGTTGACTGCAGATTGCTGAGCAATACCATATCCTGCTCATGCACAGGTTGAGAGAGTATTTGGTTTGCAAGTTGTGAAGCGATAAGGTTATCGTTTGGATACTGATCTAGAAGCTTTAGGAGTCCTTTCATGTCAGTGGTATTAGACAACACTCCTGCTTTCAGAGCCGCTTTATTTACCTCTAAGTCAGGCTTATTAACCAAATCGAAGTATTGAAAAGTACCCTGCATATCATTTTCTTGGGCTGCTAAATAACCCAACCAATAATTCACGTCTTCAGTTACAGCCCAGTCAGGATACTTTTGAAGGACTTGCTTGAACATATTCTTAGCAGTCGTATTATCACCAGATTTATGCGCAGCAATGGCGTAGTAGTACGAAGAATACTTTACCATATCATTGCTTTGGTTCAATGATGTTAATGGAGCAAACTTGCCCAATGCAAGGGCATACTCCTTCTGGTCAAAGAGTTTTTTACCCTCATCAAAAAGTGCCTTGATGTTCTGTGAAAAGCCTTGGCTTACAGAAATTATCAGAAGAACTACTATTAGAAAAAGTCTTTTTCTTATTCCCATTCGATGGTTGCTGGTGGTTTTGAACTGATATCATAAACCACTCTATTTACTCCTTTTACTTTGTTGATGATCTCGTTAGAGATGTCTTGCAAAAAGTTATACGGTAGGTGACACCAATCCGCTGTCATTCCGTCTACACTGGTAACAGCTCTTAGTGCTACAACACGCTCATACGTTCTTTCATCACCCATTACCCCCACCGATTGGATCGGTAAAAGCATAGAACCTGCTTGCCAGACATCATCATATAGGCCATAGTCCTTTAAACCTTGGATGAAGATATAATCTACCTCTTGTAAGATAGCCACTTTCTCAGCAGTTACATCTCCTAGAATCCTGATACCTAGGCCTGGACCTGGAAAAGGATGGCGACCTAGAATATTTTGATCGATCTCTAAACTTCGCCCAACGTTTCTTACTTCGTCTTTGAAAAGTGTATTTAAAGGCTCAACCACCTTCAAATTCATCTTGTCTGGCAAACCACCAACGTTGTGATGGGATTTTATTGTTGCCGATGGTCCCTTTACAGAAACAGATTCAATAATATCTGGATATATTGTTCCTTGGCCCAGCCACTTAGCGTCTTCAACCTTCTTCGCCTCTTGATCAAATACTTCGATAAAGACTCTACCGATAGCTTTTCTTTTTCCTTCTGGGTCTGTGATTCCAGCAAGTGCTGCATAGAACTGATCTTTTGCATCAACTCCTTTCACATTCAAACCCATACCTTGGTAAGATTCCAAGACGGACTCAAATTCGTTCTTTCTTAACAACCCATTATCTACGAAAATACAGTGCAGGTTTTCACCAATGGCACGATGAATCAAAACAGCAGCTACCGAAGAGTCGACTCCTCCAGACAAACCGAGGATCACTTTATCATTACCCAATTGCTCTTTTAAAGAGGCAATAGTAGACTCAGCAAATAGGTCTGGCGTCCAGTCTTGTGAACAACCACAAATGTGGACTACAAAATTTCTGACTAGCTCTTTACCCTCTTCTGAGTGCGTCACTTCTGGGTGAAACTGAATACCATAAGTCTCCTCTCCTTGCACTTTGAATGCTGCTTTCTCAACACTAGAAGTACTTGCAATTACATCGAAGTTGGTGGGTAATTTTGAAATGGTGTCAGCATGCGACATCCAAACCTGGGAGTCAAGGCTAATTTCTTTGAGCAATGGATAGTGGCCATCAACTCTGGTTAATCGAGCACGACCGTATTCTCTAATCTCTGAAGGCATTACGTTACCGCCATATTTATGCGCCATCAATTGTGCACCATAGCAAACACCTAAGATTGGCATTTTGCCTCTGAATTGATCAATGTCTAAATCGGGTGCATATTCTTCCCTAACGGAGCAAGGACTACCCGAAAGGATCACACCTTTTATATCATCCGTTATCTCAGGAATGTGGTTATAAGGGTGAATTTCGCAATAAACGTTAAGCTCTCGAACTCTTCTGGCAATCAGTTGGGTGTATTGGGAACCAAAGTCGAGAATGAGTATCTGTTCTGCCATGCGCAAAAATAATATTAGCACCGACTAATCACTAATATTTAGAGAGTAATTCTGGACACAAATGATATCGATTTCCTTAACTCGCCAGTATGGTATTGGAACTTAGATAAGCAGAGACAAATGACGAAGCCACAATACCCAAACAATTGATCATTCCTCCCAAAACAGACCTTCTACAATAGGTAGCTAAAGACTCAATTACACCTTTTACTCGATCGTTTTAAAGAAGTGGCGATAGCCAATTGTTACACTTTGCCAACCCCAGCTATTTAAGCCCACATTAAAATTGGTGTAAAACGCAATATGCTTACTGACTCGGTAAGAGATTTGATTGCGCCATGCACTTGGCGTATCTCTGTTGTTGATATAGCCATGGTAGCCAGAAACATCGCTACCTACAAACCACTTTCCTTTCGTCCATTCAATACCCACCCCATAAGTCCCAGCATCATTTTGAAAGAAATTAGAACCATTCGGTAAGCCGTTCTTATTCGTCTGCCAAGTATAGAAACCTATCATTCCTTTTAGCAAAAGGCTACTATCGTCTGTTTTAACTATGGTCTTACTCACGGTAGCTTCCCAGAAGAACATACTCCCATCAGTAAACCTAGCATTCGTAACATTTCCACCCGTAGTAGTCTTTGAATGGGCTCTAAAGGTAATGTTCGGCATACGAGACTTGTCTTCATTGGCCAGGCGCAGGATCATCCCAAATGATGTATCACCGGTGTTCCAGCCTATTCCGCTACGACTTCTCATTCTGCGTTCATCGCGGATTTCATCTGTCACCTCCCAGTATTCCCAAGCAATACTTTGGACATAGAGTACAGCCTTATCTTTCGCCAGAGGAATATTGAATTCAGACCAGTTATTAATGGTGTTATCTCCTCTTCCAAAATGATATTCAAAAGTATTTTCAGACCATAACTCATTGTCAATCTTACCGTTGCGTAGCACTGGAATGCGTAAGGCGTTCGGACCCATATACCCAGGAGAAATACTGACATATCGATCTCGATCTGTACCCGCAGCATTGGGGTAGTCGTGCAGGGCATCCCACCAGTCAAGGTTTTGACCTGACATTTGATGTGTACAAAGCACAATTAAAAAGCACAGAATGATTCGCATGACTGAGTTTGAATTCCGAATGTAAAACATAGGAGCTTAAAAGCGGAAAGAATCAATGCTTAAGTCATCAAAAGTATACTTTGTTTAGAGCATTCCTTTCGTACTCGGCAAGATATCGAGCTCATCTGGATTGCGTTTGACAGCCATTTTTATTGCCTTAGCAAAGGCTTTAAAAATAGATTCAATCTTATGATGCTCATTATCGCCCTCCACTTTTACATTGAGGTTGCACTTTGAAGCATCAGAAAATGACTTAAAGAAGTGCATAAACATCTCTGTCGGCATATCTCCTACCATTTCTCTCTTGAAATCAGCTTCCCAAACGAGCCAAGGCCTTCCGCTAAAGTCAATCGCTACTTGCGCCAGCGCTTCGTCCATCGGCAGTAAGAAGCCATATCGATTGATTCCTTTCTTATTCCCAATAGCTTCTAGATAAGCTTCCCCAAGTGCTAAAGCAGTATCTTCAATCGTATGGTGCTCATCGATATGCAAATCACCTTTCACTTTGATTGTCAGGTCAGCACCAGAATGCTTTCCTAGTTGATCGAGCATATGATCGAAAAAGCCTAAGCCCGTATCGTTACTGCATTGTCCCGAACCATCAAGGTTCAGTTGAACCAAGATGTCCGTTTCTTTTGTAACTCTGTGAATTTCGGAAGCACGAGCTGGCATTTGAAGGAAGGTGAAAATCTCGTCCCAACTGGTCGTTGAAAGCGCAGCCTTATCATCTACTTCTGCTGAAATGAAAATCGCTTGAGCACCCAAGTTCTCTGCTAATTGAATATCTGTTTTACGATCGCCTAGCACATACGAATTGGCTAAATCATAATCGCCTTCCATGTATTTTGTCAAAAGACCGGTACTTGGCTTTCTCGTTGGTGCCTTGTCAGCTTCGAAAGTTCTATCGATGCAGATTTCGTCAAAGACAACGCCTTCCCCTTCAAGGGTTTTAAGCATCTTGTTTTGTGCAGGCCAAAAATTGTCTTCTGGAAAAGAATCAGTACCTAAACCGTCTTGATTCGTCACCATTACGAGTTCGTAATCGAGCTGCTCGGCAATCCTTCTTAGGTTAGAAATTGCCCTTGGTAGAAACTCGAGTTTCTCCAAAGAATCGACTTGAAAGTCAGTCGCTGGCTCTACTATAATAGTACCGTCTCTATCTATAAAAAGTACTTTTTTCATCTTCTTATTCTTTTTGTCATTGCGAGTATTTGTAAGGATGCAACCCTTACAAACCGAAGCAATCTCCTTATTCTATTGTCGTCACCCTGAACCCTTGCCTGCGGCAGCAGGTTGTTTCGGGGTCTTGGCATTCGTCTTTGCTGATTAGATTCCGGATATTTTTCTTTCCTCTAAAATCTAGCAAGAAAAATTCCGAAATGACGTTTTATTATTAGCCTATCTCCTTTAGTGCCTGCACCAACTTGAAGTTTTCGTAATTGGTACCCACTGTAATTCTAAGGCAATTATTGCACAAAACCACTTTTGAACGATCCCTAACTATTACTTTCTTTTCAATCAATCGTTTATAGTATTCGCTGGCATTATCTATTTCAACTAAATAGAAGTTAGCATCTGAAGGATAAATTTTCTTAACTATTGGCAGTTCGGAAAGCAGCCTTTTCAATTCTGTTCGGCTAGAAAGAATCTCACTGACCATTTCGTCTTTTTCCTCCTTATTCTCTAGTGCCTCTAACACCGTACGCTGTGTCAAACCGCTTAGGTTATAAGGTGCCTTTATCTTATTCAAGACACTTAGAATTTCTGGTGAACAGAAAGCCATGCCTAATCTCAGCGATGCTAAGCCCCATGCCTTACTAAAAGTCTGTAAAATAATCAGATTCGGGTAGGCCGAAAGCTTCTCAATAAATGATGGTCTATCTGTGAAGTCAATATATGCTTCATCCACCACTACTAAACCATTGTATGCTTTGAGGACTTGCTCAATTTTACTGAGGGTCACATCATTACCCGTTGGATTATTTGGCGAACAGATGAAGATGATCTTCGTTTGCATATCCATGGACTCAAAAATGCCATCAACATCCAAATCATAGTCAGCAGTCAATAAAACCTCACGTGCAGTAACATTATTAATGTCGGCACTCACCTTATACATGCCGTAAGTCGGTGGGTTAATGATCACATTGTCAACACCAGGCTCACAAAAGGCACGAAAGAGTAAATCAATCGGTTCATCGCTTCCATTTCCAAGAAAAATATGGTCAGGGCTAATGCCCTTGATCTCAGCTATCTTTTCCTTCAGTTTAGCCTGATATGGATCAGGATATCGATTCCATTTCTCTGAGGTAATAGATCCCAAAGGATTTTCGTTGGCATCTAAAAAGACTCCAAAACTTCCTTGATAATCATCTCGTGCTGAAGAATAAGGAATTAATTCCCTTAAGTGCGGACGTAACAAGCCCCTTGCATCAAACATTTTTTAAACTTTTAAGTCTCAATGAGACAGCATTCTTATGTGCTTCTAATTGTTCAGCAGCTGCCATGGTCTCAACGACCGGCCCCAAAACCTTCAGCCCTTCTGGTGTAATTTCTTGATAGGTGATCTTCTTGACAAAACTGTCCAATGAAACGCCACTATACATTTTCGCATAGCCATTTGTGGGCAGGGTGTGATTTGTACCTGAAGCATAATCACCCACCGACTCGGGGGTGTAATTCCCTAGAAATATTGACCCTGCATTCACAATGCGATTCGCTATCTCCCATGGTTCGTTCACTGATAGAATTAAGTGTTCAGCACCATATTCGTTCAACAAGTCAATCGCAGTAGCTTTGTCGTGTAAAACGATAGCCACGCTATTATCTAAAGCCTTACTTGCAAAATCCGCTCTCGGTAATGTTATCAATTGCTCTACAATGGCATTTTTTACTTCATCGATAATCTTTTTTGACGAAGCGACTAGCACCACTTGCGAATCAACCCCATGCTCGGCTTGAGACAATAAATCTGCCGCAACAAAGGCTGGCACAGCGGACTCATCCGCATATACCGCAACTTCTGAAGGACCTGCAGGCATATCGATAGACATACCATACTTCATTGCCAATTGCTTGGCAGCCGTAACATATTGATTCCCCGGACCGAAAATCTTGTATACCTGAGGCACTGTTTCTGTCCCGAAAGTCATTGCCGCAACGGCTTGCGCACCTCCGACTTTAAAAATCTTGCTCACACCTACTAAATGTGCAGTGTAAAGAATCGCTGGGTGAACATTCCCATCCTTGTCAGGAGGTGTACATAGCACCAACTCCCTACAACCCGCAATTTTAGCTGGGACGGCCAACATCACCACGGTTGAGAATAGCGGAGCAGTACCACCTGGTATATACAAGCCTACTTTATCTATGCCGACAGACTTGCGATAGCAATTCACGCCTGGCATGGTTTCTACTTTTATAAAATCGTCTTTCTGGGCTTCGTGAAAAGTTTCAATGTTCTTCTTGGCTACCGCGATCGCCTGCTTCAAAGCGTCATCCACTTTATCCGAAGCCGAACGTACTTCTTCTTCGGTTACCCGAAGATCAGTTAATTGAACTCCATCAAACTTTTCAGTGTATTCGCGTAAAGCCTCATCTCCAAGTGACTTTACCGCCTCCATGACTGGTTTTACTAAAACCTCGATAGATGCTAAATCCATCGTAGGCCTTTCTAATAGCTTAGCCCAAGTTTCCTTGGCTGGATTAATTACCGTTTTCATAGAATCATCTTTTCGATCGGCACCACGAGAATACCCTCGGCACCAGCGCCTCTTAATTCTTCAATAATATCCCAGAAATCATCTTCTCGTATCACCGTGTGTACTGAACTCCAACCTTCGTCTGCCAAAGGCATTACGGTTGGGCTTTTCATGCCTGGAAGTACTTTGATGATTTGATCAATAGCGTCATTAGGCGCATTCATCAAGATGTATTTGTTATTCTTAGCGGCTTGAACGGCCTCTATTCTGAAGATGAATTTGTCAAGTGTATCTCTCTTGGCTTGACTTAAATTTTTGTTAGCCAACAGCACGGCCTCCGACTTGTAGATTACTTCTACTTCCTTTAAGCCATTGCTCATTAGTGTAGAACCCGAACTCACGATGTCACAAATACCATAAGCCAAACCAATGCTAGGCGCAATTTCCACCGAACCACTTATTTCGTTGATCTCGGCATTCACATTCTGTGATTTGAGGTAGTCACCCAGAATCTTTGGGTAAGACGTTGCCAAACTTTTGCCTTCGAAGTCTTGCACGCTATTGTACGCTTCGTTTTTGTCAATGGCCAAAGACAATCTACACTTGGAGAATCCCAATTTTTTTACCGTATCGACATCCTTGTCCTTTTCCTCGGCCTCATTGCCCCCAACGATTCCGATATCGGCAATCCCGTCTTGAACGTAGCCTGGAATATCGTCATCTCTTAAGAAGAGAAACTCCATAGGGAAATTGGTAGAAGCAGCCATAAGCTTGCCTGTACCATTGTTAAACTTGATGCCACACTCTTTGATCAACTTCAAAGAATCATCGCTTAAGCGACCTTTTTTCTGTACTGCTATGCGTAATATATTATCCATCTGGATGTAGAACTGAAAAGATTAGAAAATGATTTAAAAAGGGCGAATTAAGTGACCGCGTAGGCCACATAGCGGTGTGTACATCTCAAGAGAGATGATGAAAGTGATGTGCATGAGCTGCGCTGAGTGCGATATGTGAATTCATTAACATCGAATGCAAAGATAGAGGTCAGCTATAATTCTGCAAGCCCCTTTGTCAAAAGATTTTATTCAGCACCTAATCTCTTCTACCTCATTTTACGAGGATAATCAAAGCAAATTTAGTTTCTTGAAAGACCACATGGAGTATTTCTGTGTTAACCAACTCCACTGGCTTGTTGGTAAAACCCATCAGGCGACAGGCCGGAAGCAACAAGGACGAAAAAATCAATGCAGACATTTATACATTATTTTTTACACTTCGGGTTTCCTTTTTTAATAGCCTTTCTATTTTTTAGAAAGGATTGGAAAAAGGCATACTTAATTCTCCTAGCCACCATGTTAGTGGATCTAGATCATTTATTGTCCAACCCCATTTTTGAAGCTAATCGGTGCAGCATTAATTTTCATTTTTTACACTCCTATTATGCTATGATTGGGTATGTTATACTACTATTTTTCCGCAAACCATTTAGAATAATAGGAATTGGATTGCTATTTCACATGTTAACTGATTTTATTGACTGCCTGATGATGTACTCAACTTGCAAAGCGTGTTTAACTGATTCGCCAGCAATAAAATTGTTAAAAGGAGTATCTGAAATATTTGGATCATGATCGTTTCAAGGTAAGAGGAAGCGAAATAGTTATCTGGAAATCAAAAAACAGTATTAAAAATCAAAAAAAGGCCAACTCAGTATATATGAGTTGGCCTTTTCATTGGGTATATTTAGTACTAGTTATCCATCGGCTTAACAGTATAACCAGCTTCTTTGAGTAGCTTGATAACACCTTTACCACCGGCTAAATGCATGGCACCTACTGCAATAAAAGTCGACTTATCTTTAGCCATTTCACCTATTTTTGGAATCCAGGCATCATTTCTATTGTCCAACAACTGCTTTTCATACTTGGCATATTCGGGCGATTCAGCCATACTCGCATAAAGCGCTGCTAAATCTTGGGCTTTATAGTTAGCCACCATTTCACTCCATTCTGCCTGACTTTCTCCAGTATCACCTAACATATCAGATAACCAAGTCATTTGTTCCGCTACAGGAATATTATCGAAAATTGCTACCTGAGATGCCGCAGATTCTAATCCTAGCACTTCCTTAGTCTCACCTTTTGCCATTTCAACAAAACTCAATTCATAAGACTCTGGTGTTCCACAGGCCAACATTTCACCGTAAAGTGCTGACATAACCCCAAAAGGCTTCATAATTCTCATTGTCGCCATTCCTTGACCATAATTTGCCTTCATGATTCCATCTAAGCGATTATAGTCCTTTTCAGATAAAGTGCCTTTATAATCATAACCGGCCATGTTCACCATGCCCGTTTGAAACGCTTGCATTTCTGAAGGATCGTCTAAATCAACTTCTAAGGCGATTTGATCTGCTTGATTAAAGGCATTTTTTACCCCGTCACTAATCACAAAGTCATCTTTACACATCAGGTGAATTGTCCCAAAGAGATAAGACGATTTTTCCAGCCCATTGCCTGAAATCTCCCAGAGCAGGGCTTTAGTTTCTTGTGCGGACCCATTTAATACAAGGCTTACTAGAATTAGTAAGGTCCAAAAACTCTTGATGATAACTTTCGATGTTCTTTTCATATCCCAAATGAACGTGATAAAAAACTTCAAATGGTAATTGCATCCACTAGTGGTTTATCTACCAGCTGAAAGTGAAATAGGAATGACGAAGACTAAGCGCTATCGAAATGGAGCCAGACTTATGTTTATCGATGATAATACCTTTAAGACATGCAAAAGTAGATTTTAAGCTAATAAATCAGCCTTTTCCTGTCTCTTTATGCGCTCATAGTCATTAATGGCTACAAAGTAATCTGGATCTTCTAGTACATTCACTTCGCAGACCTCACCAGCTCTTTTGATCATTCTCACACAGTCAGCGCTCAAGTGTCTCAGGTGTATTGTTTTACCTTCGAGCGTGTACTTATCAGCAATCTTGTTGATGGCTTCTATGGCTGATTGATCCATCACTTTTGATTCTTGGAAATCAATCACCACTGAATCAGGATCATTCTTAGCATCAAATTTCGATAAGAATGCGGTCACCGAAGCAAAGAACAATGGACCGAAAATTTCATAATGCTTCACCCCATGATCGTCAATGTATTTTCGAGCACGAATTCTCAGCGCATTCTGCCAAGCAAATGCCAAGGCAGAGATAATCACACCTACCAATACGGCTACAGCGAGATCTTCAATCACTGTTATCACCGAAACGATGATGATTACTGATACATCTAGCTTTGGTACTTTATTCCAAACTCGGAAACTCGCCCATTCAAAAGTGGCAATTGCCACCATAAACATTACTCCAACCAATACAGCGATCGGCACTACCGCAATGATTTCTCCTAGAACCAGCATAAAGGATAAAAGGAAAACTGCGGCTAAAAAGGAAGAAAGTCGAGCTCTTGCCCCAGAATTGATATTGATCATCGTCTGACCGATCATTGCGCAGCCACCCATTCCTCCAAAGAAACCGGTTACTACATTTGCCACACCTTGCGCCATTGATTCTCTGTTTCCACTTCCTCTAGTGTCCGTCATTTCGTCTACAAGCGTTAGTGTCAATAAACTTTCTATTAAGCCTACGCCCGCAACTTTTAAGGCGAATGGAAGGATAATTAATAGGCTCTCCATACTGAATGGAATAGCATCAAACATCATAAAGAATGGTGAAAATAAGCCATCGGACATGGCACTCATATCCGCTTTATCACCAATCGTAATCGTATTAGGAAAGAAGAAAATAGCCACCACAGAAGCGACCACTATTGCGACTAATGCGGAAGGAATAGCCTTTGTAAATTTCGGTAGCACGAACATCACCAACATGGTAATGGCGATGAGGCCAACAAAAGCGATGAGACCAGCATTATCCAAATCACCACCCGCCTTATTTGTAAACTGACTGAATTGGGCCATAAAAATGACAATGGCTAATCCATTCACAAAGCCCAACATCACCGAATGGGGCACCATACGAATGAACTTACCTAACTTTAACGCACCAACAGCCATCTGCATAAGACCAGCCAAAATAATAGTAGGGAATAAATACTCTACACCACTGGTCATCACTAATGGTGCAATCACCACAGCAACAGCACCTGTAGCACCTGTCACCATACCGGGACGCCCACCTAAAAGCGAGGTGATAATACCCATCATAAAGGCAGAGAATAATCCGATTTTAGCATCTACTCCAGCGATAATGGCAAAAGCAATCGCCTCTGGCACCAAAGCAATCGCTACGGTTAAACCCGATAGCACCTCGTCTTTGATTGTTCCCTGCTTCCTATTGATAAATGTATACGTCACGAAATTGGCTTTTCTCTAAAAAAAATGAGTCTGCAAAGGTAGCTTTTCCATTTGACACCCGCTTCATGGCCAACTTATTAACTTGACTAATCGTTTGCAGAACAACACATCCACAATGTTCAAAAACCGAACTACTCTTTTAGCTTTCTCAAGCCCTCATATACAATTATGCTAACCGCATTAGCCAAATTCAGGCTTCTAACATGTTCACTATGAATTGGAATCTTGTAAAGCTGATCGGCATGTTTCGAAGTAATTTCTGCAGATAGTCCCACAGATTCTTTCCCAAAGATCAGAAACATATCATCCTCAAAAGGAATGGACCAATGGTCTTTGGTTCCATGACTAGAAAGGAAGGCCATTGCCTTGTCATTATGGATGGAAAAGAACTCCTCTTGATTTTCGTAAATAGTAAGTGAAAGATGCTGCCAATAGTCCAAGCCTGCTCTTTTCACTCTTTTATCACTTAGCTCAAAACCGAAAGGTTTTACTAAGTGCAAGTTTGCCCCAGAAGCCAAACTCAGGCGACCAATGTTACCCGTATTATTAGGGATTTCAGGTTCGATAAGTACAATATTCAGCGCCATAATAAATATCTTACTCAATTAATCTCTTCATCAATCTGAATGCTAACCTTATCAATACTTTTTACAGTCTGTTCATATGAGATTAATAGAAGGTTTCGCCAGTAGCTTATCTCTTTAAAAATCATCATAATTTCAGTATCTGGTTTTTTACCATATGGTTTCACAAAAACCACTCGCCCATTTTTAAATTCCATGTGATTCTTAAAATGCCTTGTGAGTATGTTGAAGTAATTCTGATGAAACTGGGCAGGCTGATATTGTTCTTCAACTTTTTCTAGCACTTCATATTCAAAATCATAAAGTCTTACGATATTGTTTCTCAACTCCTCATTGGTGACGATACCTATTCCTTTAGCCTTTAGTGTCTCATAAGCCGTAGTATTGGATATTGAGAGATAATCTTTGTAGAGATGTTCGTAAAACATACCAAGTGAGTCGTAATCGACCTCTTTACCATTACAGTATCTTCGAAATAAATCAACAACTTCAATACCCAATTTGTGACCCCCAATATTACCCTCGATATCAAGTAAGTCCAATGCTAATTCAACTTTCAACTCAGCGAGGATTTTCTGCTCAGCGATATTATCTTTTCTAACTTCGTTGAGATGATTGGCCAAAAAGGCAATAGTCACCCCAAGAAAAACGGAAAATATCTCTAACAAAAAGTAAGATATTCCGCTGTTTCGCTTTTTCTTCATCCTAGTTTAATTGTTTAGTTAGCTTCTATAAATAGGCGAATATCCTTCGCTAATTGTTCGAAAGCCGGCCAATGGTTATACATCATATGTCCGCCTTCGTAGTATGTGAATTTTACACGCTCCATCGGTATGGCATTACGTGAAAAGGTAATCTCTGCATCAAAAAATGGAGTGATTAGATCGTAATAACCCGAGGCAACCATCACCTTCATTTTATCGTTTCTACGCATTACATTGGCAAGTTTACGAGAAGTTTTGACATACATTGGCTCTCCTCCACTTCCCCAGTCCCATGGACTTACTCTTCCACTCGTTAAGTAAGGTCTGTTCATTGTGATCTTAAGATCATTGGTAAAATAATGGTTTAATGCAGCCGTGTATGCAGCTGAAACCTTATAGCTAGAAGCGTCTCCAAGCTCAGGAGAATCAGCAGTATCATCTGGGTCATCTCCAAAATATCGACCATCCAAAGTACCAATGGCCATTCCTTGATCTCTAAGGAGTTCTTTTTTGAACCTGCCCGTCAATACACGATTGTTGGCCCGCTTGATAAATCCAACATCTAAACCGGTGAAGTATGAGAGTCTCTGAGCAATTTCATTCTTCTCAGCATCCGACAAAAAATCTCCTTTGTATAAAGCCGAAACATAATCTCCGTAAGCAAATTCGCGTGCTTCTTGAGCGAACGCTTCTATAGTTTTTCCTTGACCAGCTTTCTTATGATACCATGCTGTAGTGGCCATGCTTGGCAGGTAAGTGACATAAGACCGAATATTATCATTGATGGAAGTAGATCCTTGATAATCCAAGGCCTGAGAGATTAGAATCAATCCATTGAGCGCCATATTTTGCCCGCCACCTTCAAGGGCTTGGGCAACTGCTGCTGCACGGGTTGTACCATAACTTTCTCCTGCGATATACTTTGGAGACATCCAGCGATTATTCTCGGTAATCCATTGTCTCATAAACTGGGCAATGGATTGGGCGTCTTGATTAAGCCCCCAATATTCTTTACCCTCGCCTTTACCAATTAACTGGCTATAACCAGTTCCGATAGGATCTACAAAAACTAAATCCATGATATCAAGCAGCGCCTCTTTATTGACCTCAATTGGAAATGGTGCACCACCATCATCTTCTTTTGCATCGCTATCTACGCGAATTACCTTAGGGCCAAAGAATCCCATGTGTAACCACATAGAAGCAGAACCAGGGCCTCCATTGAAAACGAAAGTTACTGGACGTGTTGTTGGATCGACAGTTCCAGACTTGATGTAAACGACCGACCACATAGCGCCTGTTGGTTCTCCTTTTGAATTCTTCAAATACATCTCACTACCCTTCACTTGGTAACTCATCTTCTTACCTCCAAAAACACCTTCATGAAGCGTCATGAAGCTCTGAGCTTCTGGAATGGGTTTAGCCTCCTCTTGTGCTTTGACCATGGTCGAAGCAGCAAGGAATAAAAGAACACAGAATAGGGTTTTGAATGATTTCATTTTAGGATTGATGGATAGTTGAGAATTGAATTTAAGGAATTTAAAATTCGGCTTGACAAAAACTTCGGCTCCTCTGATCCAAATATTCAATTTTTAAAGATAAAAGTATAGACATGACACTTGGATCAAATCACCTGACCTTTGAAGCCACCAAACTATTTTAAGAAACATTACTAGCAGTTATAAATTCTGGTGCATTATTTGCGCAATGATTTCATCATTGACTACCGATTGAACCTAGCATTTTGAGCATTATCTCAATACCATGGAACTAGATTACAGTTTACCAAATATCCTTATTCTTCTTGGTGCTCTTCAAGGAATCATTTTCGCAGCTTCCCTACTGTTGAGAAAGAAGCATAAATCACATCTGTTTTTAGGTATTTTCATGTTTAGCCTTTCTTACAATGCCTTCGAAACGTTTGCGGCTGTATCCGGGCTAGGAAATCAAATTGTCTTTTTTGGCCTTTTCAGTTTTACTGTCATTTTCTTACTTGGGCCAAGCTTCTACCTTTATATCAAGTCGATTCTTTTCCCTGAAAACGGTATCTCTAAAAAGGCACTGGCGCTTCATTACATACTACCTACATTTCAATTCAGCATTAACCTCTTCTTAATCAGCGCCTATCTGTTGAACAGTACTCAAACCCTAAACATCGATTGGGATTTCATGAGACTTTATGGCCTCTTCGATACTTACAGTGAACCACTAAGCATCATTGTATTCTCAGTCTACGTATTGAAGGCCTTCAAGCTTTTTAAACAAGCAAGAGGGGTCGAAAAACAGCTCGCATATCCAAATACATCGAAGAGCAGCATTTTACATTGGACCAAAATACTCTTAATAGCCACATCGTTTTTTTCTCTTGTATGGGCTTTAATTTTCATCCTACCCTTTTTAACAGCAAATAGCTTCACATTAGGATATTACCCCATTGAACTCACTTTGATATTCTTTATTTATTGGATCTCATTTGCCGCAAATCAGAAGATGCAGTTGGTAGATAAGCACTTACAAAAGTCAAAACAGTCCTTGATTTCTCAGGCTGAGGCTTCATTAAAAATAGCCCAACTCCAAGGACTTATGCTGGAGAGCAAACTGTACCTTGACCCTAAAGTAACCAGAGAGAAACTTGCTAAGGAGGCAAAGGTTAGCCCAAGAACAATCTCCGCCATACTCAATCAATACCATGGACAAAGCTTCAACGATTTCATTAATAGCTACAGAATTGAAGAAGTAAAAACTCAGTTACACTCAAGCAAAATAAAAAAGCAGACGATTACCGGAATTGCCTTTGATGCTGGCTTCAACTCACAAGCCACCTTTCAACGTGTCTTTAAAAACACAGTCGGCATGTCACCTAAAGAATATGCTGCTCAAGCAGTAGAATCAACGGTCAAATAACACTCATAACCAGATTTGAGTAGACTCATGAGGTTATTTAGTCTCTCTTGCAGACAACAGAAAGTTTAAACTCAATTTCCAATGAAAAGTATTATCTGGTCGATAAACGTTTTATGCATCCTTCTAATTTCAGGTTGTTCTTCTACCAAATCTGTATTAACAAAAAACATTGAGAACAACGAAATTATCTGGAGTGAAGCGAACCTATCAAACTTTAAAAGCAAGTTAGAAGGGCTCCGACAAACGCACCATATACCTGGCTTTTCTGTCGGTGTAGTTCATGAAGGAGAGCTCAAATGGCACAAAGGTTTTGGCCAGAAAGATTTAGCGTCAGAAGAAACACCTGATGAAAATACTGTTTATCACATTGCTTCTATTACCAAAACCTTTGGTTCGCTGGTCATGATGAAACTGGTTGAAGACGGCAAAATAGCGCTAAAAGACCCAATAATTACTCACGGCATAAAGCTACCCGGGAAATGGGGGCTTAGCGATGAGATTGAGATCGGGCACTTATTAACCCATACGGCTCGCGGAAACACATTTAATAGTTTTAAGCCCGGCTACAACTTCAGATATAACGGTGATTGGTACCATCGCTTGAACAAAGCCTACTTATCGGCCACTGGAAAAACATTCGGAGAGCTAGTTATGACTGAAGTCATCCAACCATTAGGCATGACAAACACAGCACCCAGTCTTTATGACAGTCTAGAGTTTGCTCGAACTGGTTATGACAAAATTTCTTTTTCAAAGAAAGTAGCTAAACCATATGATTGGTCTAAAAAGCAACTGATACCCGTTGAATTCAACTATAACTTCGGACCTGCTGCTGGCCTAATGAGCACTGTAGCAGATTTAGCTAAATACTCTAAAGCAATAGACGATGAAGAGCTTTTACAACCAGCATCTTGGGAGGAGATTTTCACACCTTATTCCACTGAAAAAGGCAAAACAACCATTTATGGACTAGGATGGTTTGTGAAGGATTATTATGACACTAAGTTCATTTGGCATACCGGTTGGTGGCAGGGCTACTCTTCGCTTTTTGTTAAGGTCCCAGAACTAGATCTGACTTTTATTATCCTAGCCAACTCGCAAGATGTCAGTAGACCTTTCTACAAGTTCCTTATTGGTAATAGTCTGCATAAGGACTTACTAGCATCAGATTTTGCTATGGCCTTTATCGACCATTTCGTTCTTGAAGGAAAGAAAAGAAAGTAGGCTCTTAACCCCCTCTTTCTTTTTTGGTAGAACTATGGCCCATTAGAAACCGCCATATACCTTCTTCTTTTTGTAGCATGACAGTCATCGCGCCATCAATACTAAAACCTCCTCCTGATGCCATTGTCATGGCTTGTTCATATTCTAAGAATATCATAGCAGAGTTAGCACTCAGCACTTGAATTCTTCTATTGAGAATTTTCATATCAACGGTAGACACCATACCCACTAAACCCTCAAGTGATGTAATTAACACTCCTTTGCTTGGGTATTGTACTTGGCCATCTTCTACCCAATAGAACCTCTCATCATTAGAATAGAAAGCCTTAAGCTCCTGCACCTCTAGTTTGTTATTATGGTCTACAAATGCATCAATTCGCGCCTCTATCTCTTTAGTCAGTTGAGTTTCATTATATGAGGCATCAGCGTCAGCATTGCAAGAAGCGAAGACAAGAACGAATAATAAGCAAAGGGACTTTTTCATATCAAGCATTGAATAAGAAAGTTACGAGAATATTCTAAGCAAAAAGGCCACCCATTGATCGAGTGGCCTTTAGCATTGGCACATGTATTAGTCAAATAATCTGTGATTCCTGATATTAGGTTATTGATTCTTTCGCTTTAGAAAAAACAAGATCGGATTCTGCTCATCTTCACTCGGGATAATTCCAAACTCTGACTTCAGCTCTGATTCAGGAGTTGATTCAAATACTCGCCAAGCCTTTGTCTCGAAAACATAATGATCTTTGTAATTGAAGCCTGGAGGTAAGATGAAAGCATTTAAGTTAGTCTCCTGATTATTTTTATCTATGAACTTTGTCCATTTATCCTTTTTACTGTACACGCCAAAGGATTCCTCCTCTCTAAACCTATATTTGAAATAGATAAAAGTATCGTCTTGGAAGATGCCATCTATCAAGTAAAGTTCACCTCTATCTTCTTTCTCTAAAAAGTCCTGTTCCTCATATATCGGAGATCTGTTTTTAGATTTAAAAATATATTGCGGACTAAGTTCTTCATTGCTCAACCTAAATAAGGTATCATTATAGGGTTCTTTAAAGAATAAATCTCTCTGATAGTAATGAAAGGACGTACGTTCTAAACGAATACGACCAGGCTTTTTCCTAAACGTTAAATGGTTGGGGTGTATTTTGATTACGTTCCCAAGTGAGTCAAACTGCACTAGCTTTATTTTCTCATCACCACTAAAGTTCATCATATATCCAACAAGACTCCTATCGGCAAGAACTGCGAATTGTGTGAGTAAACCTTTACTAAAACCTTCACCGATAGATAGGTCTGGAATAGTTATCGACCTTAGTGCCTGATCCTCCCCATAAGACATAATCTCGAAGGGTTTTTTCTTCGCAAAAATTGAGTTGATTTCCGAATAAACAAACATTCCCTTAATCGACTGGTAAAACTCCTCCGGTGCTGGCCCTTTCTTCGCTACTTCTGATTCTAATGCACCGCTATTCAAATTAAACAGCAGAATTCTGTCGTTTGTCTTAATTAATAGTAAGGAATCTCGAACTACCCTAGAAACTCTCTCGTAGGTCATGAAGGTTCTTTCCGAAGTCTCAAGCGGCAGAACTTTTTCCAACTGGAAAATCTCTGATATGCTAATACCGTTAGCGTCATCACTTAATGCATCTAGATCAATAAGATCTAATGATGATTCAGGTGCCTTTTGACAAGCCGTCATTAAGACGATGCACAAAAAAGTAAGGCTTGAAAGCTTAATCCACGAATCGGAAGAGTAAGTCATATATGATTTGTTTGAAGTGCTAAAAGCGCTCTTTTACCATTTCTAGTAAAATAACTGAAACTATAAAATTAGATACTACTCAAATCATTTTCTTTTACAATCGGTCATAATTGATAAAAGGCCACCCATTGATCAGGCGGCCTTTTCAATTGGTACATGCATCAGTCAAACACATCTTACCAGAAATCTGGTTAATAGCTTTGCCTTTTAGTGCTTCTTATGCTTTGGACTATTGGTTTTGAGCTTTGATGATCTCTAATGTCTGCTCTACCCAATCCGAATCAGGACTCAACTTAACATCAGGACTCACCCCAACTTCTTCATACTTGAGGTAATGATTGAACTTCATATCAGTAGGAGCGATATAAAACAAGCCTGAAGGTGATTCATAAGTAGTTCCATAGTTATGACCGTACGATACTGCACCATAAGTTGTTTGTCCTAAATGAACAGTGCTCTTAATATTCTTTAATCTTATCGTTGACTGCTCTGCGTTACTACCTGAATTGTAGTTAGTGAGTACATAAACCTTCACACCTGACTTTTTGATGGCCCTAACAATTGGCAGAGAGATTTTACTTGCACCTCCTCCATTATTTCTCAGGTCTACGATTAAGTTATCAGCAGTAAGTTCGTTTTGAATTTGTGCTACTAGGGCATCTCGATTATCTGCATTGCCGATTCTTGAAAAGCTATTGATCCAAACGTATTGAACATCGTCAGCTACTGTTTGCAATTTGTAAGTTTCCTCTTCTTCATTATTGGCAGAAACGTGATCCACAATGCCCTCTTTCAAAACGTTTCTCATCAAAATACCGTGCTCAATAAGATGAGATTTGTAAAAAACTAAGTTCTTATGCACTTGACCATAAGCAGTTACATCATAACGGTTTGGCTGTTCAGTAGCTGACATGTAAAGGTAAATCTGACCTGGCTCCCAAATGCCCAAGTTAGACTCTAACATTACACCTACAAGGCTATCCGATTCAGCAATGCGGTAGACCCCAACTTTCATTAAGCTGCCTATGGTATAGATCCCTTCTACATCTCCGATTGACTTCTGTGCAAGCATTGCACTTAGCTCATCCAAATCTAGATCTACTCTAGGGAAATCTGTAAAGGCAGATGACTTGCGGTAGTCTTCTACGAAACTCGAATCCTTCGCGTCTTCATAGCTATAATCTGATCGAACACCATAAACACCTGCGTGCTTATCCTTGACCAATCCCATCAAACTATTGATTTGATTGTAACAATCTAGCTTGTCCATATCTGAAGAAACTTGACTGGATAATTCTTGATACCTAGCGTCAAATTCTCTCGCTACATCTCCTTTGATTTGAGATTTAAAAGAAGACATCGTTTGCATCTTCTCATAGACAAACTCAAGTTCTGCCTTACAGTCACAATTAGACTGTGCTGATAGTGTGATACTGAAGGTAAATAATACGATTGCTGTGATTAATTTTTTCATTTCTGTTTGTTTTTTGTTTGACTGATGATCCAAACGTACAAACAGAAATCAGCCCCTTAACCTATTAAACGGCTCTTGTGGTAAAAACACACTATTCTGTGGAGGAATTGACGGTCTCTTCTACAGTAGGCTGATAAGTTTTTGAAACGGGTACTTCAATATCACCAAACAAGATCACATTTACCTTGCGATTCCCTGTTCTCCATTGCTTGAAATGGTAGGGATTTATCAAAAATGATCGATGCGTTCTGACTAATTCTGGTCTTGATATCTCGACATCAGTAAGCTTATTTCTGATCAATTGCTTTTTAAGTCCCCCGTCTTCTTTGTAAGTAATCTCAACGTAATTATCAGAGGACTGGATACAAATCAAATCATTGAGCAAAAGCCTAAGACTTTCATAGTTTCCGGCACCTTCAATTTCAATTTTCTGGTCCTCTAACTTCTTGTCTTTGTACTTTCCAAAGGACCAACGACCGATGGCAACAATCGGAAAAATCGTAAGTATCCCCGGCAAGTAAATGGCTGTAGCAAAGTAGGCGATGGTATAGGCATTTGGGTGCTGATCTATAACGATGTAATAATAGATCGATCGGGTAATCAAAAACCCAAGAACTACTAGAAATAGAAATTGAAGTAGCTCATTACCGATCGTCCATTTTTGCTTACTCTTCTTGTATAGCCAGTTCTGAAAAGGCAGTGTAATGAGGTAACAGAACGATGCAAAAATACCGTAGAGTGGCATGTAAAGAAGCTTTTCGCTAGACGAGAACTCACTGACATCCAAGGGCTCCGTAAAATAAAGAAACACGAACACCCAAACTGCCATCCCCAGTCCTATTAGCAGGTGGTTTTTTAAGGAGGGATCAAATGGATACTTACTTTTCATTGTGTTGCAATATTATCTCTTCTGATTAAAAAATTGCTAGAACAAGGTTCATTTATCTCCAACAAGCACCCATTTCACATTGAACCAAAGGAATTGGTATATGAAAAGTTTTTTGGCGCGAAGGGAGAGCAACCGCAGTAAACAGTTTGTAGGCAGAACAAAGCAATTCGGTTTACCCCAAGACCCACTAAGCACATTTCGTTAGCAAGTTTGTTGAAAGCTTCGCTTCTTTATAACAGCAAACCGATCACTATGAAATCATTATCTCTCAAATTTTGCCTTACGCTTCTATTTTTTGCGACCGTTATTGCATGTTCTCCAGCACCTACTGAGACTTCAGACAGCTTCACAGTATCAGGTAATATTCCTGGCTTAGATACTGAATATATGTCTTACAGTTACAGAAATGCTGAAGGCAAACGCGTCAGTGACTCTGTCATGGTAAAGGATAACCAGTTCACTTACAGAGCGAAAATCAGTGAACCTACTCATATCATATTTTGGCCGAATGTAGAGAACACGATCAAGAGATCGGGAAGAGGATACTACCCAGCCAAGTCCTCTCAATTTGCCTTTTTAGCCAGTCCGGGTGATAACATTGAATTCAAAGGTGAGATCACTGACTTCGTAAACGCTTATCCTACCGGCACCAAAGCCAATGATGAGCTTGCAGCAATCAATAGAGAGATATTCCCATTGATGAATCAATCGGTAAATACACAATTGAAAATCAACGCATTAGACGAGAATGACGCTTCAATAGAAGTATTTAAAGCCTCAATCGCAAAGCTTGATGAGCAAACCATTCAAATGAAGAAGGACTTTGTCGCGGCCAATCCACAGTCTCAAGCGGCAGCATGGTATTTATCAGATATGATGATCCGAAGTCATGTAACACAAGAAGAGGCAATCGCATATTTTAATGGATTAGACAATGACTTGGCAGACTATCCTTTTTACGAAGCAGTTGCTCAAAGAGTGGAAGGCATAGAATCAACTCAAGTGGGTAAAATTATGCCAAACTTTACTTCGAACGCATCAATGGATGGTGAGACTTTTGACCTTAACACTTTACGCGGAAAATATGTGCTAATCGATTTTTGGGGGACTTGGTGTGCGCCTTGTATTGCTGAAATGCCGAAGGTGAAAGAGTATAAAGAGAAGTATGCCGATAAACTAGTTGTACTCGGTGTCAACAATGGTGACACCATGGAAAAACTAAAAGCTTTTGTTGAACCAAAGGGTTATGACTGGCAACAGATTCTCGACAAGGATGGTGATCAGGATTTAGTGCTAAAACTTAACGTAGCGGGCTTCCCTACTAAGTTTATCCTGAGTCCTGATGGCAAAATCCTCAATCGTTTTGTTGGCAATACGGAAGAAGCGTTTGATGTGATTGATGCGTTGATGAAGTAAAATAGCACTAGCTAGCCACTTTGTCTTCCAGTCCTTCGGCATTGAACCATTCCTGATCCCAAGCAGTCTCGACAACAGCTCGAATTCGATCCTTGAATATGGAGCGCAATCCATTGGTTTCTACAAAGCCAATAGCCTGATCAAAGGAATTGAACATACTCTTGTAAAAAGCCTCCTGATTCACCCTCTTCTTCGCATTGAACCGCTGGGCCGTTTCTAGGTTAAACAACATAACCTCGCCAATCAAAGCAGGGTCTAGCCCTAATAGCAAAAACTGTTTAATGTACTTCTGAGCAACTGACCTCCTCGCCCTTGGTTTACGCCTTTTAAGTGGGAAATACTCGTTAGCGATTTTCATTTTCGCCTCATCGACCAATTTGTCTTCCTTCGGATTAAATACAAAATTGTAGTAGGTCTGAACTGGTTTAAAGCGAGTATACAAATCCAGCACCTGGTCTTCTAGTTCCTGTTTATCTAGAGATTGTAAGTATTTAACAAGTGCACGCTTGCTCATAGACGAGAATAATTTCATTACAAAGTTAGCAGCCTTGGTTAGACTTAACGCATTTCAAATACTCTCCTTGTAGAAAATGCTTTCATTCGTTGGCCTTCTGAACGAAAGAAATCAATTAACTTGAAGCAAAGCTTAAAAAATGGATTGGAAGAATTTCATCGTCAACACTAACAATAAGGTAGCAACGGTTTCATTTAATCGCCCAGACAAAGCCAATGCGCTTCACATGGAGGCATGGGAAGAAATGAAGTTGATATTTGAGCACCTTTCACAGACTCCAGAGGCTAGAGTGATTATTCTAAAAGGAGAAGGAAAGCACTTCTGTGCTGGCATTGATCTTGAGCTTCTTATGTCATTAAACGAGATGAAAAAGGTCTCATGTGAAGGGAAAAGAGGTGAGCAGATCCGAAAATTTGTTTTGAACCTTCAGGATACCGTCTCTGCTATTGAAAAATGCGCTAAACCCGTAATTGCAGCAATTCACAACGGCTGCATTGGAGGTGGAGTAGACATAGCCGCAGCTTGCGACCTGCGCTACTCTACCAATGACGCCTATTTCACGATAAAAGAGATTGACATGGGCATGGTGGCTGACCTAGGGACGTTGCAGAGACTCCCCAAGCTAATAGCTCCTGGAATTGTATCGGAAATGGCCTATACAGGACGTAAAGTCTCTGGCCCAGAAGCCTCAAAAATTGGATTAGTCAATCGGAGTTTTGAGACTATAGAAGAACTTATGATTGGTGTAACTGAACTTGCACAAGTAATTGCGGCCAAGTCCCCCCTTTCCATCCGAGGCACTAAAGAAGTCCTCAAATATAGCAGAGACCATTCGGTTGCAGATTCCTTACAACAGATCGCCAATTGGAACGCGGCCATGATTCTTTCGGAGGACCTAACAGAAGCATTTAAAGCAAAATTAGAAAAACGTAAACCAGATTATAATGACTAGATAAGCGTCTCTTTTCAATCTTCATTCACATGTCAATTCCAATTCCTGCGACTAAACTATTGCCGCTTAAAAGTGCCAGTCATCATGTTTTGGCAAATTTTATTGACCAGAATGCTTATTTTTAACTAAATCTAATCTCTGACTTATCATGAAAAAGCTTTCCAAAGAAGAAATCAACCCAGAAGTATTCGACCTCTATGATGACTACGCTCATAATAAAATTGATCGTAGAAAATTCGTAGAAAAACTCTCAGTCTATGCCATTGGCGGATTGACCCTTTCTACTTTGATGAGTAGTATGATGCCTGATTATGAGACCACTCGATTAATCAAAGAAGGTGACGAAAGACTTACTTCAGAGTACATCAATTATAATTCTCCCAAAGGTGGCGGAAGCATTAAAGGCTTGCTCTCGAAACCTACTGGTATGACTGGCAAAGTCCCAGGTGTGGTTGTCGTTCATGAAAACAGAGGGCTTAATCCATATATCGAAGATGTAGGAAGAAGAACAGCCGTAGACGGATTCATCTCTTTAGCACCAGATGCGCTATCCCCCCTTGGAGGATACCCGGGCACCGATGATGAAGGCAGAACAATGCAACGGAAACGTGATCGCAACGAAATGCTTGAAGACTTTATAGCGGCTTATGAATACTTGCTCAATCACCCTGACTGTAATGGTAAAATTGGTGTCGTTGGCTTCTGCTTCGGTGGCTGGATTGCCAATATGATGGCAGTGAAAGTACCGAACTTATCAGCTTCGGTGCCTTTCTATGGTGGACAACCATCAGCCGAAGATGCAGCTAAGGTTAAATCTCCTTTAATGCTTCAGTATGGTGGATTAGATACACGTGTAAATGCTGGATGGCCCGCTTACGAAGCTGTCTTGAAAGCCAATAAGATCAAACATGAAGCCTTTGTTTATGAAGGCGCCAATCACGGTTTTCACAACAATACAACACCTCGTTATGATGAAGAAGCGGCTACGCTAGCTTGGTCTAGGACGATACGCTTCTTTAAAGAGAACTTGGTTTAAGCTGATTGCATTTGAGAAAAAGTCCGACTGCTAAAAGTGGTCGGACTTTTTTTGTTTGTGACCCTGAACCTATCTAATCTCATCTAGACCTAAGACCAGTTTAGGATTGTAACCAAAATTCTACGGAACAAATCTGTCGTTTACCGAGAAATTCTGGTGGTTTACCTAAGTCTGGGCATACGAGTCATCACATCTCATAATCTTTGATCTATTAATCGGTCAAAAACTCAGGTCATGAAAAAGCTTATACTCCTTATCGCCTTACTTATTATTGGATTCTTTCTTCAGCACCAAGCTGAAAAGATAAATCAAGAACAGAATTACAAAACTGAAACTGCACAAGGGAAGTAATGCTTGGCTGGTTCGCACTTGCAATGCGGACCCATCTTCAGGATATCGAGCACGCAATAAAGACCAGCACGCACCGTAAGTGCGCGCTAGGGACTTGAACCCCATCCAACCTTTCGCAAAGAATTCATCTATGCGTCCAAATACAGGATCAACATTCCTCTTAGCCTTGTAAAAAGCCAATCGTTGTCGTTATGTCACCGGCCTCTAGCTACTCTGCATTTTACTTCGAATATTATTTAATTAGTTTGAAAGCAATCAAACCATATACAAACTTGTGGTTGATGTTTCTTAGCTATATTTAGTAGCCAACTCATTCCAAATGATCAACATTTTTAGAAAGTATCGAAGAAAGCTAAGTAATAAGAGCATTGATGGTAAATACTTCAAATACGCAATTGGAGAAATCGCATTAGTTGTCGTGGGTATTTTAATCGCCCTAACAATCAACAATTGGAATGAAGGGCGAAAACAAAGATTAAATGACCAGCTGTTCTTACAAAACTTAAAAGAAGAGTTGAATAATGATCTAAATCAGTTATACGAACGAAAAACTGAATACGAAGGGATCAATGACGGAATTAAAAAAACCATAAACATTCTTAATTCAACTCAGCAGACTTCATCAGGCCAACAGAAAACTATATCAGGTACTATTAGAAGTTTTGAAGTACTTACTCCACTTGGGATATCTGATGCAGCGAATAACTCAACCCAGGCATCACTAGCGTTAGGCAGGATAGACAATGAGCTAAACAAAAAATTCATAAGACACCTCAAAAATGTAAGCTCACATAAGGCCATTATCGATAAATTAGGCTTTTCACTTCAACAATTATTTTCTGATTGGGTGATTCAACATGTTGAATTAGATTACTTAGATAGTAAAAATGAGTCTGTGAGCTTTGATGTCAACTTGCTCCGAAAAGAAATAGGTCTTAAAAATACCCTGCATAAATCTCACCTGTTTAGATTCACTTATATCTCCTATATGAATTCTGAAATAAAAGATATTCAAGAGTTGCTGAAATTGATTTCAGGTAAATTAGGGGAATAAACACCCCCATTCTCGCCTTAGCGTCTCACTGAGACGGCTACCCTCTCTTCGTGATCAACCTTAGTGGCCTTCCTTATTTGCATAATATCCTTGTCAATTCGAATTAGTCATCAAATCCATTGACTAGTTCCAGATTCAGTCCTTCAACAAAGTTTCCCATCTGGTTCGCACTTGCAGTGCGGACCCATCTTCAGGATATCGAGCAAGCAATAAAGACCAGCACGCACTGCAAGTGCGCACTATTGGAGACCTCATCGCTTAATAACTTATAACCACCTAAAGATTAAAATCCCTTCACCAACTCAAGGTTCAATCCTTCCACAAAGCTTTTAAAAGCTGGCCAATCATTGGCAAAGAATTGATTTATGCGTTCAACAACTGGTTCAACATTCTTCTTAGCATTATCATAAGCTAATTCCTGTGGTTGTGTAACTCGTCTGTAACTACTCTGTATCTTACTACGGATATTACCCAATTGACTTGAAATCGCTTCCGAATTTCTTGACAGCCCCTGTGCTACTCTTGGTGCAATAATCAATTCCCGTAGTGCCTTTAACTCCTTCTTAACTTCTGTGACTTTTTCTTTCAAATCCTTATTATCGGTGTCAATTGCCAATACTTTATCAGCAATGCCATCAGCCTCATCTATTCGGTCAACCACACTAGTAACGGTTGAAACAAGCGCGTAATACTGAGCGATAAAACCTTGCTTCTCCTCTACCTTGGCTTGATCCCAATCGGTTCTCATATCTCTCAATACATTGATCGATTGAGTTGAACTCTCTTCTTTTATAGAAAGCTTCACCTGATAAGTACCTGGAAAGACGTCATATCCTCCTGGTTTAGCAGCATCTGCCGCAGGTTGACGAGAACCCGGTTGTCTGATACCGTCAGCCTCAAAGCCCCAATAGACTCTGTTGACTCCTGCTGTAGCGTTGTAAGTTCTTGTTCTTACGGTCTTACCCGAAGCATCCGAAACCTCCATCTTCACCTTACCTTTGTCCTTTGCATAAAAACTGATCGCGGCATTGAAAGGCTTATTTTCTGCCATAAAAAGTCCGTTTCCAGTACTTCTATATCCCCAATAAGGGCCGATAATCGCATTGGTTGCGTCTGGAATTGAGAAGGCATGAATTGTCTTCTCTTGAAGCTTTTTCATACCCAATTGAGTCGCTTCTCTCAAAGGACGAATATCATCGAGAATCCAAAGTGCTCTACCAAAAGTTCCGATAATCAAATCGTGTTCTCTTGGATGAATTTGTAAATCCATTGTCGGCACCGTTGGGAAACCATTGGTCCATTTTTCCCAAGTCTTGCTACCATCCATGGTCACATATAAACCACTTTCGGTTCCTAGAAACATCAAGTTCGGCTCCACTGGATCTTGTACTATCGTCATGGCAAAACCAAAGACATCACCTGTATTGACAATGCGTTTCCATGACTTTCCATAATTTGTTGTCTGATAGACATAAGGATTCCAATCATCTCTTCTATGCTCATCAAACACTACGAAAGCCGAACCTGCATCATAAGTACTCGCCCTAATTTGTTGTACCCAACTGTTATCCGGCACTCCAGGGAATTTACCTGCACTGTTGGTCCAGTTCTGACCGCCATCTCTTGTCAGCTGTACATTGCCGTCATCCGTGCCTACCCAAATCATTCCTTGAGCAAGCCCACTAGGTTCAACCACAGTAATGGTCGTGTGCATCTCTGCTCCTGAGTTATCTAAATTGAGTTTACCACCTGTTTCTGACTGTCTTTGTTTTTCAGGATCGTTGGTAGTCAAATCTGGAGAGATGATCTCCCATGTGTCCCCATGGTCAGGTGACTTGAAGAGGAATTGACCACCTAGATAGATTGTCTTTTTATCGATGGGATCAATATTAACACCTGCGTTCCAGTTCCATCGGATGGTTTCTCCATCTGGATGTTCGGGGCGAATACCGATCATTTCGCCTGTCTTACGATCGTAACGTTGAATGTTTGCCCCTTGACTAAGAGAATAGCCATAGCGTGTATCAAGTGGATCAGGCACTACATCGAAGCCATCTCCGCCTACTATTCTTTCCCAGTAACCGTTTCTAATGCCACCTTGCTTAAGCAACTGACTTGGGCCCAACCATGCACCATTATCTTGCATACCGCCCATTACATTGTATGGCGTTTCCATATCATAGCTCACATGGTAAAACTGACCTATCGGCAAATTCTCCATGAAGTGCCAGCTACCTCCTCTATCTCGCGTAACAACCATACCACCATCGTTACCCAAAACCATAAAGTTCGGATCATCCGGGTGAATGTATAGTGCGTGGTTATCAACATGGACATAACCTGAGTTCACGAAACTCCCAAAGCTCTTACCGCCATCTTCACTCACATTAGCTTGTGTATGAATTGAATAAACCCTGTTTTCGTTTTTTGAATCCACATAAATATCAGCATAGTAGAATGGACGCGCACCCAAACCTCTATCTCCTTTATTAGAAATCCTGTACCACTCAACACCTCCATCATCAGAACGATATAGCGCGTTTTCTTTAGCCTCTACATAGGCATAAATACGGTCAGGCATCGAAGGGGCAATCGCCAAGCCTATTCTCCCCATTTCGCCTTTTGGCAAACCGTGTTCAGAAGTCTTTCTATCCCAAGTTTCTCCTCCATCATGTGAAATATAGATTCCAGAAGCTGGGCCTCCAGAGTTAAAGAACCATGGCTCACGCCTGTGCTCCCACATGCCAACAATTAACTTATTAGGATTCTCCGGATCGATCACTAAATCTGATGTCCCGACTCCAGGCCCATCATAAAGTACTTTTCTCCAAGTCTTGCCACCATCGGTAGTTTTAAAGACACCTCTTTCTTCATGATCTGCCCATGGCGAACCAATAGCACCTACCCAAACCGTATTCGGATCATCTGGATGCACAATTAAGCGGTGAATATTCTTAGTTTCTTTCAAACCCATATGTTCCCAGGTTTGACCAGCATCTCGGCTGCGGTAAACTCCATAGCCACCATTCAAAGAATTTCTCGGGTTTCCTTCACCAGTACCTACCCAAATCGTACTTGCATTGGAAGGATCAATAGTAACCACGCCAATAGAAGCCACCTCTTCTTTATCAAAAAGAGGCTCCCAGCTAACGCCACCACTGACAGATTTCCACAAACCGCCTGACGCTGTACCAGCATAGATTATATTTTTATTTGACCTCACTACATCTATTGATGTCACACGGCCAGACATACCTGCTGGTCCAATAGACCTAGGTTTCATGGCATCGAAAATGGAAAGATCTGTTTGTGCAAATGAGATTGCAGAAGTCAAAAACAGTAGAATAAGTGTCTGTATGATTCTAATGGTTTTCATGGATAGTGGATTTGAATAGGCTTCAATATAAACCAGCCCGAAAGTATAATTATTCAATATTCTGCCAACGGTAAATATTCAGTAGTACGAGTAGCAAGTGGTCTTATTCAGCATACCAATTATACCTGCGAACTATTCCTGGTTGTTAACAGTTCTATGCCTAATTATGAAAATACTAGCCTTTGGAGCAAGCTCAAGCAGCTCTTCCATCAATCAAAAATTCGCAGTCTTTGCTGCCCATCAAATCGAAGATGCAGAGGTTACAATCCTTGATCTGAATGATTTTGAAATGCCAATTTTCAGCATGGACCGAGAAATTGCAACTGGCATACCTGAATTGGCCAAGGATTTCAAACAACACATTGCGAATGCTGATGGCGTTATCATTTCTTTAGCAGAGCATAACAGTAGTTATACAGCCGCATTCAAAAATATTTTGGATTGGATTAGCAGGTTAGAAGGCAAGATTTGGTTGAACAAGCCTTTCTTTCTGATGGCAACTTCGCCAGGTGGACGTGGTGGACAGACGGCATTGGGTCAAGCAACAGGAACATTTCCTCACCAAGGTGGTGAAGTTATAGCGCAATTCTCTTTACCATTTTTCAGTAAGAATTTTTCGGCTAACGAAGGGATAGTTGACAATGACTTGAAGAATGTATTCACCAATCAGCTTAATGCTTTCATTTCCAATCTGACATCATAAGCCAATGTTTTGATCTATTTGGACAAGAATGAAATCAGCTTGTCCAGATAGAGTACATTCTCTTCCACAAAAGGGAAGTGTCCTCCACCTTTCACTACGAATAATTCTCCATTTTGGAAAGCTCCAGCCATGCGTTGCGCGTGCAAAGAAACTGCAGGTTCTATTTCACCGAAAAGAACAAGCGTAGGTGTTTTTACATTAATCAATTCAGCATATAAATCATATGATGCTAAATCTGGGTTTAAACTAACATACATCTGACTTCTCAGCATAAAGTCTTTAGGTATAAAGAGTTTTAGTTTGTCCACATTGTCCTTATCGAACATATGTGCGCGATAAGAAAGCATCATCATTTCTTCAATCGCTGCGGAAGGATCTTCAGTTCTCAGCAGACCACTACTCGTGAGGTTATTGAGCTTATTCTGATCTTCTTTTGTGATTTTTTGAGCTACAACTTTACTTTCTTCTTGCCAATCAATGCTACTGGGGGCCATTGCGTTGGAGAGTATCAAATGATTCAACGTGCCATCATACTTTAGGGCATACTTCATAGCGATTAATCCACCCCATGAATGACCCAAAAGGTTAATCTTACCCAAGTCGAGTTGTTGCCTTAGTAGCTCAATATCCTCGACAAACCCATCCAAAGACATGGTTGCTGGAGCTACCTCGATAGACGACTGACCGGCAGCACGTTGATCGTAAAAAATAAGCTGATAGTCTTCAGCCAATGCTCCTAAATGTGGCAAAAGATAAGAATGGTCGAGCACTGGGCCTCCGTGGACAATGATTAGCGGATCGCCCTCTCCCATGGTCTTGTAATAGATCTCGGAGCCATTGATCTCTAGGAATCCTTCGGAGCTGATAATTTTAGTATCCGAGCATGAGGCACAAAATGCTACGATTATAAAGGTGAAAAGTATAGTCTTTAGTAATCTCAATTAGCCTCCGACTCTTTTAGCGCGATAGCCCTCTTTGTGCAAAATCTGTAATACTTTATCTCTGTGATCACCTTGAATTAGTATCTCGCCATCCTTAGCAGAACCACCCACACCACATTTCGATTTAAGCGTCTTGCCTAAATCCTTCAAGTCGTCCTCTGTACCGATGAAACCTTCTACAAGGGTCACCTGCTTACCTCCTCTGCTCTTTTTATCAAGCATTACTTTGAGGTTTTGATCCGCTGGAGCCAAAGTTTCGGCCTCAGCGTCATTATCATAGTCATAGGAAAAGTCAGCGCTAGTAGAGTAAACTACTCCAGAACGGCCTTTATCACGATTATTCTTTTTTGCCATAAATTCAAAAGTACTAAAAAGAAAAAGTCATTTAGGTGTCTACCCAAATGACTTTTTCTACAAGGTTATCTGCGATTAACGCGAAGTCTTTTGAGAAAGCGTCCAAACAGGTACTTGTGCATGATTCACTAAGTCTTCGGCTATGCTCCCACTGAGTAGGTGTAGAATCCCTGTTCTACCATGTGTTCCCATGGCTATCATACAACTACCGAGGTCTTCGGCAAAATATAGAATCCCATCTTCTTCGGTGGCTTCATTGTAAATACTAGTAGTTGCATTTGAAATGTCATGCTTTTCAATAAATCGTGCGAACTCCTTCATCATTTGACGCTGTGTACTGAAATGATTTGGCGTATTCACTTTTATTAAATGAAGCGTTGCATCCGTTATTTCTTGAATAACCTTTAACTTTTTGACTAACGCTGTCTGTTCGTCTTGAAGATTACTGGCGAATACAATATTCTTAATACTGTCGAGCGATACTTCCTCCTTTACTGTGATTACAGGACACTTAGCATACCGAACAACCTTTTCTGTATTAGACCCAATCAGCACCTCCTCTAAACCACTAGTTCCTTTGGTTCCCATGACCAATAGGTCAGCATGACGATCAGCAATAACCTTGGAGATACTTTCAAAGGCATTACCCATTTCTACCGCAGATTCGATTTTAACATCTGCATAACGCTCGTCTTTCACGATTTGGCTGAGGCGTATTTTGACCTGGTCAATAAGTTTTTTAATGATAAAAACCTCTCCTCCCATGTCATTTTCTACTTCACCCATGGTGTTGAACGAAAAATCACGAAGGCCTTCTATCACGTTGACAACCAAAATCTTTGCATTCGATTTACGTGCAATTTGCACTGCTAAATCCAAGGCGTTATTTGCTTGTGCTGAAAAATCTGTAGGGACGAGTATAATTTTCATTATTTGTGTTTTAACTGATGATTAGGTGCTTCAAATTCGTGAATTACAACTTAAGAACGCAAGGTTTGCATCAAAATTTAAAAAAATCTATGGCGTTTCACAGATTGTAATGTCAGCCGTGTTACTGACCTTCGGACTCAAATAAGGAATCCCCAAATTCATACCTCGAACGATCAACAGAATCGCAATCGTTAATACGATTTTTGGATACAGTTTATTGAAGCTGATGGACTTTAAAGACTGAATGGACTTTTTAAAATATGCCGCACCAAGCATCATCGGAATCGTACCGAGGCCAAACACAGCCATGTAGGCCATACTCCCTCCAATAGAAGTCATTGACAGGCTTGCAATCAAAGCCATATACACCAATCCACAAGGCAGCAGGCCATTAAATACTCCAAACATGAGTTGAGACCTATAAGTCTTGCTCGCAAGGGTCTTGGATAATCCTTTTTTGACTCGTTGATTGAAAGCGCTAGAGAATGAATTGAAAGCACGTATTCTGCCTCCCCAAATACTAAAGGCTAGCCCCAAGATTAAAACGACCCCGGTAATCCACGAGATATGCTGTTGCCAACCTACCAAAGACACACCCTCGCCAATAACTCCAACCAAAAGGCCTAAAATCGCATATGTCGTAATGCGACCTGCATTATAAATGAGTTTATTGATCCACCATCTAGCTCTCTTTTCAGGGTTTTCTGGTATGGCCCAAAGTAGTGGGGCACACATACCTAGGCAGTGTAGACTACCCAAAAAACCAAATACTATGGCGGTGGCAAGGAGCATTAAATTACGAAGGGGATTTCTTTATAGTATTCCTTTTCAGCGTCAGCCCATTTGATTTTCAACTTCCAAGAACCTACGGCATACTTGGAGATATCTACTACGAACTCTCCGTCTTCGTTGAAGTCTAACACAAACTCTTTATCAAGCTTGGCAGTGTTTGAACGATAGAACATTACAGTTCCCTCGACCATCCCCTCCACTAAGCCCGGAGGGAAAGTTAAAGCTGCCGTAAACGCACTTCTATCGATTTTAAAAACTGGCTTGTCAGCAAGTGAATCATGATTCCTTATCCTTTGAATTTGATCTTCATAAGACAGCTCTTGCTCATAATAGTCTTCTTCTACTAAGTAGAAATCAGTATTTACACTGATATAAACGAGCGTAAATAACAGCCCAAAGAATACTACAAATGATAAAATTATCTTTTTTCCCCAATCCATAATTAAAATTTTATTGGCCCTAGAAAATTCGTTTTCAACTCATCGATTACTTCTTCACCTGATTTGAGCTCGAGCACTATTCTGTTCTTTCTATCTTCTAATTCATCTGCAGGAATCTTGATCACAAAGACACCATCTAGCTTCGATTTAGCCTTCAAATCTACCAGTCCACCACCTACTCTTTCGATAGTTGCATTCGGCATGTCTTTGATCGTCACATTCAATTCCATATCATCTCCTGTCTTATTCAGAAACTGAATATTATAGATATTCTGAATACGACCGTCATCAAGTTTTTGATAGATCATACCTGGCGCTCTCAAAACGGTCGCCTCTACATCAGAACGGCCCGTAACGAACACAGTCAATAGTATGATTAAGATGGACAATACGCCTGTATATCCGGCAACACGAGGAGTAAAGAGTTTTTGACGCCCCTCTAAAATGGCGGTGTGTGAAGTAGGCCGTATTAAACCCGTTGGCTTGCCAATCTTAGTCATTACATCATCGCAAGCATCAATACAAGCAGTACAGTTGACGCATTCTAATTGCGTACCATTTCTTATGTCAATACCAGTTGGACAAACGTGCACGCAAAGTTTACAATCAATACAATCTCCTTTGCCTTCCTGAACTTCAGCCTTCTTTAATTTACCTCTTGGTTCACCACGGATCCAGTCATACATCACAGCCATGGAATCTTTCACCAAAAGTACCCCTTGCAGTCTACCATAAGGGCAAATGGCAACACAGGCCTGCTCTCTTAAGTAGGCAAATACTGCATAGAATATTGTACTAAAGGCTACAAGACCACCAAATCCAGCCATGTTCTCGCTCGGGGATTTACTGACAATTTCTTTTACTTCTTCAATACCAATTAGGTATGCCATAGCTGTATGGCCTATGAGTACCGCAATGAATATAAATATAGAGTGCTTGAGTAAACGCTTTCGGATTTTCTCAGCATTCCAAGGCATCTTGGTCAGTTTGCGCTGCTGCCCGGCATCTCCATCAATTAGGTATTCAATCTTTCTAAAAACCATCTCCATAAAGAGTGTTTGAGGGCAAGCCCAACCACACCATACACGCCCAAAGACAACCGTAAAGAGGATAATAAAGACGAAGAAGGTAATGGCCATCAAAGTCA